>JABAOF010001815.1_pt2 | contig 16847 bp, 11 predicted proteins | sample 7062171 | NCBI WGS metagenome assembly JABAOF01 (sample SAMN14538628, study PRJNA623070) | marine sediment metagenome | biome: marine biome [ENVO:00000428]; feature: marine pelagic biome [ENVO:01000023]; material: deep marine sediment [ENVO:00002113] | place: India: Gulf of Khambhat ...
GCGACCCACAAGAATATGATCTGACTGGAGGTGACCATGGCCTGGGTGGGGTAGAAGTAGTCGAGATCGGGCGTTTCGTCAGGCCAGCCGAGAGTGGCAAAGGGCCATAGTGCGGAGGAGAACCAAGTGTCAAGGATGTCCTCCTCCTGTTGAAGAGAGCGGCTGTTACAGGATTCGCAGGTTTCGGGGGCGGTCTTGTTCACATTGACATGGCTGCAATCCTGGCAGTACCAGACGGGGATACGATGTCCCCACCACAGCTGCCGGGAGATGCACCAGTCGCGGATGTTCTCCATCCAATCAAGATAGACTTTTGCCCAGCGGTCGGGCACGAATCGCACCTTGCCGTTCTCCACCACATCTATTGCGCGCTGGACTATATCCTCCAGGGTACCGTCATCTCTCCGCATCCGCATAAACCATTGCAGAGAAAGCCGCGGCTCCAGGATGGTTCCGCAGCGTTCACAGTGAGCAAGCCGCACGAGATAGGGCTCCTGGCGGCGTAGGTGTCCGTCCGCCTCCAAGTCGGCGAGTATTCTCTCCCTCGCCTCAAAACGATCCAGGCGATGATAGCGGCGGGATCCCCCGAAGTCTTTTCCCTCGAGTGACATGCACCCATTTTCGTCGATAACGGTTACGCTCTCCAGATCGTGGCGCCGGCCCACCTCAAAATCATCGAAGTCATGGGCGGGGGTTATCTTTACCGCGCCGGAGCCGAATTCCGGGTTGGCGTGTTCATCGGTGATAACGGGAATCTGGCGGTCTGTAAGGGGCAGTTGAACCTTCTTGCCAACAAGAGGTTTGTAGCGTTCATCGGAAGGATGGACAGCCACCGCGGTGTCGCCGAGCATGGTTTCCGGTCTGGTCGTGGCCACCACCACTTCACCCTCGCCATCAATGAGGGGATATGCCATGTGGTAGAGTTTGGCATCGGTCTCGCGGTCCTCTATCTCTATGTCGGATATGGCGGTATGGCAGCGCGGGCACCAGTTGATCACGCGGTGGCCGCGGTAGATGAGTCCATCCCGATAGAAACGAACGAAGGCCTCCAGCACTGCGTCCGCATAGTGGGGATCCATGGTAAAGCGATTGCGCTTCCAGTCAAAGGAGAAACCCAGGGCGCGAAACTGTTTCTCGATGGTTCCACCATAGTGCTCTTTCCAGTTCCATGTCCGCTCCAGGAACTTCTCCCGCCCCAGGTCGTGGCGGCTCAGACCTTCCGAAGCCATATCTCGCTCAACCACATTGTGTGTCGCGATGCTGGCATGATCTGTTCCGGGAAGAAGCAGAACAGCGGCGCCTTGCATCTTCTGAAGGCGACCCAAGATGTCCTGAATCTCGTAGCAGAGAGCGTGGCCGATGTGGAGCTCACCGGTGATATTGGGAGGAGGAATGGTTATGCAGAAGGGTGGGCTGGAGGGGTTCGGCTCGGCATGAAAAAGTCCAGCCTCCTCCCAGCGCGTGTACCATTTCTCTTCCACCGGCGTCGGATCATAGGCGGGGGGCAGATCGAATTGGCTCATGGCTAAGCGTTGATTTTCCTTTGAAAAATGATAGCGACAAGGGGACAACCGCATTGTCGCGCTGTAATCATAGCGTGAGAAGCCGCGGCTGTCGAGGGCCCTAATAGGATTCGACCCGCCTTTACAAAAGTGAAAGCGGGTCGTTACACTCGAATACCACTCAATCGCCGACTCAGAATAGGATCGGTTTCAAGCGTGGCCGGCGATATGGGGAGAGATGTGCACGGAGGGCTTTCCTCGAGTTTCTTTTGCCGCGGGAGAATCTTTTGGCGGAAGCAAAGCGATCTCTATGGCCTCGTCTGCAGACTCGATGAAGCAGAACTCCAGGTCCTTCTTCACGTGTGTAGGAATCTCCTCCATATCCTTTTCATTGTCTTTGGGCAAGAGGACGACCTTGATGCCGGCGCGATGGGCGGCGAGGACCTTCTCCTTCACCCCACCGATAGGCAAGACTTTGCCGCGCAGGGTTATCTCTCCGGTTATCGCCACATCGCAGCGCACAGGTCTGTTGGTGAGCGCGGAGATCAAGGCGACGGCGATGGCGAGTCCTGCAGAGGGTCCCTCTTTGGGTTGAGCTCCTTGCGGAACATGGATGTGGACATCACACTTGGAATAGAAATTCTCGTCCAATCCGAAGCGGACGGCGCGGGAGCGCGCATAGGAAAGCGCCGCCTTGCCGGACTCCTGCATGACTTCTCCCAGGCAGCCGGTGAGGAGGAGGTTACCCTCTCCCTTCATCAGCGTAACCTCGACAGGCATCGTATCTCCACCGCTTTGCGTCCATCCCAGACCGGTGGCGACGGCAACTTCCGGCTTTTTCTCCGCGGTGCCGAAGCGAAATCGCGGAGGGCCCAGGAATTTGGCTATGTTGCTGGGGGTAATCCGGAGCGGTCGGGTCTTTCCCTGTGCGATCTTCTTCGCCACTTTGCGAGAGATGGAAGCGACCTCCCGTTCGAGGTTGCGGACTCCTGCCTCACGGGTGTACTCGCGGGTAAGGGTGCGCAGCCCATTTTCAGTAAAGACGAGTCCCTTCTCGTCCAGACCGTGTTCTTTGCGCTGTTTGGGGACGAGGAAGAGTTCGGCAATCTTTATCTTTTCTTCCTCGATATAGCCCGGGAATTCGATCACTTCCATGCGGTCCTTCAATGCAGGAGGAACCGGATCCAACAGATTACCAGTGGTGATGAACATCACCTCGGAGAGGTCAAAAGGTACCTCCAGGTAATGATCGGAAAAGGCGTTGTTCTGCTCGGGGTCCAATACCTCCAGCAGAGCCGCGGAAGGATCGCCGCGGAAGTCGACGCCGATTTTGTCCACCTCATCCATCATGAAGACCGGATTGCAGGTTCCCGCGGTCTTCATGCCTTGGATTATGCGGCCCGGCAGGGCGCCCACATAGGTGCGCCGGTGACCTCGTATCTCGCTCTCATCTCGCACACCACCCAGGGAGATGCGCACGAATTCCCGCCCCAGTGCCTTGGCAATGGAACGGCCGATGGAAGTCTTTCCTACTCCAGGGGGCCCAATGAAGCAGAGGATGGGACCTTTGGAGCCGGTGGCGAGTTTGCGAACCGCCAGAAATTCCAGCACACGCTCTTTTATCTTCTTCAAACCGTAGTGATCCTGGTCGAGGATGGTCTCCGCTTCATTGATGTCTATCTTGTCCTCTGAGCGTTTGCTCCAGGGAAGGCTTATGAGCCAATCCAGATATGTCCTCACCACAACCACTTCAGGTGAAGCCGGTGGCATCTTCTCCAGGCGATCCAATTCCTTGAGGGCCTTTTCCTTTACCTCACTGGACATGCCGGCGGCTTCTATCTGTTTGCGAAGGTCATCCATCTCCGCGGAGCGTTCGTCTCTCTCGCCCAGTTCCTGTTGGATGGCCTTTATCTTCTCTCGCAGGTAGAACTCCTTCTGAGTATCCTCGAGTTCCTTTTTCACGCGAGAAGAGATTTTGCGTTCTATCTCCAAGATTTCTATTTCCTTGTTGAGGAGTTCGCTGAGAATCTCCAGCCGCTGTTTAGGGGAGAAGGTTTCCAGTATCTGCTGTCTCGCCTCTACCTTCAGGGGGTAGTACATGGCGACTACGTCGGCCAACCGGCCGGCTTCCTCGGTATGCTGGGCGTTGTCAAGGGCTTCCTGGGGGATATCTCTGCGCAGATTCGCCGCACGCTCGAACTGAGCCAATACATTGCGCATAAGGGCTTCCAACTCGACTCCGCGCTCCTCGGACTCCGGGACTATCTGCGTTTTGACCTGCAGATAAGGGTCGGTCTGTTCGAATTCCAGAAGTTTGGCTCGCGCTAATCCTTCTATCACTACACGGATCGTCCCGTCCGGCAGGCGAAGCATCTGCACGCATTCCGCCACTGTTCCCATGGAGTGAAGATCAGCCGGGCCGGGGTCGTCTATTTCTTGACCCTTCTGCGCCGCCAGGACAATGAAGCGGCCCTCCTTCTGGCTGGTCATTTCCTCTAGGGCGAGGACGCTCTTCTTTCTGCCCACAAAGAGATGAGTCATCATGTAGGGGTAGACGACTATATCCCTCACGGGAAGCAAAGGCAGTGTCTCGGGGACGAACCGAAGACGCTCTTCTAGTGTCATGGTTTTCTTCTCTGTTTCAGTCACTGGGGCTACCTCCTGCCCTATTATTCCCTCTTTTAGACAAAATCACCATTGTTCTGAGCAAGCCATTTGGCTCCACTTGTTACACGTTGTTACATGACGGGATGAAAAAAGTGGTGATCTACTGTTCTGCAGAGCGAAGGAAATGCCGTTTCGTCTTCTTGCGTCCCAGGCTTACTCGGCGCTCATCGAACACCCAGTTGTCAGAGCCTGATGGGCGCTGAGAGAAGCAGTGATAGGCGGAAAGATTGGAGGCAATGGTGCGCTTGCGGGTGCGTCGAATGGCGTTTACCTCGGCCCAAAGGGTAAGGAAAGGAATGCCTGTTTCGTAGTCAGCCATTGCTCTACACATTATCTCAAGGGCGGGCCAATCCTTCTTGGCGGCTTCCCGCTTGAGGGAGCGGAGTATCTTCTGTCTCTCCTTGGATATCACGAGGAGGGGCTCAGTTTCCTCCGCATAGTGCAGCAGACAATCATCTCCTTCCGTTCCCGGAGTCAGGGTGAATACGGCTCCAGGTTCGAGGCCTCGCTCTTCATACCAGACATCGAGGCCGAACAACAGTCCCACGCGCCGGCTCGCCCACACCTCCACCTCGGTCTTAATCTCTTCATCTCGGAAAGTCAGGCAAACCGGATCAGCCTCTGAAGGGTAGAAACGGAAATCCGTCTTACGCAGTTTCAGCGTCCCAGCCTTCAGATGTGGAAGAGTGGCGACATATCGGACTTCGTCAATAGGTTGTTGCTGCCTCCCGACCTCGACTTCTTCCGCTTCTCCAATGTCCTCGTAGCGGGGATCATGTACCCAGGCCGCCAGCCCGGGCTCCAGACCTTCGTCCTCGAGTTCAGCGTCGGTTTCATCTTTCGTCGGCTTGCGCGGCACAAGGAGAAGAGCGCGAGGAACCTTGTCCACCTTGGGTACATAAGAGGGGATAGTCCAGGATTGTGCTCCCACGCGCTGGAGCCGCCCGTCTTTGGCAAGTGCTTCCCCTACCGCATCCGCGGCCATCGCCCAGCGCAAAGAGGTGTCGGGGATCTCGAAGATGCGGTCCAGTATCTCTTTCATCCGAACCGCGCGTCTCTTTCGCTTGACAAAAGTGATGGTTCCCTTTATATCAGCATCGCTTATGACGAAGCCGCCTTCCTCAGGCTCTTCTTCGAGCCAAGGAAGATCCTCTTGTTTCTCGGATTTCTTGGAGAGTTTCTTCAGTTCTCCGATCCACTCTTCTCTCCACTCGCTCAAACCCCATACTGCTCCAGAGAGATGGAGCAGCCGCTCATCTTTCCGGAGTGCTTCGAAGAGGGCGCGGGAGTCCAAGTCGCCCTCTCGCAGTTTCCGTATGGCGAAACTGAGGAGGCTATGGTCCAGGGGCCGGCCAATCTTTCGCAGCAGTTTGATTGCCATTTGCTCGAGCGGCTGGTCTGTGGCCATGCGGGTATCCAGGAGTTCGTTCAGCGCCTCTTTTGCTTCCGCCTGGCGAAAGAAGAAGTTCCGCATGAAAATCTCATCTTCATCTGCAAAGTCCGCATTCAGCAGCCATTCCCGCAAGGCCCATTCTCCTTGCTCTGTGCGAAAGTACTTCTCCGCATCGTTCAGCGCTGCGTCGAGCAGTTCTTCGAAGTACTCCAGCGGCCGCCGCATCACCAGTGCCATCTCGTTATGTAGCGCCTCCGGGGCCATGGGCTTGCCGTAATCACGCAAGGCGAATTCCACCAGCCCGACGAAGGGACGGCGGATTTCCCCGCGCAAAGCGATATTCCAGCGTCGTTCCTCAACGATGAAGCGTTTGCTGTCCACCAGACTGAGGCGGATGAACTTGGGCTGCACCTTTATAGCGGACTCTTCGAGCACCTCTGCCAGATCAGTGCTCTTCGCCGCCACTCCGCTGGAAAGCAGGTGCTCATATAACAGATCCTCCATAAAATGGAGAGCCCAGCGACGCTTCAGTTCTCTCTCTTGTGCTGCAGTGGGCATATCTCTCTCCTCGTCATCTCATCTTATCCGGTCAGGGGAAAGCGCGGCGAAGTAGATCCCGCAATCTCTTCATAAAGGCTATTCCGATATCGTCGAAAACGGTGTATAAGACCGGTATCACCAACAAAGTCAGCAGAGTGGAGACGATTAATCCCCCAATCACCGCAGCCGCCATGGGTGCTCTCCATTCGGCCCCGCTGACAAGGCGGAAGACCGATGGCATTGCCGTGGGCACCATTCCGAAGATCATTGCCAGTGTAGTCATCAGAATCGGCCTCAACCGGGTAGGCCCGGCAAGCAGGATGGCCTCTCTCCTATCCATGCCTTTAGAACGTAAAGTATTAGTGTAGTCCACCAGCAGAATGGCGTTCTTCGTCACCAATCCCATCAGCATGATGATGCCGATCATCGCCACGATGCTCACACTCGCTCCGGTGAGCACCAGCGCCAGAAGCGCGCCGACCAGGGCCATGGGCAGAGAAAACATGATGATGAAGGGACTGAGATAGCCTTCGAAGAGCGCCGCCATCAAAATATACACCAAAATGACCGATAACGCCAGGGCCAAGAAGATATTCGAGAAGGATTCCTCTCGAATCTCCGTTTCGCCTGCCAGATACCAGGATATATCCCCCAGGTCCATTTCGCCCAATATCTCTTTGATCTCGCCGGTGAGGTTCCCTTCATAGAAGCCTGGGAGAATGTCCGAATAGACGGTGACTGTACGAACCCGGTTGCGCCGTTCGATCTTGCTCGGCCCGGCAGCCAATTCAAGGGTGGCAATGTCGGCCAGCCTCACCGGTCCGCCTCTGTCTGCAACGACTATCTCTCCTATGCTGTCCAAGGAAGCACGGTCCGATTCCTGCAATCTAACGCGAATATCGTATTCTTTACCTTCCTCTCTGAACCTAGTATCAGTGCTTCCCTCAAGGCTGGTTCGCAGCGCGCTCGCCACTGCGAAGGTGCTGATGCCTCTCTCAGCCATTGTAATACGGTCCACGTGGGCCTGAAGTTCGGGCCGACCCACCTTCCAGGAAAGGTCAACATCCTTGGTGCCCTCTACTTCTCCAATTCTTCCTGCCACTCTTCGGCTGACAGTCAGGAGTGCATCGAGGTTCTCCCCGGAAAGTACGATTTGAATCGGGTATTCGTCACCCCGGCCCATCTCCTCGGATATCACGCTCTTGATTTTCGGACCGGGAATCTTCCTCGCCAGCTGAGTCACTTCCTGCATTACTTCGACGTCACTTCGCTCGCGTTCTCCCTTGTTCACCAATACGACGCTTATGCTCGCAATCCCCGTATCTTGACCCGCCAGGGAAATGAGTCCGCCGGAAGACGAGCCTATGGTTGCGAAGACATTCTCCACTTCCGGGAAGTGACGCTCATCCAGCAGGTAATCCTCTATCTGTTTAGATATGGCGGCCGTGGCGGAGAGGGATGTCCCCGCAGGCATCTCGATATTCACCTGAAAGTGTCCCGTGTCGGTTTTCGGGAACATTTCGAAGCCGAGACTACGCCGAGATACTGCTGCAGCCAGAACCGCCAGCAGTGCGGCCGTGACCACGACTTTGCGACCGGAACCCTTCGAGAAAAGCAGTCCTAAGAGGGCAAAGAGAGCCATCGCGCCCATTATGCTTCGTACCTGCGGAGCCCTGATGCCGCCATTAGCCACGGCTAAGCAGCCCAGCAGAACAATGAGCCCCGTCAGGACGGTGGCGAGGCGGTGGGCAAGCGACCATTCGAGTAGGCCTCGATAGCGTGTGTCCAAGGCCGCATAGAAGCGATCAAAGGCAGAAAAGAACCTTCCCGTGTGGGTACCGGAAGCGCCGCCTTCCACGGTGTCCTCTTGGCGGAACCAACGGGAGGCCATCATCGGCGTCAGTGTGAATGAAATGAATAGGGAGAAAAGAGTCGCGGTGGCGACAGTGATGCCGAATTGACGGAAGAACTGTCCTACGATGCCGCCCATAAAGGCGATGGGAACGAAGACGACCACATCCACAAGAGTAATGGTGATTGCGGCCAGCCCAATTTCGGTTCGTCCGTTTAGGGCGGCTTCGCGGGGCGGTTCGCCTTTGCGCAGGTGTCGCCAGATGTTCTCGAGTACAACAATAGAATCGTCCACCAGGATCCCGACGGAGAGAGATAGAGCAAGCAGTACCATCATGTTGAGCGTAAAACCGGCGAAGTAGATGGGAGTGAAAGTGGCCATAATAGATGTTGGTATGGCGATGGCGACGATGAATGTACCGCGGATGTTGTGCAGGAAGAGGAACACGATGGTTGTTGCCAGCAGTGCCCCCAGGATAAGGCTGAGCCTCACTTCCGCGATAGTCTCCAAGACATCGGTGGATTGGTCAAAGCCCATTTCCACTTGAATATCCGAGGGCAAAATACCTTGCCGGCCGGTTTGTTGCCCGCGGTTGAAAAAGGTCTTTCGAGTCAGCGGCTGTCCGGTCAGCCGCTCCAGTTCTCGCTTTACTCCATCAACGACGGCAACGGTATTGGCCCCGGCCTGTTTCAGCACCGCAACCGTCACTGAATCACGCCCGTTCATGCGAGTGAAAGAGCGTCGTTCGGCGACGGAATCGCTTACTTCGGCCACATTGCTCAGAGAGATAGGAGAGCCGGTCGGAGGCTGCAGCCGAACATTCCTAATCTCCTCCACAGATGTGAACTCTCCCATCGCCCGAACCGCATATTCCTTCCTGCCTTCGGTGAGGTTGCCGCTTGGCAGGTTAAGGTTCTCTCCAATCAGCGCCTGGTTCACCTGGACAATAGAGAGACCGTAAGCCTCCAACCGGCCTTTATCTATGGATACGAGAATCTCACGGACATCTCCACCGCCCACGCCTACTGCGGCGACTCCGGAGACCCTGGCCAGGCGCTGGCTGATTATCTCGTCTGCGATGTCTCTAATTTCCTTCGCGGGCCTGGGGCTCGAGATTCCAAAGGTCAGCACCGGCATGCCGGAGATATCAGCCTTCCTGATTACCGGGGCGTCGATCTGACGCGGAAGTTCCATCCGGGTGGCGTCAACCTGTGCGCGCACATCGGCGATCGCGGTATCCAGATCAGTGCCCAGCTCAAACTCCATGAGAATCGAGGATATGCCTTCCTGTGAGGTGGAGGTGACGTTTTTCACCCCGGAGATGAGACTGACGGATTTCTCTATCGGATCCGTAATCTGGGTCTCTATCTCTGCAGGGCCCGCTCCGACATAGACGGTTGAGATGGTCACAAAGGGGAGATCAATTTCGGGGTACAGATCCACACCCATTCGCGTAAGGGCGCTATAGCCCAACACCATGATGGCCACTACCACCATGGTCATGGTAACCGGTCTGAGGATGGCAGTTCGAGTTAACCACATAGCAGCAACCTATTCACCCGACTGCCGGCGGGTTACAGTGACCAACTGACCCGATTTCAGGCCTTCCTGGCCAGAGGTTATTACTTTGTCGCCTGCGGCGATTCCTGAGAGAATCTCTATTTGGGCGGCATTTTCCAGCCCGATAGTTACCTCTCGGGGTTCAGCGCGATTACTCTGTACCACGAAAACCGTCTTCTTGCCGTTTTGTTCAACCATTGCTTCCTTGGGCACGACTACTGCTTCTGCGTGCTTCTCCAGCAATACACTTCCGCGTGCAAACATACCGGGTCTCAATTGGAGACCTGTATTTTCTACTGCAATGCGTGCCATGAACTCACGGCTCTGATGCTCCGCTACAGGTACCAGACGCTCCACACGGCCTTCGAAAGTCTTCCCCGGCAGAGCATCCGCAGATATGCTTACCTGTTGGTCGACGGCGAGCACTGCAAAGTTCTTCTCCGGGACGCTTGCTTCCAGATAGACTTGTTCAAGCGCAGCAATCCGCATTAGGGGGTCGCCTCCCATCCCGGGGACATCCCCTACGTTGATGTTCCGGAAATAGACTACTCCAGAGATCGGAGAACGTAGAATCGTGTTTTCGAGATCATTCTCGGCGTAATCGCGCGCTGCCTTCGCCTGTTCGACGGCGGCGGCGGCGGCCTCTATCTCCTCGGTTCTCGCCCCCGCCTCCATCAGGTTGTACTGCTCCAGGGCGGATTCATATTGGCTTTTTGTTACATCGTAATAGGTGCGCGCGCTGTCAACCTGCTCTTTGGGTGCGGCTCCTTCCTCATAGAGTCCTTCCAGCCGTTCCAGGTCAAGAGCGGCTTTGTCGAGGCTGGACTTGGCTGCGGTCACTGCATTCTTCGCCACCGCTCGCTCCTCGGTTCTGGCACCGGCCTTCAGGATCGCCAGCCGTTTCTCAGCCGCGGTGAGTGCCGCCTGGTTCTGCTGGAAAACGGAGCGGGCTCGCGTGTCGTCCAGCCGAATCAGCACTTGACCTTTCTTTACACTGTCTCCTTCGCGAACCGTGACTTCCACCACTCTGTCGGAAAAGGTGGCCACAACGGAGGCGTCCTGAATTGTCCTGACAGTGCCGGTGACAATGACCTCCTTGGTCATTTCCGTGACTTCCGCGACAGTCACCTCCACCGGCAATCCCTCCGGTTCGTCGGCGACTTCGGTATTGCGCTGCGAGCATCCTTGCGCTGTCAGTAGGCCGAATATGGCTAGCGCAATCGAGGCCCGGCTTATCTTCATCTTCATTCTCTCGCCCTGATCTCCCTTATTCCGTTCATAAACGATAAGAATTCCAAACTGAGGCTTTACTGCCTGAGGCTGGTGGTAGGTTTACCTGAAATGGCTGCGGGGCCAGGACTCGAACCTGGACAAGAGGATCCAAAGTCCCCGGTGCTGCCTATTACACCACCCCGCATTAGCCTTATTGTAGCATTCCCATGGAGGCTGTCAACGAAAGGGCGCGCTGTGAGGATTATGCCACAATGAAGGGGTTGTGTAGTGTAAACCAAGCGGATTTGTTCCCTAAACACATCCGCGCGGTGGGCTAGTGCGGGCTTGCCACGACCGGGGTGCGCACCATGTAGGCGGCGAAGATGATGGCGGCATAGAGCAGGACAAACAACACTCCTTGCCCCCGGGTCAACCGGCGCCTTGCAAGGCTGATGGTGGCGAAGATAGTAAGCACTGTCATGGTTAAGAAAGGAAGGCTGATGATTCCCGGTACAGTGCCGTGATTCTTGAAGAAAGCCACCAAGGGCAAAGTACCCAGCAGTAGGCTGTTATGGTTTACCTTAGAGCCGATAAAATTGCACACGGAAATCTCCGCCAGCCGACCGTTGCGAATGACCGTTATATAGGCGGTGATCTTCTCCGGCATTTCCGAGGCGAACGGCCCCAATATGATGGCGATTGCCATGGGGTTGATCCCAAGACCGTGAGCGAGTTTGAGCATGGAGTCAACGAAAGGCTCAGAAAGGAAGAAGACTGCTAATCCTCCCACTAGTAAGAATCCGCTCGCCACAGCCAGTCTCTTTCCGGTTGGCTTGGGGGCGTCTGCGTGAGTATTGTTGTTCCTAGCGAAAATGAAGGCCCGGCGGCTGAGTTGAATAACGTAGATTACAAAGAGAAGGGTAAGAAGAATGCCGTCCTTCAGGTCATAACCCCCTCCCTCCCAGGCGAGGAGAAGGGCGACTATCGCAGTAACCATGAGATAGATGGCATCTATGCGCGTGCCAGCCGAGAGTTCGATTCTCTCCACGGGCCGCTTGCTGATGCGGCTGGTTGCAAACAAGATTACGAGTCCATAGCCCAAGGTTATGAGGATCGTGCAGGCGCCTACTGCGGAGCCGATCGCCATCGAATACTCGAACTTGATTGCCGCCCAGATGACAAACATGTACTCCGGCATAGTGGTTATAAGAGCGAGCACTACACTGCCGGTAAAATGGGCTCCGAATTTCTCAGCGAAAATCTCAGCGCCATAACTCAACAGAGCCGCGGCAGCAGTTATCAGAACAAGCAAAATGAGGAACTCGCCTACCACGCAAAGCCTCCTGGTGCGGGCATATCTGTCCGGTTCGAGGGGACACCCAAGTGATTCGCCGTCTTGCCAGCAAATCCTTCTGCTGTTAGACCGGCATAACGAAATGCCCCGATAATGAGCATGTTACTGCAAGACCGGCGCGAACCGAGGAGTTGAGGTGGCCAAGAGTAAGCGCGAGCTCATAGCGGTTGACGGACCATGTAAGCGCCCAGAATGACTAGGCCGTAGAGCACTACAAAGACGACACCTTGCGAGCGCGCGAGTTTCCGCCTGGCTATGCTGGCGGCAGCAAAGACGGTGAGCGCGGTCATTAACACAAAGGGCAGACTGATGATGCCGGAAACAGCGGTTTCATGTTTCGCGAAGGCAACGATGGGGAGCAAGGCCAAAAGGAGGCTGTTATGGTTGATCTTTGAGCCAATGAAATTGCAGACGGAAATCTCCGCCAGACGGCCGTTTCTGATGACGGTTATGTAGGCGGTAATCTTCTCAGGCATTTCTGATGCCAAGGGGCTGAGTATGATGCTGATTGCCATCGTACTGATACCGAATGCCTCGGCCAGAACGCTCATTGAGTCCACGAAAAGTTTGGACAAGAAGAAGACTGTGACCCCGCCCACAAGGAGAAAGGCAGTTGCCAAAAGCAGTTTCTTCTTGGTGGGTTGCGCGCTATTCTCGTGATTGCTCCTGGCGAATAGTACTGCCCGTCGGCTCACTTGAATAACATAGACTACAAACAGAACAGCCAGAATAATGCCGTCCTTCAGGTCAAAGCCATTGCCTTCCCATGCGAGCAGAATCGCAATCACAGCCGTCACCATAAGGTAGACAGCGTCTATGCGGGTCCCAGGGGTCAATTCCACCTTCTCAACCGGCCTTCTGCTAACACGGGTGGTTGCAAACAAGATAACCAGTCCATAACCCAGGGTGATGAGGATTGAGCAGGCGCCCACTGCTGAGCCAATTGCCATCCCGTAGTCACCATCCATGCAGGCCCAAAAAACGACTAGGTATTCCGGAAGAGTGGTTATCAGGGCAAGTAGTATGCTGCCGGCGAAATGGGCGCCGAGCTTCTCGGAGAAAGGCTCGGCGCCGTAACTCAAGAGCGCGGCCGCCACAGTCAGGAGGAACAGCAAGACAAGGAACTCGCCTATCACGCCGGCCCTCTTCCCGTCATGCCGACTTGCATCACAGGAGCAATACGTCCTTTATGTCTTTTCTCACGCATCTGGGAGCGATGTCCTTCTGCGAGATAGTGCAACAATAACAGAAGAGCAGGTGTATCTGTCCAATTCGAGGAAAATTCGCCGTCTTGCCAGCAAATCCTTCTATTGCTAGACTGGCAGGGCAAGCGTGTGCTCAATTCGTCATTCTGACCGGTGGGGACAAATGCTGGATATAAGACTCATTCGTTCTGAACCCGAAAAGGTGGAGCAAGCCCTGCGGCGCCGCGGGAAGGAGATTTCTCTCAAACCGGTACTCGACGCGGATGCTCGCCGCCGCGCACTCCTGGTGGAGATGGAGGCTTTGAAAGCAAAGCGAAATGAAGCTTCCAAAGAAATCGGCCGCAAGAAGAAGGCCGGCGAAGATACCGACTCCTCGATGGAAGAGATGCGCAAAGTGGGCGAGCAAATCGGCGCTCTGGAGGGCAAGGTTCGGGAAGTGGAGACTACACTGGAGCAGCTGCTTTGGAACATTCCCAACCTGCCGGATGATTCTGTGCCGGATGGGCTGAAAGAAGAGGACAATCTTCTTGTGGGAGAGTGGGGGAGTCCCCGTCGGTTTGATTTCGCGCCGAAACCGCACTGGGAGGTGGCCGCCAATCTTGGGATTGTAGATTTTGAGAGGGCGACAAAGATTGCGGGCGCCAAGTTCGAAGTCTTCGTGGGCGCAGGAGACCGCCTGCGCCGGGCGCTCATTCAGCTCATGTTGGATTCTCATCGCGGCCGCGGTTATGTGGAAGTGGGGCTGCCACTCTTGGCAAGGCGGGATTCGCTGATGGCGAGCGGACACCTGCCTTTCTTTGAAGAAGACCAGTTCTCCATCCGCCAGGAGGAGATGTTCCTGATTCCCACAGCAGAGGCGGCCCTGGCGAATCTGCATCGAGACGAGATACTCTCCGCCGATAATTTGCCGATGAAGTATGCCTCTTATACTCCTTGCTTCCGCTATGAAAAAGTCGGCGCCGGCAAAGAGTCCCGCGGCCTTATCCGCCAATACCAGTTCGATAAGGTCGAACTCTTCAAGTTCGTCCTGCCGGAGACTTCGTTTGACGAATTGGAGGGGTTGAGAGGCGACGCCGAGGCCATCTATCAGGCCTTGGAGATCCCCTATCGCACGGTACTGCTTTGCGCGGGGGAGATGGGGACCGCATCAACGAAGACCTATGACCCAATGGCCTGGTTTCCCGGTTTGGACAAATGGCTGGAATTGAGTTCCTGCTCAAACTGTCTGGATTGGCAGGCGAGAAGAGCGAACGTGCGCTTCAAACGGGGGCCGAAAGGAAAGCCGGAATTCGTCCACACCCTCAACGGCTCCGGCCTCGCCGTAGGACGCACCTTCGCCGCGCTGTTGGAGAACCACCAACAAGCAGATGGAAGTGTGGTGATACCGGAAGCGTTGAGGGATTATCTTGATGGGATTGAGAAGATAACTGCAGTAAGGTAACTGATGACTAGAGTGCGGTAGAGAGAGACCCAGGTGACAATCTGGATCCTGAGAAGATTAGATGCGATAGATTGGAGCACGATAGCCTTGAAGGTTTTGGACTACTTGGCTCTTGCTCTTCACCTTAACTGAGGAAATGTTGCTCAATGGGTAGCGATCTGGTTTGCTTTTGCCGCGGTTTTCGTATCCGTTATGGTGTTTGTTCAATCAAGGGCGGCGAAAGTCGCATCTATACACAAAGAATTGGCGAAACAGGAAAGTTTGATAATAGAGATCTTCTTTAAGAATATCGGAAACGGCAAGAGTGCCAGTCGGTGCGGAATATCCAGCCCATTTTCCTACCACTTGGGAATACAAGGCCCTGACCGGCGAGAATACAGCCAAATTGTGGGTGTATTCCTTCATCAGATATCGCTCTTGAAACTAGTCTTCCGCAGTAGAGGATTTCTTGGTTCCGAAGATGTGAACGGGTATTGTGCTTGGTCATCGGGAATACGCGTACCTTGGGTTGAGTCAGAACCAGATCTCCTTAGATCTTGGGGGCTCATCAGGGAGACAGGTTATGTCTATGGTGAGAAGTTCATTACCTGGCAAGAGGAGTTTTGCGGCTTCAGAAGGCTAACGCAAGCGTTGAGTAACATCAATGAGAATTGACATGTATTCATACCCAGTTACCCAGTAACTTCACGCAGCAGTGCTTACGCGGCCAATGAGCAGTCCGCTGTCGCCGGAGACGTCTTGGCCATCTTCGCGCAGAGCGGCAATATGTGATTCGACAGCCTCTTTGGTATTGGCCAGGGCCTGCTCTATTGTCTCACCCTGTGAAAAGCATCCTTGCAGGGCAGGCACCTCTGTCCAGTAACCACCTTCTTCCGCGGGATGGATAATTACCGTATAGTCCATTTCTACCTCCTCAGTAAGGAGAGGAAATCCTCGACCGATAATCCGGCTTTCTTGATGGCAGCACTGAGTAATCCTACCTTTATCTCACCATGAGCGGGTATTGTCACCACTTGCCCATTCGGCATCTTTATATTGATGTGGCTGCCTTTACCGGAACGCCGTGTGCCCCCAGCCCTTTCGAAAACTCGAATTATCTCCTCTGCGCGGAGTCCCCTCGGCAGCCCATTCGGCATATTACTTTCCTATGGAGTTCAACAGTGCCCCCATTGTATCACTTCACACAGCACCTGGAACAGAACATTAGAGACTCAGCGAACCCTCTTCAGCAGTGCCTCAGGGTTAATTCGCAGCGCCTTTTCCACCTCGGCATTAGAGAGCCCCGCGCCTTCGGCAACCATCCTTTGAAGTTCCTGGGTCAGTAAATTCTCGGGCGCGTGGGTATCACTGTTCACCAGGAGGCTGGCCCCGGCTTCCAGGCCGAGACGGGCGACTCGCCCATTACACAAGCAGTGGCCTCCTCTCGCGGAGAGTTCTAGGAGGATATCATTCTTGGCTGCAAGCGCGGCTTCTTCAGGCGCAATCAATCCCGGATGGGCTAGTATGTCAACATTCGGCGATTTCACCGCAGCCAGGTTGGTTCCCGCGGGTACGGGTTCGATAATAGTCTCTCCGTGGACCACAACTATTTTGGCTCCTAGTTCCTTTGCGTTTCTGGCGAGTTCGTCAATCGCTTCGGGCGGTACATGAGTCAATTCCGCGCCCGGCATCGCTTGGATCTTCCAGAAACGTCCTATTAACTCACAATCCCTGACCGCGGTCGCCACCGCGGACTCCAGGTTTCCCGCCGCGGCATGATCAGTGATGGCAATCGCCGTATATCCCTGCACTTCCGCTCTGCGAATCAGTTCAACCGCACCGAGTTCGCCGTCGCTGAGCAGTGTGTGGGTATGAAAATCGTATACCATCGAAGGCTCCTTTTACGCATGAAAGAGAAGGAGCCACAGGCTCCTTCTTCAGTCTATTATTGCCCTATCTCGGAGGTTTATGTCAAATCCGCCCTTTCGCCTGAAAAGGGCAGACGCCCGTGTGGAGACGGGCGTCTGCTGTTTCTTCTCAATTGACTCAGCGAATGGAGTCTCAGTAGCCGAATTCTCCTCCACCGGGAGGTGGGGCCGGCGGTTTTTCCGGCTCCGGTTTTTCGACGACGAGGGCTTCGGT
>JABAOF010005771.1_pt1 | contig 16845 bp, 25 predicted proteins | sample 7062171 | NCBI WGS metagenome assembly JABAOF01 (sample SAMN14538628, study PRJNA623070) | marine sediment metagenome | biome: marine biome [ENVO:00000428]; feature: marine pelagic biome [ENVO:01000023]; material: deep marine sediment [ENVO:00002113] | place: India: Gulf of Khambhat ...
TTTTCTGACAGGAATAACCAGGCTGGGACATTCATTCCTGGCTTTGCTGTTTTAGGTAATTCCCACAAACAAGGGCCAATTTTTTTCAATTTTTCTTTTAACATATTCAACATTATTTCTTCATTCTTTTTAAATGTTAAATATACTAATAATTATAGAGGTGATTTTCTTGCCAATAAGCACAGCACCATACACAAGGTCTTACGCCCATACAAAAAGAAGGGGGAGAGAAGGTTTTGTTAAATGTGGTTTTTGTGGAAAAAGTGTTCCCAGATGGAAAGCTTTTATAAAATATAAAGGATTTAGAATATCTGATCCAGTATTGAGAAAGCAAATAAAAAGACACAATGTTCACATGTTTAGCAGAAAAATATATGTTTGTCCGAGCTGTGCTAGATTTAGAAAAGTTGTTAAGCCTGGAAAAAGTGTTAGAAAAAAACATCTAAAAAGATGACTTACTTTAACCTTTAAAAACTTCGCTTTCTAACTTTAATATGATATTTATGAAGGTATTAGAAATAAAACCAACAGGAATGGCTGAAGCAAAGAAGATTATGCTTAGCCGTGAGAAGAAAAAAGAGCTAAGCTACGAACAAAAGCTTGCTTTGGATCATTTAAATAAATTTTCTAAAATATCTGATTCTGATGCTAAGAAATTTTTAGAGGAATTGTCTCAAGTTCTTAGAATGTCTGATGAAACTATGGTTAAAATCCTTGATTTAACCCCCAAAACTCCAGATGAATTAAGAATGATATTTGCGAGGGAAAAATTTAGTCTAAAAGATAAGGAAATTAAAAAAATTCTAGAGACAGTTAAGAAATATTGTAAATAGTGTGATGGCTTATGCCGATTCTAAAAGATGAAAACGTTATAGTATTGGATTTCCTTCCAAGAGGACACGCTACTGGCAGGCAAGAACCAATAGCTCAGGTTATAGGTGTTAAATATTTTTCATTATTAGAGCTAGTTGTTAAAAGAGATGTTACTTTAAAATCTGGAGACATGGTTTATATTGGAGATTCGAAAAGAGATCACATTGATCATATTAAGAGAAGAATAATTGTTAAGGATCTAACAAGTTTTGCTAGATCAGAACTACCCTTTATAGTTGAAAAATTAGTTAAAGAAAACGAAAAAAGGTTTGTTAATTTCTTTAATAATGCTAGACCTATATCTACAAGGTTACATCAATTAGAATTATTGCCAGGAGTTGGAAAAAAACACATGTGGGATATTATTAATGAGAGAAAAAAAGGAGAATTCAAGAGTTTTGAAGACGTTAAGAAGAGAATAAAACTAATGCCAGACCCTATGAGTGCTGTTATTAAAAGAATAATGGAAGAATTGGAAACTGACAACATAAGGTATAGGTTATTTGTTGCTGGTCCTGTAAGAAGATTTTAATGAATAAACTAAAAGAATTACAAATTCTGTTAACAAAAATTCCTAAAGGTAAGGTTACAACTTATAAAATAGTTGCCAAAAAGCTAAAAATACATCCTAGAGTTGCTGGAAGATTGTTAAGTAAGAATCCTCATCCAAATAAATATCCTTGTTACAGAGTTGTATATTCTGATGGAAGAGTAATTGCTAAGCATTTTAAATTGCTTAAGAGAGAGGGAATAGAAATAAAAAACAATAGAATTGATTTAAAAAGGTTTTTGTTTTCTTTTTAAGTTTTTACTACTGACCGATAGTTTTATAAACCTTTCTATGTATATAATTATTACGAGTTAGTGATAAAGTGTTAATATGTTTCCTCAGGGTGAATTTGTGTTCAGAAAATTAAAACCTCAAAGGCCTACTGTAATAAGAGTTAAGGATACTGTTAAGACTTGTTTTTATTATAAGGGCACTAAAACCTGTTTAGGACCATTATGTTTTTGGATTAGAGTTGGAAATTGTCCTATTTTTAATAGATTGAAGAATAGAAAAAAGGTTCATTTTACTGCAAAATAAATAATTAATAGGTTATTGAATGGCAGAAGTGGCAGAAGAAGTTGCTAATGAAGAATATGAAGAGGATCATAAAAGAATTGATGAACATTGGGAAGGAAAAATTTTTGTTTTATATCCAATGCTAAATGGAATCATTAGGGGTACTATTTATTTTTCTGACTTGCCAGCATTTAAAAGAGAAATAGAAAAAGGCAAATCCTATTTAGCAAAGAATATGATTGACTTTGGTAGAATTAAAATTCAAAAAACAAAAAAAGGTAAAAGAATTAAATTAGAAAAAATAGATCTATCAAATGTTGACGAGAGAGAAGGCGTTATAACTGAAGAATCTATAGAAAAATTAAGAAGATAAGCAAAAAACCATTAAATTAATTTACAAAATTTCTTATAATCAGCATCAGTTTTTACTGCTGTAAAGCAAAAATGAGTTCTAGATGCTTTAAAACCTTTTTTCTTAAGTTTTTTAATTAAAACTTCTAGTTTAGGAATATCTGTTTTCAATTTTTTAGCTAATGAATGTAAGTCATAATAAAAAGCAGGCATTTCTGCTTCCTCTATTAATAACTTTAATAATTTTTCCTCGTCTTTTTTCAATCTAAAATTTCTTTTTCTTATATCTGCTAAAACTTTTTTGCAGAATTTTTTATCTAATATCTTTCCTAGATAAATCAAACCACAGTTTTCAAAAACATGCTTTTTACTATCAATTTTTTCAATGTTTCCAATCTTTCTTTCCAAACATTTAGGACAATAATTAACATAACCAAAGTCTTTTAACAGATTTGATATCTTTCCTGCATGCTCAATTCTTCCAAAAACCTTGTAATAATGCTTTGTAGAAAATGATAACAAAGGTATGAAAGCCCTGTCATATCTTGCTAAATTTAATATTATAAAAGAAATTAAAATCCTAATTCCTAATTCATTATAAAATTCAGTTTTAATTGATTTTATTCCATATTTTCTTAAACAAGATTTTGGATAAGTTCCAGCCAAGGCTGCTTGATCAGTTGCTGTTACACACAAGAATCCTTTGTGATAAATAGATCTTGCAGCAGAGTCCATAAAAACATTAGGAGAACCAAAAGGATCTAAATCAATAACAACAAAAACATTTTTTCTTAATAAAATATTTGCATCCTCATTGTTTGGAACACATTTTCTAGAGAGTTTATTTTCTTTTATATTTTTCTTTATTAGTTTCACTGCTTTTGGGTTTTTATCATTCAAAACAACTTTTTTTATTCCTGATATTTCTTTTGCATATCTTAAACCTCTTATTCCTGTTCCTGTCAATGCATCGCAAATTGTTATTTTGTTTTTGAATTGTTTCTGAAAAACTTGAATTGATGAGATTGAAATGTCTCTGGTCAATTCAGCCTCTGGATTATAAAACACAGAAGCATTGTAAATCCTGCCTTCAGGAGCAAAGAATTTTATTTCTCCTTCTTGTATTTTTTTGATTTTCATAACAAAGAATTAGGTCTTATTATATTTTAATTACCACCGACGGTGGTAAAATAAGCTTTTTAAAGTTTATTTTATAACTATTTATAAGTGATAAATTTGATGAGTTATCAGTCTGAAGATATAGAAAAAATGAGGAAAGGTTTTTTAGGAGCAAATCCAACAGAGAAAGACACATGGTTACATAAAAGAGCAGGAGATTTTTATAGAATTTTAGAGGCATTTGAATTAAGAGAAGGAAATAGAGTTTTATACGTAGGAGCAGGTTCAGGATATGCAACTAATGTAGTTTCAAATCTTGTTGGTGAAAACGGAGAAATCTATTCTTATGAAATAGATAAACGCACTATGAATAATGCAAAGGAAAATATAAAAAAAGTAAGCGGAATAAACAACATAAATTTAATAATTGCTGATGGTTTAAGTCAACCTCATAAAAAAGGATATTTTGACAGAATAATAGCAGCTGCTGGAGGTCGTCTTGAAATTCCTGAAGAAGAGTATCAAAAAATAATGAAAAGAGATATAAATAAAAATGGTTTGTTGAATCATTTAGTTGAACAGACAAGAATAGGAGGCATAATAGTTTTACCTATGGGTAAATTGCATCAGAAATGGGAAAAATTTGAATGTCATGGTGATGTTTACAAAATTAAAAATCATGAAGATCATTTAGAAATTTCTGTTATTGAACAAGAGAGTCCAGGATTTTGGACATCGTTGGAAGGAGAGTATGGTTTTTCAGAAGAAGAAAAGATTAAAGCTTTTAGTGTTGGGATAGATGATAATCTGTAATACTCAAAAACTTTTGTGAGTGATAAATATGGTTGTTGTTAACACTGTTAATACTGATGGTGATGGTATCGTTTATACAGGAAAATATAGGAACTATTCAATAGACAATATCAGATTACTTGACAGAAATTATGGATATGATGATATTTTTCCAAAAGTTTTAGATGTTTTTTTAGATTCTGGAAAGGGTTGGAAAAAAAGAGTAACAGAAATAGCTGGAATCGTGGGTGATTATAAAGTTTCAATATTTGATGATATTTCTGCTGCCCACGAACTTGCAGAAAATTCAAAAATACCAGATGAAATCAAAACAGTTTTAGAAAGAATCTCACCAACACATCTAAATGTTTTCACAGGCTCTCTTACAACACACATGTCTTTACATGTTAAAAAACTCAAACCAATAATACCGAACACAAAAATAAGGGTTTTTGGAACTAATTTGGAACAACATGAAGGAAAGTATACAGGAAAAGTTTTAGAAATGTGGGACTCTTCCAAAAGAGCTGAAAAAGCAAAAGAACTAACTGGAGATAAGAATTCTATTGGGTTTGGACATAATAGAAATGACATACCTTTATTAGAAGTAAACAAGAAATCATATTTTATAAGTGGTCCTGTAACCACCAAAATTTATAATGGGTTCAGAGAGGGACCCATAATCTATACTGATATGAAAAGTTTACCCTTTAAAGTAGACGAATTTTTAAAACAAGGTGTAATTAATGGATGAAAAATTGATTAATGATTTAATTGAATTTGGCTTGAGCGAGAATGAAGCCAAGGTATATTTAATTCTCAATATAAAAGGACCTTTAACAGCTTCTGATATAAGCAAATTAACAGGAGTTCCATATTCCAAAATTTATGAAATTATAGAGAGATTGAAATCAAAAACCATAATAGGGCATTCTTCAGAAAAAAGACGTAAAAAATACAAGGCTGTAGACATGATCCATGCCTTAAAAAAAGTTATCAAGAAAAAGAAAGAGGATATTGATAACTTAGAAAAAAAGGTAGAGAGCATCTTAGAACAAATCAAAAAGAAGAAAACGCCTGAAAAACCTCAAGGAGACATATGGTTATCTCAAGGAAAGAAAAAGTTTTTAGAAAAAGCATCTATCATGTTAAGAGGGGCAAGTGATTATGCCTATGGAATAACAAAAGAATTTTCTAGGATTCCTGATTTAGATGAAGAGATCATTGATGCTGCCAAGAGAGGAGTTAAAGTTAAAATATTGGGAACAAAAAAATTTAATGAATTAAATCTAGCAAGAGCCAAATGGTATGCATCACACAATGTTAAAATTAAAGCAATACCATTAGGAATCCAACCGCGTATTTGTTTAACAGATGAAGAAGTTTGTATAAGAATAGATAATGAATACAACTCTGAATTCATATGGTCAAACAATCCAGCCTTAATAAATTTAGTAAAATCTTATTTTGAGGTTTTATGGGAGAATGCAGACTCCTTCAAAAAATAATTTATTTACTGTCGAAACTGTAAATAAACTTTATAAAGAATATTCTTTAATTAACTCTTGTAACGGTGTATAAAATGGGCATAGATATAAAAAAAATATTGGAAGAGAAAAAGCCTATAATAGATAAAACAATTGAAAAATATATTCCAAGAAAATATGATAAAAACTCTTTGATTTTCACTCTAGGACCTCCTTCTTATGAATACAACACAGAAGCGATTCAAAAGGCAATAGCAGATCCTATATGGGATTTCTTAGACAGGGGAGGAAAGAGATGGAGACCAGCATTGTTTCTTTTGATTGCAGAAGCTTTGGGTGTTGAACAGCAAGAATTTCTTGATATGATTCTACTCCCAGAATTATTACATAATGGAAGTATAATTATTGATGATATTGAAGACAAGAGTGAAGAGAGAAGAAAAAAACCAGCCCTTCACTTGATATTTGGTGAAGATATAGCGATCAATGCAGGCAATGCTTTGTATTATTTATCACTACTGCCTCTTTTAAAGAATAAAGACGAGTTTGATCAAAAAACTTTATTAAAGCTTTATGAGGTTTATTCACAGGAGATGATAAAAATTCATTTTGGTCAGGCAACAGATATAGCATGGCATAATGGGTTGGCAAATGCAAATGATATCAAAGAAGGAGAATATTTGGAGATGTGTTCTAATAAAACAGGTTGCATAGCAAGACTAGCAGCTAAAACCGCAGCCATTATTGCTGGAAAGGATGATAAAGAAGTTGAAAAGATTGGAAAGTTTACAGAAACGGTGGGGATTACATTTCAGATTCAGGATGATATTTTAAATCTAACTGGTAAAGAGTTTGCAAAAGGAAAAGGTGGGTTAGGAGAGGATATAACAGAAGGAAAAAGAAGTTTGCCTATAATACACACTTTACAAAGAGCAGATGAAAAAGATAGAAAGAGATTAATAGAGATTCTAAACATTCATACGAGTGATCAGAAGTTAAGAGATGAGGCAATTGAGATAATAAAGAAGTATGGTTCTATTAAATACTCAAGAGAAAAGACAAGAAATATGGTAAAAGAAGCTTGGAAAGAAATTGAAAAAATATTACCAGAATCTTTAGCTAAAGAAAAATTAAAAGCATTTGCTTATTACTTGATTGAAAGAAAAATATAATAAGGATATTATATGTCTGATAAATTACCTGATAAAATAAATAAAAAACTTTTTATAGTTGGACAGGCAGGCACGGAAGTGCTCAAATTAGTACATAAGTATAATACATTATTGCCCGGCAATCCTAAAAGAAAAGAAATTTATAAAAAAATTGAAAATCTCGTAGAATATGAACATTATTGGGATTAAAAAATGAAAGATCTAATTTTAGTTAAACTTGGTGGAAGTTTAATTACAGATAAAACAAAACCATTTACTCCTAGATTAGATATTATCAAAAGATTAGCAGAAGAAATATGCAGAGCTAGAGAAGAGAAAGAAATAAAATTAATCATAGGGCATGGTGGAGGTTCATTCCCTCATAAACCTGCAAAAGATTACAGAACAGATTTAGGAATAATAGACAAAAAAAGTTACAAAGGAATAGCAGCAGTTCAAGATGCTGCCTCCCAATTAAACAGAATTATTATAGATTCTCTGATAGAAGCTGGTGAAAATGCTGTTTCAGTTCAACCTTCTTCATCTTTCATAGCAGAAGGAAATGTAATCAAGCATTGGTATTTAGAGCCTATAGAAATTATGTTAAAATATGATTTGCTTCCTGTTGTGTATGGAGATGTGGCAATGGATATTAGAAAAGGTTGCTCTATAATTTCTACAGAAGAAATATTAAATTTTTTAGCAAGAAAATTAATTTCTAAAAGAATTATTCTTGTTGGGGTGACAAATGGTGTTTTTGATAAAGATCCTAACAAGCATTCAGATGCAAAATTAATACCAGAAATAAATTCTAAAAACTATCTAAAAATCAGAGAATATGTTGGAGGAAGTGTAGGAATCGATGTTACAGGTGGAATGCTTCACAAAGTTGATAAAATGTTTGAATTAACAAAAATTGGAGTTGAAACCGAGATAATAAATGGAGAAATAGAAAACAACATTAAAAAAGCTTTACTAGGAGAAAAAGGGCTAGGAACAATAATTAAACTTTAATACCTAAGATATTTAATTAAAATTTTCCACCCATCTCTGAGCCAAGGTGTAATCTTTTTACTTTGGATAATTTTTTCTGCCTCATTTAGAGAATAGAATTTTTGACTGGAAAATTCTTTAGGATCTATGATAGGTTTATCATCTGATAAGCAATGAAAAACAACAACTACTTGATATTCTGGGGGATTTTTGTGAATAAATTTTCCTATATATTTCAAAGGAGCTCTAATTTTTATTTCCTCTTCAGTCTCTCTTTTTGCTGCATCTTCATATTTTTCTCCATAAGTCACGTGAAAAGATACAGAAGAATCATAACAAGATGGAAATGTTTTCTTTCTTGAATTACGTCTGTTTATTAGGACTTTACCTTTAGTATTCATTAAAAAAACCATACCAGTTCTATGAAGAAGTTCTTTTGAATGTGCTTCCTTTCTACTAATCTTTCCCAAAACTTTATCATCCTCATTTACATGGTATAACATTTCTTTCAAAATAACACCTAACAAATCAATTAGTTATTATGAATAAAAATATAGAAAAATCAGGATTTAAGGGTTAAGTTATTCGGTTTAAGGTTTTTCAAACCATTTAAAACTTAATTTTTTTTCTGCATATCCTGTTACCACTTCAAGTATAACATCTTTTGGAGGACCTGAAGGAGGATGGACTTCTTTACCTATTGCAACATATCTAACTCCATCAGCCATTCCTTCTGGCTTTTCCTCTCCAATAGACCTAAATATTAGAATTTCATTTTGTTTTAAATTCAATGCATCTTCTAAGCTCAGTCTTCCCATATCTATATTATCAACACTAAAAAATTTAAACCCCTTTTATTATCTCATTAAATCTTTTAAAATCTATTTTACTAATAGATGAAATATCTTGTGAAAGTTGAAGGTTTGTTTTAAAGCAAGAAGGAGTAACAGATAATTCTCCTTCATCCCACCATTTTTCTCCATAGCCTCTAATCGAAATTGGTGGAAAACCCCTTATTCCTTCCATTAATTTCAAATCATTTGCAGTTCTTTTATAAAGCAATTTAGCTATAATACCTTCTGGTTTTTCTGTTGAAGAATTGGCGTAGTGCCAACATCTATCAGTTACTATTGATGTTTGTCTCGCCTCTGCTTCTACTAATATTATTAATCTCCTCATACTAGTTTTTGTTGGATTAAGCAATATTTCTGGTGGTATTATTTCTGATAATAATTTAGGTATAAACGATTCAATCACAGTATCAATTTCATTTTCGATAGAATCAAACTCTTCTTTCTTTTTATCTTCTGGGGAGCATTCTGCTATTTTTTTATATCCTAAAACCCCTTCACATATTTTTTTCATATATTCAGTAGTTTCATCATAGCTTCTATTTTCTACAGCTCTTCTAAGGGATTCTACATAATTCATGAAAATAATAGAAACAGTAAAAGATTTAAGTTTAATCAAAAAAGAAACTCTCCTAACTCACTTTCCCTAAGAATCTTAACAGCCTCAATTGACCATGGAGTAAAAATATCAGGACTCATTTTAACCTCAGACAAAAGCTGTTTAAGACTAATCCATCTAAACCCATATGCAACCTCAGGGTTCATTTTCAATTCTCCATCATACTCTCCAACAATTAAATGACAGTGCTCATTCTCACAACGATCTTCATCTTGTTTAAAATAATTGAATGCTCCTAGTTTTCTGAGTTTTACATTTTTTATTCCCCACTCATCTCTTAAACATCGTAATGCAGCTTCAACATCGTCTTGATTTTTTCCGTCTACATGAAGGGGATGGCTTGCACCAGCCAAATCCCAAACCTTGTCAAAATTTTTATGTTTTCTATATTGCAAAAGAATTTTCTTATCTTTGTTATAAAGAAGTATCACAAATGCTCTGTGTCTTTTACCTTTTCCAGTGTGGCAAACACTCTTTGGAGCATAACCTAATATATTGTCTTCATTATCAACCAAAATCAAAGTCTGTTCCATAAACATAATATTGAACTAAATTAAACTTATAAATATTTTTAACCCTTCTAGGAGTAAAGATGTAAACATAAATCGATAAATATTTAAATTTAAATTCTTGTTTCGACAATTATCTTATTTTTTTAACTGTCGTAGTTAGATTTATATTCTAACGTGATGATAAAATTGTTTGCAAATAAGTGATTTTAATGAGTATCTCCGCTGGTATTAGTGATATAACAATCTCAACTCCAAGGTTGTTTATCCCACTTGCAAACAGATACAATCCAGATGAACCTACTGAATTTTCTTTGTCTAGAAAAAATGATACTAAAAAATATTTATATGGCATAGGAGTTGCTAAAATGGCAACCCCAGATACTTATCAAGATGCTCCAGTTTTAGCTGCCAATGCAATAGATGAATTAATTGAAAGAAATAATATTTCCCCAAAAGATATTAACAGAATTGAAATAGGAACTGAAACAAGTCCAGACAAATCTAAATCTATAGTTAATTATGTTATGGGTGCTCTTGAAAAAAAATATGGTAAAGGTTCATTTAAACGATGTGCTCCTCCAGAAGGTAAGGCCGCATGTGCATACACAGCCTTTGCATTAGAAAATGCTCTAGATTTTGTTTGGTCAGGAAGAAGCAATGGCAACTGTAGAATCATTTGCGGAACTGATATTGCAAGATACGGATTAAAAACATCAGGTGAGCCTACTCAAGGAGCAGCAGCAGCTGCAGTTTTAGTTGAAGCAGAACCTAAATTATTAGAATTTGATAAAATCATTGGTCAATACGCTGAAGATGAGGACAGTTTTTACAGACCTGATTTTTCTGCTATAGCTTTTGTTAAAGGTAAGAAATCAGAAAGAATATATTTAAATGCCATGAAAGAAGCTTTTGATCATTATGTTGAACAAGCTTTAGAAATGAATTTAATTAAATTAAATCCAGAAGAAGCATTAACTGATCATTTTGGTTTGTTATCCTTTCATCAACCATTCCCAGCAATGACAAAAAAAGGTTTTGCCTCTTTATTAATACATGAATACAGAAATCTTTCAAGATGGAAATCTGTTGTTGAAGAAATAGGTGAAGAACCTAGAAGAGAAGATTTTAATGATAAAAAAGATTATGAAGCAGCAGATAAAATGTTTACAAAAAAATTCATGGAAACCAAAACATTTCAAGATGTCTTTGAAGCAAAAATGGCAGATGGTCAAGAGGCATCAATAGAAGAGGGTAACAGTCTCACTGCTTCTGTGTGGAATCATTTGGTTAGCTTACTCACATTAAAAGATAGAAAAGGTGAAGATTTAACTGGTAAAAGAGGTGGCATAGGATGTTTTGGAAGTGGTTGTGTTGCTACAGGCCAAAGTTATACTGTGTTGCCTGGATATGAAAAAGTTGTAAAAAGTTTTAATTTAATGGAAAAATTGAAAAATAGAACTGCTCTTTCTCTTGAAGAGTATGAAGCTCTACATGAAGGAAGACCATTGCCTGGAAGTAGAGAACACATACTGCCTCCTGAAAACGAGTTTGTTCTTACTAAGATTGAAAATGGTTACAGACATTATGATTTTGTAGATTAGTTTTTCTTAGGTTGAGTTAATGGGTCAAGAAGATATTGTAAAAATCTTAGAAATAGAGTATAGAAAAGATCCAGATAAATTTTTATCAAGAAAAGAAATAGCAGAAAGACTAGGTAAAAATCCAGGTAAATATGGTTGTTCTTTTTTGAACAAACCTCTTAGAAGATTAAGAAAAAATGATGAGATTGAATATAAAAAATCAAATCCACATGGAGGATATATCTATAGATTTAAGGTTTTTGATTCTAAAATTATTAGACGAAATTAAACATTTTAAATATTTCTAAAATTAATTATTCTCTGATGCTTATGATTAGACAACCCATTGTAGTTACTATTGGTCATATAGACCATGGAAAAACGACTTTGCTAGACAAGATTAGAAAAACCGCTGTTCAATCAAAAGAAGCAGGTGGAATAACACAGGCAATAGGAGCAACAGAAATTCCTATTGATGCCTTTAAACAAGTGTGTTATCCTATTTTAGAGAAATTAAACATCAAAGTAACAATTCCTGGTTTGTTATTCATAGACACACCTGGACACGAGGCCTTTACAGCAATAAGGAAGAGAGGATCATCTATTGCAGACTTGGCAATTCTTGTTATTGATATTAATGAAGGTTTTCAAGCACAAACAGATGAGTCATTACAATTTTTAAAAGAATTTAAAACTCCATTTATTGTTGCTGCAACAAAAATTGATAGAATAGAAGGTTGGATTCAAAATCAAGATGAATGCTTCTTAGACACTTTTGAAAAACAACCAGAATGGGTTAAACAAAGTTTTGATAAAAAATTTTACAAATTAGTTGGACAATTGTCTGAAAGAGGTTTTGAGTCTGAGAGGTTTGATAGGTTAACAGAGTTTAAGAAAACAGTTGCAATTGTTCCTTGTTCTGGAATAACTGGAGAAGGTGTTGCTGAAGTTTTAGTTGTTTTAGCTGGGTTGGCTCAAACATTTCTTAAAGAACAATTAGAAGTTTCTAAAGGTGTTGGTAGAGGGTCTATTTTAGAAATTAAAGAGTTAAGAGGTTTGGGAACAACAATTGATGTTATTTTGTATGATGGAGAAATAAGAAGAGGAGATTGGATAATAATTGGAGCAAAAGAGCCAATTGTTACAAAGATTAAAGCTTTGTTAAAACCAAGACCCTTAAAAGAAATAAGGATTGAAAAACAATTTGAAAATATTGATCATGCTTCTGCAGCTGCTGGAGTAAAAGTAGCAGCTCCTAATTTGGAAAATGTAATTGCAGGAAGTCCAATAGCTTTTGTTTCTAATGAGAATCAAGTAGAAGAATTGAAAAAAGAATTGCAGGCTGGTATAGAAGAAATAGAGTTTGAAAAAACAGGAGAAGGAATAATTCTAAAAGCAGATAATTTAGGAAGCTTGGAAGCATTAATAGGAATTTTCAAAAACAGAGTTACTATTAAAAAAGCTGATATAGGAAAGGTTTTAAGAAAGGATGTTGTTGAGATAGATGCTGTTAAAGATAGGATGAAAAAAATTATAATTGCTTTTAATGTTGATGTTGATGAAATAGCAGCAAAAGAAGCTAAGGACAAATCAATAAAGATTTTGCAGAATAATATCATATACAAACTTGAAGAAGGTTATGAAGAATTTGTTAAAGAAACAGAAGAAAAAATCAGATTAGAAAAATTAGAAACCATAACTTTGCCAGCTAAGATAAAGATTTTACCAGGACACACTTTTCATGTTTCTCATCCTGCAATTGTTGGAATAGAAGTTTTAGCAGGAACAATAAAAACTGGTTACAAGTTAAAAAAGAACGGAAAAGAGATTGGAGAAATAAAAGCAGTACAATCAGAAAACAAGTCTCTATCAAAAGCTGTTACAGGAGACAAGGTTGCTATTTCTATTGAAGGACCTATTGTTGGAAGACATATTAGAGAAGGAGATGAGTTGACAACTGTTGTTACCGAAGATGATTTAAAAGTTTTAAAAGAATTAAACATGAAAGAAGAGATTGAATTAATTGAAGAAATCAAAATATCTTAAAGCCTAAAATTAATAAAAGCAATACTAACACAGGCTGATGGACCATATAAATAATCAATGATTTTTTTCCTAAAAATGTTAAAAATTTTACAACAGATTGATTTGAAAGGTCTTTAATTTTGAATCTTCTTTTTCCATTTCTGTATAATAAATTTCCAAAGGATATGCCTAACAAAGTAATTCCAAACCATGGTAAAACTGGAAAGTAATCAAATGTAAAAAAGTTTTTTGGAATGAAACCCAACCACAAAAGCCAAGAAAAATCAAAACTAAAATTCCTTAAATAAAGACCTAAAACAATAATTATTAATCCTAAGAAAAGATTCAGTTTTTTAAAATTTAGAAAGAATTGTCCAAGGATTATGGAAATTCCTATAAAGTGAAGAATTCCAAAAATTACGAAAGCTTCTGGAAAAGTTAGAAACGTAATAACAGTTATTAAAATACCATAACCAAATATCTTCAAACCTCTTGAAAAATACTTTTTATAAATTTCTTTTGATTTCTTATGCTTAACTCTGCTATGGCTTATTGTTAGTGATAAACCAACAAGAAAAATAAAAACTGCTGCAGCTGCTCCAGGAAAGGCTAATCCTTCTTTGAAAGTGTATATTCCAAGATATAGAAGCGAAAAGGAGTAGTTAAAAATCACCATCTTAATTATTGCAAGCCCTCGTAAAAAATCTATTTCCCAAAACCTCTTTTTCTTCATAGAGAATATTTAGTATTTCTACTATTTTAAAAAATAAAAAGAAAGGGAAATTAAACACAAGCACCATCGAAACAATGTGTGGCATTTGCATAGCATGGATAACTTGCGTTATAACATCCTGTTCCAGAGCAATAATATTCTATCAATGTTTCATTAGTCATACAAAAATCTGTATAGCTGTAGGGTTCACCATTTTTATATCCTGAAGTTGTTCCTTTATTGAATATATCTATCCAATCATCAGTTTCTGAACAAGAATCTGGTTGTCCACAATCTTCTGGACAAGTTTCTGAAGTTTCTCCACCCTCACAAACACCATCTCCACAATCAGTTTCATCATTATCATTCTTCGAATTACAACCAGAATCATTTGGCCAATCTATATTACCATCTCCGTCATTATCTATTTCATCTCTGCATTCTTTTGGAGGTTTTCCAGGTCTACCAGGTATTCCTCCTTTTGCTGCAAATGTTAATTGAACAACTAAAGTAATGACCACTAATAATACTATTAAGAACAAAATTTTTCTATTCATGTTATCATTTTATAAGAAGATAATTAATCTTTATATATTTTTGTAATGGATTATATTTATTAAAACAACCCGGAAATGTGCCTAATAAGCAAAAGCTGGGGAGGTGAAAAAACATGGCATTTAAAATAGTAATTTCAGAACCAAAATCTAGAAAGGCTTGGCAAATAGAAAAAGATGTACCTTCTTTAATTGGAAAGAAAATTGGAGACAAATTTGATGGTTCTTTAATAGGATTAACAGGTTTTACTTTACAAATAACTGGTGGAAGTGATAAGGATGGATTTCCCATGAGACCAGATTTAGAAGGTGCTGTTAGAAAAAAAGCTTTGTTAACAAGAGGAATTGGTTTTAGAGGATTTAAAAAAATAAAGAAAAAGAAATACAAGAGAAAGGGAATGAGAAAAAGAAAATACATTAGAGGCAATACAATATCTGAAAATATTATTCAGGTTAATTGTAAAGTTTTGGAAGGCGAAGGAAATATTCCTATGATTTTAGGTATAAAACCAAAAGAAGAGGAAAAGAAAGAAGAGGAAAAACTTGAAGCACCTAAAGAAGAAAAGCCTGTTAAAAAAGAAGTTGAACAACTTAAAGAAGAAAAGAAGGAAGAAGCTCCAAAACCAGAAACAACTGAACAACCTGAAGAAAAACCAAAACAAGAAGAAAAAAAGGAAGGTGAATAATTTCAAGAAATTTTCCAATCCAAATGTTAAATTTGATGAAGAAGAGTATGAATTTGCAACTCATGAGATTCTGGCAGAATATCTAGCCAAGAGATTAAAAACAAACACAATTGCTGACTTATGTTGTAGCGTAGGTTCGAATTCTATTCAATTTGCAAAATTTTCTGATAAAGTTGTTGCTATTGATATAAGTAAAGAAAGGCTGGAAAAAGCTAGATACAATGCAAAGTTATATAATGTAGATAAAAAAATAGAATTCATTCTGGGAGATGTCCTAGACGATTCCTTATTAAGAAAAATAAGAGCTGACATTGTTTTCATAGATCCTGATTGGAGTAAAGAAGGCAATTATGAAGTTCATGTGACTGATATAAATAAAACCGTTCCACCTATACCAGAAATATTTGAAAAAGTTAAAGAAAGCATATCCAAAAATATAGCAATTAAATTCTCTAAAAATATGAATATAAATTCTGTTAAAGAATTAGGTCATTGTGAATTAGAATATGTTTATCTTAATGATGTTTTAAAGTTTATTATAGCTTATTTTGGAAATCTTAAAAATGTAGAAGGAGCAACAAAAATTAATATTAAGTGATTTAATGAAAAAAACAGACCCAAGATTAATACCAGAAGTAAATGTTGGTACACTAGGTCATGTTGATCATGGTAAATCAACTTTAGTTCAGGCTATCTCTGGAAAATGGCCCGCAGTACACTCTGAAGAATTAAAGAGAGGAATCACAATAAAACTTGGTTATGCAGATGCAACAATATACAAATGTAACAAATGCAATATTTTCTGTTCAAAAGAAAAATGTCCAAATTGTTCTGAAAAATGCGAACCCCAAAGAACAATTTCTTTTGTAGATGCTCCTGGTCATGAAACTTTAATGGCAACTGTTTTGGCAGGAGCAAGTTTAATGGATGGTATTCTTTTTGTTATAGCAGTAAATGAAGAATGTCCACAACCACAAACAAGAGAACATATGATGGTTCTAAACACAGTTGGAATAAAAAACATAGTTATTGTTCAAGCTAAAATAGATTTAGTTAGCAAAGAAGAAGCTTTGGAACATTATAAAAAATTAAAAGAATTTATTAAGGGAACAGTTGCAGAAAACGCTCCAATAATTCCTGTTTCTGCACAAAACAAAATAAATATTGGGGCTGTCTTAGATACTATTCAAAACAATATACCAACACCTGAAAGAGATCTTTCCAAACCTACTAAAATGTTGGTTGCAAGATCTTTTGACATTAACAAGCCAGGAACAGAAATAGAAAATTTAAAAGGGGGTGTTATTGGAGGTGCTTTAATAGAAGGTGAATTAAAAATAAATGATGAAATTGAAATAAAGCCTGGAGTTTTTTTAAAAAATAAATGGACTCCATTGAAAACAAAAGTTGTTGGCTTGCAAAAAGCAGGAAAAAATTTAGAAAAAGCTGGTCCAGGAGGTTTATTAGGAGTTTT
>JABAOF010003251.1_pt4 | contig 16842 bp, 15 predicted proteins | sample 7062171 | NCBI WGS metagenome assembly JABAOF01 (sample SAMN14538628, study PRJNA623070) | marine sediment metagenome | biome: marine biome [ENVO:00000428]; feature: marine pelagic biome [ENVO:01000023]; material: deep marine sediment [ENVO:00002113] | place: India: Gulf of Khambhat ...
TTCTACAGCAGCTGCGTGATCAACCGGGTTCTCAGTCGTTCCAAGGTCGGGAAGCCGCGACCGCTCACCGAGCGTCCCTGGTTCCAGAATCGCTAACCTGCCCGGGCGTGCAGCTCGGCGGTTTCGAGTTCCTGAGACTCGCTCAGTTGTGGCGGGTCACCACTCGACGTTGGGGGCGAGTTCCGGCCCCCGGGCCGCCCTCGCCTCACCTGCTATTTCAGGCGGATCAGGAAAACTGCCGAAAGGTGACGGATACGCAGCGAGTCGTCTTCGACGACTCCACCGGCACCACGCAGGTACATCACCAGCCGATAGCGCGAATCTTCTGCTGACAGAACAGTCTCCTCGGGCGCGAGTCGCTCGTCGCGCTCCACCTTGGCGCCGAGCTCGCGGATAAGCGGCGCCAGGTCGACGCTCAGGCGCGCCTCGGGCTCGAGGGGCGGGCCCAGCGCGAGCAGGGTGCCATCCAGCCGCAGCTCGGTGACGCTGTCGATCCAGGCGCGAAAGAAGCTCGGATCGTCGCCCCAGTGGTGAACGGTGTCGAAGACGAAGTCGTACCCCGCCACCGGCAAGGGGCTGGGCGGACGGGCGTCCACGGCGAAGCCCTCACGCTCCTCCTCCCAAGGTGCTACGTACTCGAGCCCCATCGACTCCATGGCGAGCTGCGGCGTCAGCGGCTCGGGCAAGCGGACGGTGTCGGCATACCAGGGTCGCAGCTGATCCAGCCCGTGGAAGTCGTGCAGGTACTTCACGATGTTCGAGATCTCCTTCTCCTGCTCGAAGGCGATGCGCTTAGGCGCGCTCCCCAGCCTGCCGTCCACCATCACCTCGGCGCTGGCCAGCAGCGCTTGCAACCGGCCCAGCTGGCTGCGCCGTGAGACCGCGGTGGCGCCCCAGGGGCCGACGGTGGTGAGGGCGGTGACCAGGCAGAGTGTGATCGGTATCACGCGGATGTCGCCGCGGCGCCGGAAGGTGAAGTAGAGGGCGATGCCCAGCAGCCAAGCCGTGGCCACGACGACCAGATAGCGCCTCTCGGTGATCCCGTAGTCGCCGATCCGCGTCCAGATGGCGACGGCGATCAGTCCAATCAGCGGATACAACGTCCAGTAGAAGCCGCGGCCGTAGGTGACGATCCAGCGGTTCTCGGCCCGTTCGCGAACGGGGTGGACGAGGAGCAAGGCAAGGACCCCGACGATCGAGACGCCGATGACCGGGTACCCGACCCAACCCTTCGGCAGGTCCCAGGCGATGACGATCTTTCCCACGTAGGCGTAGAGGATGGCCAGATAGATGACGACCAGTGGAATCAGCACGTACTGGGTGAAGATGCGCAGAGCCGTCGGATACTCTTCCAGCTGTTGCATCCGCTCGTAGTCGTCGGGCGCGCCGGCCAGAAAGAACCAGGTGTTGTAGACGAAGGCCACCCAGAACCAGAGCTGCCCGTAGATCTCGTCGTCGAAGTCCAGGTCGAGCAGAGTCTCACAGGCCAGGATCGCCAGAGTCAGCCCGATGTAAAGGACCGCCGAGTAGAGCGCGCCGGCGGCGAAGCGTAGGAACAGCGCCTTGTTGTATTGCCAGAATCCGTTTTCGGCCGCGCGGCGTCCGACGAACGGCGCGAAGGCGACCAGCAGGTGGATGACGCCGATCAGAAGGAAGAAGCGTGTGACGTCGGCGCCCTTGATCGGGTAGGGCAGACTGGCGTAGTAGCCGACCAGCGCCAGCAGACCCGCCAGCATCGCCGCCAGCCGCAGCCTCCGCGGCCAGCGTCGGCTCTCGCCCAGCGTCGTCAGCGCGAAGAAGAGCGAGATCCCCAGGATGCACGCCATCCATACCGGGTAGAGGGCATCGGCGCCGCGCTCCGCTTCGAAGTCGATGTCGGCGAGTCGGTGGGCCACGGCGGCCGCCGCGATGGCGGAGAGCAGAACGAGCGGAAAGCGCTGAAAGGTCTGCCGGGCTCGCTCTCCCAGTGCTCGGAACGATTTAAAGCGACGTGTCCGAGTTTCGCTGGCTGCCTCCATCACGATTCTCCCGGCCCAGGCGCACTCAGGTCTCGGCCCGCTGGATGTCCTTGATGATCATCAGGTGGTGCCGTGTGTGGATCGCGATGAAGCGCAGCCACTGGAGGGCGGTAAAGCCGCCCAGCGCGGGGTGGCCCAGTCGGCCCCGGGCGCCATCCACGTCGCCCAGCCGCTCGCCGATGGCAGTCACGGCCGCGTGCGCGTCGTTCAAGCGGCTCCGCGTCTCGGAGGGAGACGCGGCGGAAGGGGTCGTCGCCGCAGGGGCTACCCCGCGGCCCCGGGGTATCCAGCCGGTCAGCAACACGGCGCGGCCGGCGAGCGTCAACCCGGGCTCCGGGCCGCTGGGGGGCGATTCGAGGATGCGGGCGATGGCGTCGGCGCAGAGGCGGTTGGCCTGGGCGAGGTGATCTAAGTGCTGCGCGACGGACCAGGCGGAAACGCCCGCCGACCGCAGGTCGAGACGCTCCTCGTCCTCTTCCGATAGGGAGAGCAGCTGCTGGGACAGTTCAACGGCTTGGGCGAAGGCACGCCGGCAGCGGCGTGTAGCGGCGGGGGCGGGGCTCGGGGTCATGGCGGGTCTATGTCATTAGCTCGTCGCTACAGGTGCGGTCGCTGCTTCTTACGTTCAGTCCTCTCTGCCCGCAAGTTCGCCCATCCGGTCCACCGATGCCAGCATCTCGCGCTTCAGGCGCTCACGCTCCGATCCGGAATCTGATCGAGCCGAGGCGTTCAGCTCGCGCACCAGACCGATGAACTGGTAGACTTCGCGACGAAGGGCGTTATATCGGCGCTCGTTGGTCAGCAACGGGTAGGCGCCGTAGAGGAAGCCCACCAGCACGATAAGCAGGCCGAGCATCACGATGCCGTACCAGACGTACAGAGAGCCCATGAAAAGGAAGCTGCTGATCACGATCGCCACGCCGACGAGCGCGGCCACCGGACCCGCGAAGCGGTTGACTCTGCGACGCCAGCTGGTCGGGTTGGGCTGGGCCATGAACCGCTCGCCTCTCGCGTGCCTGATATCGGTTGCCATGTCTAGCTCGGCTTTCCGGCCAGCTCAACCATCCGTTCCACCGACGCTACCATCTCCGACTTCACCCTCTCCAACTCAGCCGACGAGCGTGAGATGGCCGCCGCGTTAAGCTGACGCACCAGCTCGATGAAGCCGTCTACCTCGTCCCGCAACGCCGGGAATTGGCGCTCACTGGTCAGGAAGGGGTAGACGCCGTAGACGAAGCCGGCCAGGGCGATGATCAGCCCGACGGCGACGGTGATGTACCACCAGAGCAGGTCTTGTAGAAACAGAAAGCTGCTCAGAACGATGGCCACACCGACGATCGCTGTGGCCAGCGCCACGTAACGGTTGATGTGGCGGCGCCAGCTACCGCGGCCTTGTTCTGCCATGGTCGCTCTTCTCTCCTGATTGGGGCGAGGGACAGAGCGGAAGGTTCTGTGCTAAACTTCGGCCCTCGCATCGTTACACAAGACGATCGACACGCCGGGGCCGTCACCCGGCCGAGGTCGGCCACAGGCAGGCTCACCCTGCCGCCGCCCCGCCGGCCGGCCGCCGGCGACTCCGGCCTCTTGCATCAAGCGCGCCGCGGCGAAAACCGTGAAAACTCTAGCATCTCTGCGAAAACGGTCGGCGAAGTTCTGGCGAAACGCCATGAATGTCGGGGTCAGAATGACCGAATCGCCCACTTTCAGCTGCCGACCGGGTGTGGTGCCGCCGGGTCAACTAATGCCTTCGCCGTTACTTAGGCTGGAGGCGCGCCCCCATGGCACACGGATTGCCCCTCTCAGGGAGGTGTTAGGGGGCGTGATGTGGAGTCGGAGCGGGTGGTGACCCCCCGTCTGACTGAGTCGTCTTGTAGTGTGCAGTGCTCTGAGTAGGCCTTCCCTGTCCCCACCGCCGGGCCCTCTGCGACACACATGAAAATCGTGGCTTTCTGGGCTGACTAGGCCGTCACTTGGAGGTGACCGACCTTGAGGAGACAGGCGAAGCAATGTCCGGCATTGATGCGGAACTCGCCGCCGCGGTCCGAATCGGGCGTCTCGATCGCCGAGGTGCTGATTGCCCTGGTGATCTTCTCGACCGCCCTGTTGGGCGTGGTAGGTACGGCCGCCCGGGTCGGTGGGATCATGAACTCGTCGCACGTGCGGCTGCGGGCCGGGTCGATCGCCCAGCAGCAGATCGAAGAGCTGCTCACCCAGCCCTATCTTGAGGTGAAGAACGGGTCGGCGACACGTCGAGGCGTGGACCTGAGCTGGACGGTCGCGGAGACGACCTGGGCGAAAGAGGTTCTGCTCGTCTACGAGTACAACGTTCCCGGCCACCTGCGCGCCGACACTCTGACCTTTGCGCGGATTCGGCGGATATGATGAGGCGGGCCCGGACGGAATTGGGTGCCGGCGTCGTCGAGGCGCTGATCGCCATCACGCTGCTCAGTCTGGTGATGGCGGCGATGGTGGGAGTGCTGCTACAGCAGCAGCGCTTCTATATGGTGACCGGCGACGCGGCCAACACGTCGGGGACGCTGCAGCGGTTGGAAACGGCCGTCGTCACAGAACTGCTGCCGCTGAGCCCCCTCGGGGGCGACGTCATCTACGCGGACCCGGATTCGGTGTTGCTGCGAGCGTTTCGCGGCGTCTACGCCGTTTGCGACAAGAAGGTGACGACCGACGTCTTCATAACCGTGAGACCGTTGAGCGAGGGTGTGCCACTACGCACTGACAGCGTGCTGGTCTTCTCGAACGGCACCCAGGCTTCGTTCGCCGACGATCACTGGAAGGCGGCCAGGATCACGTCGATCAAGAAGGGTGAGTGCCCGGACAGCAGCGCGGCCTGGACCGCCACCATGCCCGACCTGAGCGGGCAGCTCTCCCAGGTTCCCATCGGGGCGCCGGTTCGGGTGTTCCAGCGGGCGAGCTACTGGCTGACGCCTGAGAACGGGTCGTGGGTTCTCAAGTCGAACGCCCTGGACGGCCAACCTGCGCTGGTCGGCGGCCCGCTGGCGTCGGCCGACTCTTTGGCTTCCTCCGTCCTCCAGTTTCGCTACCTGGACAAGGACGGCAACGCGACCGGCATACTGGCCGAGATCGCGCGTGTCGAGGTCGATGTGGCGGCCGTGGGCGCGGTCCCGCGGACTCGCGGCGGGACGCCGCTGCGCCGGGACCGCACGGTGTCGATCCGACTGAGAAACGCGGACTCTTGAGGAGGCCGGCCGTGTTGAAAAGTTATACCGAGAGCCAGCGGGGCTACGGGCTTCCGGCGACCATTCTCATGATTGTCATCTTCGCGGTCATGGGGCTGGTGGGCCTTGCTATGGCGCGGCAGGAGCTTCGCAGCCAGGTCCAGACCACCTCCCGCGAGGTCGCTTTCTACGCGGCCGAGTTGGGTCTGGCGCGCGGCGTCGATAACTGGAGCCGGCCCGACGGGGTCATCCCGCCGGGCACTTCGTGGATGCTCGACCAGGGCACTTTGCCGGGCGGGTCGGCCTATCGCGTGGGCGCAACCAAGCTCGACGATGGCTCGGTGCATGCCCTCTACTCGATCCGGGCGGAGGGCACTTCGAAGGACGGGACGACACAGCTGACGGGCCTGCTGATCGCCACGGCGCCGGTGGAGAACCCGTTCAAAGCGGCGCTCGAGGTGAAGGACAGTGTCTACCTGTCGGGCACCGCCGAGGTCGACGGCTTCGACCACATCCCCAGCAGCTGGAACGGCCCCTTCTGCTCCTCGCTGGACAACCCCGAGGCCGGCATAGTCATGACCGACACCGCGAAGTACTCGCAGGGGGGTAAGAAAGAGCGCACCTTTGGCGACCCACCCCGGGAACAGGACCCGGACTCCACGTTCTTCTTCGACTTCGGCGACATCACCTTCGACGAGCTGGCGACGGGGGCGGACATCGTCCTGCCCGACGGCACCCTGATGGACGGCGCCAATCCGGCTCCTTCCCTTAACGGCGACGGGACCTGCAATACCTCCGACGACAACAACTGGGGCGCGCCGCTCGACGCGACCCACGCCTGCTCGAACTGGTTCCCGACCATCCACGTCAAAGGCGACCTGACCCTCGCGGCGAACAACTTCGGGCAGGGGCTGCTGCTGGTGGACGGCGACCTTCACGCCTCGGGCGGCTTCGAGTTCTACGGGCCGGTCATCGTCAAGGGCGACCTGGTGGCCGATGGCGGCTTCCGGTTCTACGGCGGCGTCAAGGCCACCAACACGCTGCTCGGCGCCGGTAACGCCGAGATCTTTTACAGCGCCTGCGTGCTCGAGCGGGCGCTCAGCTACAGCAACATAGCCAAGCCGCGCCCGCTGACCGAGCGGCCCTGGTTCGCCAATCGATAGAGCCTCCATTTGGGGAACGCAGGGGACGACCCGTGGCCACGGCGGCCACGGGTTTCTCTTGTGGGCGGCAGCGCCGGCGAGCATCGGGGGCTGTGAACCGTATTTGTTCCTACAATGGCTGGGCCAGGCTTGGGAGGCATGAGCTGCCCCTCCGCCTGTGCCGGCCGGGGGTCGCGCTCGTCCTGATGCCGGGTCCCGTCTCCAGTGCTTGACCAAACCGGCTGTCCAGCCCATGTTTGGAAACCCGGGAACCGCGAAACCCTCGTCCGTGTAACACGTTGCGTGGCGTTCCGCCCCGCAAAGGCGGGCGAACGCCGAGGCTACTGAGCTACCCCCGCCCCGCGTCCCGCTGACTGTTTTCGTAGCCGAGTTGGCTCCCTATCGGAGGGCCGATTGCCGTCTGTCGAACGCGCCGTCACCCGCCTGCTGAACCAGGCCCGGCTGCACAGCATCAAGAGCAAGATCATCGTCTTTGCTCTGATCGCGACGCTGCTGCCAGCGCTGGGTATGGGGTGGCTTTCCTACAACTACAACCGGCGCGTGCTGCGGGAGAAGGTCAGCGAGGAGCTGGCCAATCTGACCTCGCACGCCTCGCGGGGTCTGGATCTCTGGTTCCGCGAGCGGCTGTACGAGGTGCGGGTCTTTTCGAGCTCGTATGAGGTCTCGGAGAACCTGGAGCGGATCGTCGATCCGCCGGGCGTTCCCGTGGGGGCTGAGACGCCGGTGAGCCGTTTGGCCACCTACCTGGAGTCGGTGGACCAGAGGTTCGCGGTCTACGACGAGCTGCTGGTCGTGGACCGGGAGGGCGCGGTGGTGGCGAGCAGCGCGAGTTCAGCCGACCTGTCGGCCATGCCGGCGGAATGGCTCGGCTCGCTCTCGAACGAGACGCGCCTCGGAGAGCCTTATTGGGATGGGGGGCGGCAGGCGGGGCTCATCCTGATCGCGGAGCCGATCCGCAACGTGCAGCATGACGGTTTGCTGGGACTTCTGGTCGCGAAGCTGAACTTCCGCGGCGTCGGCGAGATTCTTAAGACCTATTCCGAGGGCGAGACCGACGAGCTCTACGTGATTACGGCGGAGGGCTCGGTGCTGGCGAGCTCCGCGCCCGAGGGCGTGGGCTTCATGGCGCTGCGGCTCGAGCCGGCCGTGGTCGAGCGGCTATTCGCCCGGGAAGGGTTGACCCGCGAGTTCACCGATCCTCGTGGCGTCGCGGTGGTCGGGTCGCTGGAGGCGGTGGAGCGGTTGGGCTGGGGGGTGGTCGCCCAGAAGGAGCGGGCGCTGGCCTACGCCCAGATCGTGCAGCTGCGCAACGTGACGCTGCTACTGATGGTGGCCGTCCTCGTCGGCATCGGCCTGGCCGCCTACGTTCTCGGAATGACGATCGTGCGGCCGCTCGACCGGTTGACGAGCGGTGCCGCCATGATCGCGGGCGGGAATCTCGATGTGAACCTGCCGGTGTCGAGTCGTGGCGAGCTGGGCTACATGACCCGCGTGTTCAATCACATGGCGCAGCGGCTGCGCGAGGTGCTGGGCCAGTTGGACCGGACCAACCGTACCCTGATTGAGAAGAACGAAGAGTTGCACCGCCTCTCGATCACGGATGGCCTCACCGCGTTGTACAACCACAAGTACATCATGGAGACGCTGGCCACCGAAGCGGCCCGCTGCCTCCGCTACAACCACCCGTTCTCGCTGTTGATGATCGACATCGACGACTTCAAGCAGTACAACGACAGCCACGGCCACCTCGCCGGCGACGAGGTGTTGAGAGGCGTCGCCGCCATGCTGAGGGAATCGCTGCGGGCCGGAGACTACGCCGCACGCTACGGCGGCGAGGAGTTCCTGATCCTGCTACCGGAGACGGGGCTCGATGACGCGGCCCGCTCGGCCGAGCGGATCCGGAGTCGGGTGGAGGAGAGGAAGCTCGGCGCGCAGGGCAACTCCGCCGGCATCACCGTCAGCGTGGGTGTCGCATCCTTCCCGGAGAACGGTAACGACCCTGAGGATCTCATCAGCAAGGCGGACACCGCCATGTACGACGCCAAGCGGGCCGGGCGCAACCGAGTCAGGCTCGCTGGGGCGAAGCGCAAGGCCCAAAAACGCGCGGCCAACTAGGCGCCTCTCACCCAACGCGGCGCGCTAGCGGCCGCTCACCAGCCTCTGGTGGATCCAGCCGCTCGAGCCGTCCTCCAGCTTCACACGCACCCAGCTGCCTTTGTGGGAATATCCGATGATCGATGCGCCAGGCTCGAGCGTTATTGCAATCCGGAACTCGAGTCCGGGCCCGTCGCGTACGTTGCTCCTCCGCGTCACTTGCAACGGCAGCGGTGAGCCAAAAGCGACCTCGCCCGCTACCGTGTCGAGCTGCTCCCGCCCTCGCAGGCGGATTTGCCCCTGCCGGATGATCGTCTTGGCCTGGTTGGTCAGGTAGATTGATCCGCCAAAATTCTCTTTTTCAAACTCCTCGCCGCTCCGATCGAGCAGCTCCATGCCTTTGCGATGCTCGGGCGAATCGGCACCGTTGGGCAGGTCGCCCAGCGCCTTTAGGGCGATCTCCGCCTCGGCAATCTCGGAAGCCGCCTCCGCCTTGCTCTCAACGCTCCGCAGCTTCGCCTTCGCCCGCACCACCTCATTGATGGTCGCGTCGAGCAACTGCTGCTGTTCGTCGAAACGCTGCTGGAGCTCCTGAATCTCGGCGTCCTTTTCCAACAAGCGCAGCTCGGCCCGCGTGGTGCGCTCTTGCAGGTCCTGGTAGGCCGCTTCCAGCTCGTCGTAATCGGCGCTGCGCCCCTCGGCCTCCGCCTCCGACGGAGCCGGCTCGGCTTCGCCCGCCGCCTCGTCCGGCCCAGGCCGGAGGAAACAGGCGGCGCCGATGAAGCTGAGGGCGACGACGGCGAAGCTAAAGCGAACCCTTGAGATCGGATCGCGACGACGATGGCTCATGATCTGGCCCTCGCGGTGTTCCTGTTGGCTGGGCCCTCTCGAGCGCTCTCGCTGGCCCGCGGGCGCGCAGTTCCAGTCGACGCGGGCGGGTCGCGGCCCAGCGACGATCTTGGCACGGCGGCGCCACTTGCGGCGGGCACCGCCCCTAGATTTGGCCGGAGGTAAAGGGCGGGGGCTGGCACCTAAGATACCTCGGATCCTTGGCTTAGCATAGACCACCTCGGCTGCGGGGTTGCGGGTGCCGCTGGCGGCCCTGAGGGCGCCGGAAGATCGGCCCAGGGCTCAGACCTCTTCGGGTGGCGCCGGCCGGCTCAGCTTCTCCAGGCTGTCCGCTGCCCGGGCCAGGAGTCGGCGCTCAGCCGCCGGTAGACGGGCGAGGTCGGCGGCGAGCTTGGCGACGCGGCGCCGGCGGCCGTCCTCCAGGGTTCGCCGGCCGCGGGCCGTTGCCCTCAGGCGCTGAACGCGGCCGTCCTCCGGGTCGCGGTCGCGAGTGACCAGGCCCTCCCGCTCCAGCTCCTTGACAAGGCGGGAGATGGTGGGAGGCCGGACTTGCTCGGCGGCGGCGAGGTCGCCGATGGTGATTGGGCCGGCGAAGACGATGACGGAGAGTGCGGACAGGCGGGGCGCAGTGAGGCCGGAGGCTTCGTCCTCGGGTCGAAGGCGGCGGAGCAGGTGGATGGCGGCGGAGTGGAGGCGATCGGCGATATCGAAGTCGCGTTCGGGAGGCACTTGACGGTTTGGCTGGGTCACGGTATTATTTCCTTAGCTAAGCTAAATAGTAGCCGCTTTGGTGCGTACGGTCAAGGGAGGCGGTGGGCGGTGGACGGTGGACGGTGGACGGTGGACGGTGGGGCGGTACGCGGTCGGCGGTGATTTTCAGTTAGGAGGTTTGGCTTTATGAGTCCGTCTCACGAAGAGCTCGGCCTCTCCGAGATCGGTCAGATCGCTCTGACGGTGGGCGATGTGGAGCGCGCTGCCGCTTTCTACCGGGACAAGCTGGGCATGCAGCTGCTGTTCCAGGTGCCCAACATGGCGTTCTTCCAGTGCGGATCGGTGCGGCTGATGCTGGGGACGGCCGAGGGTGGGGCTGCGCACCCGTCCACGATTCTCTACTACAAAGTCGAGGACATCCAGAAGGCGCACGCGGCGCTGGTGGAGCGTGGCGTCGAGTTCGAGCGCGAGCCGGCGCTGACGCACCGCAGCGATGACTACGAGCTGTGGCTGGCCTTTTTCCGCGACCGCGATGGCCACATGCTCGCCCTGATGAGCGAGGTCGCGCGCGGCTGATCAACTCCCGCCCCGGCCGTGGGCGCTGGCGGCGCCGTCGCCGCGATTCGAGGTGCTCAGCGGCGGGTCGGGGGCGCTCGGCGCCTCCGGGGGAGTGCCGGGGCGGCTGGTGGAAGTCTCGCGGTTGACGCCGTTGTGCCCAGGGCCGATATTGGCGCAACTCCATTCTAGCGGGTTTTAGCGAACTTTCCGCGCCGGGCAGCTAAGGTTGTCGTTCGGTGCGCTTTGCGGGAGCGCACGGTCGCAAACTGACCGCGTATAGCCCCGACTACAATCCGACGATCCCTAGGGTCTTTCGCATCGAGCGGCCCACGCGAATCGCGGTTCCGCTCGACATTGCACATACACCTCGCGCGATCCTCGCGCGGCCTTCGGGCACCCTTATCAAACGAGGAGGTATGTAATGGGTTCGAAATTCGCTACCGCTTGCCTCAGAGTGGTCGTTGCTGTTGCTCTGCTCGCCTTCGCCGGCGCCGGCGAACTGTGGGCGCAGCAGGGAACGGTCACCGGTCGGGTCACGGCGGCGCAGACCAACGAGCCGCTGGCCGGCGCCACGGTCCTGGTAGTGGGCTCGGCGCGCGGCTCGGTTACCGCCGAGGACGGCGGCTACCGGATCACGCTGGCGCCCGGCGTCTACACGATTCGGGTGGCGCTGCTGGGCTACGCGGCGACCTCGCAGCAGGTGCGGGTGGTCGCCGACCAGACCGCGACGCTGAACTTCGCGTTGGAGACGCGGGCGATCCTCATCGACGAGATCGTGGCCGTCGGCTCCCGCACCACTCGTACGGCGCTCGAGACACCGGTGCCCGTGGACGTCGTGCCCTCTCTGGAGATCCGGCAGTCGGGCGAGCCGGAGGTCAACCAGATACTCCGCGCCATCGTTCCCTCCTTCCACGCGTCGCACCAGACCATTGCCGACGGGACCGACCACGTGAACCCGGCGAGCTTGCGCGGACTGGGGCCCGACCAGACGCTGGTGCTGATCAACGGCAAGCGGCGTCACCAGAGCGCGCTGGTGCACGTCAACGGCACCTTCGGGCGCGGCACGGTGGGCGTCGACCTCAACTCGATCCCCACGGCGGCGATCGAGCGCATCGAGGTGCTGCGTGATGGCGCCGCGGCCCAGTACGGCTCCGACGCCATCGCCGGCGTCATCAACATCGTGCTCAAAGAGCAGAGCGATTTCGTCGAATTCAACGGCATGGCCGGCGTCACCGGCGAAGGCGACGGCGGCGTCGGCAAAGCGGACGTCAACTACGGCTTCGAGATCGGTGAGCGCGGCTTCTTCAACATCACGGGCGAGTTCATGGAGCGTGGCCGCACCGACCGCTCGGAGACCTTCACCGACCGGGTCTTCGTCAGCGACTCCGTGGCGGATGAGGCGGCCATCGCCGCGAGTGGCCTCACCCGCGACGACTTCACCATGAAGACGGGTCAGGCGGAGGCCACTTTCGCCGGCGTCTTCTTCAACACGATGGTCCCGCTCTCGGAGGCGGCGGAATTCTACGCCTTCGGCGGTATCACGAAGCGGGACGGTGAGGCGACAGGCTTCTATCGCCTGCCGATCGCCGAAAAACGTGTGGTCTTCGAGCTCTTCCCCAACGGCTTCCTTCCCGAGATCCACACCGACATCGACGACGGGTCGTTCACGGCGGGGCTCTCGGGCTCGCATTCGGGCTGGGACCTCGACCTGAGCGTGACCCACGGCTCGAACAGTTTCCTGTTCAACATCGAGAACAGCAACAACGCCTCGTTGGGCGTGGCTAGTCCCATCACCTTCGATGCTGGCACGCTGAACTTCCGGCAGACCACCGGTAACTTCGACGCTGTTCGCCTATTGAGCACGGACGGCGCGCTGCGCTCGCTCTCGTTGGTGCTGGGGGGCGAGTTCCGGGTTGAGAACTACGAGATCGAGGCGGGCGAGGAGGCATCTTACGTGCTTGGGCCTGTGGAGACAGCGGCTGGGGAGTCCAAGGAGCCGGGCTCACAGGTGTTTCCAGGGTTCCAGCCCGATAACGAGGTCGACCGCGACCGGAACAGCATCAGCGCCTACGCCGGTCTGGAGAGCCAGGTCACCGACCAGCTGCTGGTCGACGTGGGGGGCCGCTACGAGAACTACAGCGACTTCGGTAGCACGCTGACCGGCAAGATCGCGGCGCGCTTCGAGGTGGCCCCGCAGTTCGCGCTCCGCGGCGCGGTTAGCAACGGTTTCCGCGCCCCGTCGCTGCACCAGACCTGGTTCAACAACGTCAGCATCCAGTTCGTGACCGACCCGGCCACCGGCGAGCTGGAGCCCCAGCGCGTGCTCACGGCCAACAACCTGGACGGAGTGACCCAGGCGTTTGGCATCCCGGAGCTGCAGGAAGAGACGTCGGTGAACATCAGCGCTGGATTCACCGCGCAGCCACTACCGAACCTGTCGGTCACGGCGGACTTCTACCGGATCACCATCGACGATCGCATCGTGCTGACCAGCCGTTTCGAGGGTGGCACCTCCTCGGTGGGGATGCAGATCGCTTCGATCCTCGAGCCGTTTGCCGCGCAGGCCGTGGGCGCGGCCATTTTCTTCGCCAACGCCGTCGATACCGAGACCAACGGCGTGGACGTCGTGGCGACGTACGGCACGGACGTCGGCAATGGCCGGTTGACGCTCACCGGCTCGGCCAACCTCACCAAGACGGACGTGGAACGCGTCAACACCCCGCAGGCGCTGGCGGACCAGTTCGCGGCGGGAGATCAGGAGGCCGTACGGGATCTGATCTTCAACCGCGAGGAGCGGAACCGGTTGGAGGACGCCCTGCCCCGCTCGAGCGGATCGCTGCAGGCGCGCTACCGCATCGACCGCTTCGACCTCATGGGCCGGGCCAGCCACTACGGAAACGTCCGCTACCGGCACCCGGCCAACCCGGACAACGACGAGACGTTCGGTGCCAAGACGCTGTTCGACCTGGAGCTGGGCTACGACATCCTGCCCGGCGTCAAGATCGTCGCCGGCGGCACCAACATCTTCAACACGTTCCCGGACGAGCACGACGAGGATAAGGGGAATCGGAGCAGCGGCCGCTTCGTCTACAGCCGGCGGGTGACCCAGTTCGGGACCAACGGCGGCTTCTACTACGGCCGCTTGCAGCTGAACCTCTAGAGCGGGTCTGGATGGGCCGGCTGGGCTGAAGGGTGGCTCAGCCGGCCGGTAACAATGCGATTAGCCCCGGGGGGGTGTGGGGGGTACTGAGGCGGGTGACACGACCTGAACCTCGGGGGCGAAGATGACGGCAAAGAGCGCGCGCCTCGTGGCCATGGTGGGCAGCCTGGCCGTGAGCCTGGCGATCACCGCGATGTGGATTTACCTGATGCTCGCGCTGATCGACGCGGGGCGCCCGTTTCCGTAAGCGGTAAATGGTAGACGGTAGACGGTACACTGCTGTAGACGGTCGGGCGTGGCGGCAACCGTCCACCGCCCACCGTCTACCGGACTAACGCGCGGCGGCCGAGATGCTGGCCTGTTCCGTCTTCTTGAGATAGGCGTTGGGATCGTGCTGCAACGCGCCAGCCGGTAAGAACTCCCAGAAAGGTCCGAGTTCGCGCCGGACCCGCTCCACGAAGAACGACGGGATCTCCGCCGAGTCGCCATCGAAAAAGCGCCGGAGTTGGCGGTCGCTGTCCAGCAAGCGCCGTAGATGGGTGAAGTACTCGATGCGGCCGAAGCCCTCCGAGGAGACCGCGCGGACGAAGTTCACCCACGTCGGGAAGCCGAGTCGGGTGCCGCGAGCCCGCCGCCAGATCGCCTTGCGTGAGAAGGAATANNTCGATGCGGCCAAAGCCCTCTGAGGAAACGGCCCGGACGACGTTGGCCCAGGTGGCCATCCCGAGTCGAGTGGCCCGGGCACGCCGCCAGATCGCCTTCGGCGAGAAGGAGTACTTGGTCAGGTCGATGACGCGATCGTAGAACTCGGGCCAGTCGTAGTTCTTGGGGCGGACGTTCATCGCGTGGTTGTTGTTGAGAAAATGGAAGGGGAAGGGGAGCACTCGGCCGGCCCGCTGTAATTCGAGGTTGAGGGGCGCGCTCTGGCCGAAGGCGGTGAGCAACGAGTAGCCCGGGAACGTGCCCGGCGCTCGGTCGAGGAAAAGCTTGGTCAGCTCGAAAGGCTCCGCGCCGGAGTCGACATCGAGACCGAGAACGAAATTCCCCTGCACGTAGGGGATGTGCTGCAGAACCAGCTTCACATGATCCGAGACGCGTTGGACCTTCTCGAGCCCCTGTTTGTGGCCGGTCTTCGATTTGTTGCCGAAGTCGTACCAGGACTCGATCCCGGGGAGCATCGCCTTGAAGCCGACGTCGCGTAACCGCTTGAGCTTCGGCTCGGACAGGAGCGAGAGGCTGCTCTCGGCGACGAAGGAGGGCTTGTGGCCCGCGGTGGCCTCCTCGATGGCCGTGAGAATCTCATCGAATCGAACGCCGAAGTTCGGGTCGTGCCAGGAGATCCACGCCCTGGGGTTTTTCTCGAAGACGAATCGCAGGTCGTCGCGGATCTCGTCGGGGTCCGTCGGCTGGTAGTCGATGGTGGAGTCGATGCAGAAGGAGCAGGTGTAGGGGCACCCGAGACTGCTGATCATCGGCACGATCTTGAGATAGGTGGCGGCTTTGGCCAGCGTCGGCTCGATGAACTTCCAGCGCTCCCTCACGTTGGGCAGCCGGGACGGCTGCCGCGCCGCGCTCAGTTGAACGCCGAGCGGGCGCTGCGGCGCGCAATCGCGGAGCACCTGACCGATGATCTCCCGATCGGTGAACCCGAGAACGTAGTCGAAGTACTGTTGGGCGTCGTCGGGAAAGCAGCGGGCGTGCGGGCCACCCAGAACCGTCACCACCCCGCGCTGGCGGAACAAGTTGCTCAACGCGTAGGCGAGCTGAGCGGCCTGGGTGAAGGCGCCGATGAAGATGATGTCCAGGTCGTCGAGCGGCAGTTCTTTGGCCAGGTCCTCGAGACCCGTGTAGCAAACCAGGTGCACCTGGTGGCCGGCCTCCTCACACCAGACCGCGACCGCCTGAGGCATGATGCTGGCGAAGTTGGCGTGCGAGACCCGGGCCCAGAGGGATCGGGTCGGCGCTTTGGCCACAAGGTCGAGTATTCCGATTCTTAGCCGTCGCACGGGCGGTCCACCGGTTCGAGACACGTTGAAATGGGGGCTCGGCTGTGACCGGCCAGGCGGAGATGGGGCGGCCGGTCGCGGGCATATTACTAACACACTGGATGGGTCGCTGCAAAGGGGCCTCGGATACGGGGACTGCCAGGCCGCCCAAAGCTGTTGCGCTCGAGGACCCTCGCGGCCCAGCTGGCTCACCGGCGGTGGGGCTGCCGATCCCGGGGTTTGCCCTCTCCCGGGCGTCTGACCATCTTTAGGCGCCTTGTAGCGATCCCGGTGCCCCAACTGAGTGAGGGTCGGCATTCTTCAAGAACTAATCCGACGCAGGATTCCCCAAATACTCGGCGTTTATCTGGCCATCGGCTGGGGTGTGCTGGAGTTCCAAGACTGGCTGGTCGGCCGCTACGGCCTGTCGCCGGTCATCGGCGACATCAGCCTGGCGGTCTGGGTCGGCATGATACCGACCGTTCTGATGCTGGCCTACCTCCACGGCGAGAAGGGGGGCCAGGAGTGGTCGCGTGTCGAGAAGATCGGCATACCCGCGAACGTGCTGGCCGTGGGTGCGGTGCTGACCGTTATGTTCACCGGCGGTGGTTGGGAGCGCCGGGGCCGGGCGGCGGACACCGGACTCGATCCCACGCGCATCGCCGTTCTCTACTTCGAGGATGACAGCGAGGCCCAGGACCTGGGGCACCTGGCCAGCGCGTTTACCGGCGCTCTGATCGACGAGCTGACGCAGGTCAAGCCGCTGGACGTGATTCCTCGAGGAGGCGTGAAGCCCTACCGTCAGTCCTATGTGCCGATGGACAGTCTGGTCCGTGCGCTACGAATGGGCACGCTTGTCGAAGGCAGCGTCTCGGGGTCGAAAGAGCGGTTGACCGTCAGCGTATCGCTGATCGATCCCGCCAGCCAGTCGATCATCGACAGCTTCGCGCTGGAGGGGGCGGTGGCCGACTGGCTGGATGTGCGCGATGATCTGGCCAAGGAGGTGGCGCGCGCGCTTCGCAAGCGGTTGGGGCTGGAGATCCGTCTGCGAGAGCGCCGCGCGGGCACCGCCAGCGCTCAGGCGCTGGAGCTGGTGGAGCGGGCCGAGAA
>JABAOF010000179.1_pt2 | contig 16821 bp, 17 predicted proteins | sample 7062171 | NCBI WGS metagenome assembly JABAOF01 (sample SAMN14538628, study PRJNA623070) | marine sediment metagenome | biome: marine biome [ENVO:00000428]; feature: marine pelagic biome [ENVO:01000023]; material: deep marine sediment [ENVO:00002113] | place: India: Gulf of Khambhat ...
ACCTGCCCCCAGTAATCGCTTATCTTTCTATCACAAAAAGCAGTAGTGTTATGCGGATCCATGTATCGCAAAAAATACCAGCTACTTCCGGCATAACCGGGCATGGTATTGGTTTCTAAATTGCGTTGTACCCATTCAGGAATATTGGCTAATGGTCCCTCTCCTTCCGGACCCGGAGAATAAGTTTCTACTTCAGGCAATAATAAAGGCAGTTCATTTTCTGGCAACGGTATAGCATTGTCGTCCATCCATTGTATGGGGAAAGGCTCGCCCCAATAGCGCTGGCGGCTAAAAGCGGCATCACGCATTTTATAATTCACTTTTCTTTTGCCAATACCTCTTGTTTCTAATTCAACAATCATCACTTCAATGGCTTTACGCATAGGCATACCCGTAAGGAAACCGCTATTGGTTAATATGGCATCTTTGGTAGGGTTTGCATCTGTTCCGGTAAAAGCATTCCCAATAATATTGGTAATAGGAATATTGAAATGTTGGGCAAATTTAAAATCGCGTTCATCGCCGCATGGCACAGCCATAATAGCACCGGTTCCATAACCCGCCAGTACATATTCTGCTACCCAAATTGGTATCCGTTGTTGGTTAAATGGGTTAATAGCATAAGCACCGGTAAAACAACCTGATATCTTTTTTTCGGCTTGCCGCTCCCGATCACTTCGGCTTTTTACGTATGCCAGATAATCGTCAATGGCCTGTTTTTGTACGGGTGTAGTAATGGAATTTACCAACGGCAATTCAGGAGCAATGACCATAAAATCAACACCAAAAATGGTATCGGGTCGGGTGGTATACACCCTAAGTATTTCAGATTGCCCTTCTATTTCAAAATCAATTTCGGCACCACTGCTTTTGCCGATCCAGTTGGTTTGCATTTCTTTCATGGCTTCACTAAAATCAACAGTAGTCAGACCTTGTAATAAACGATCGGCATATTCTGTAATGCGTAAATACCACTGGCGTAATTTCTTTTTTTCAACCGGATGTCCGCCCCTTTCACTTACCCCATTCACCACTTCATCGTTTGCCAATACTGTACCCAGAGCAGGACACCAGTTTACCTCGCCATAACCACAATAAGCCAGGCGATAATGCATTAAAATTTGCTGCTGTTCCGCAAAAGAAAAACGCTTCCATTCGGCAGCGGTAAAATGCAAGGCAGCATCACCGGGACATTCGTGTTGTGTATTGCCTTCTTTTTCAAAAACTTCAATTAAAGTGGCAATAGGCGCCGCTTTTTGCAACCGACGGTTAAAAAAGCTGTTAAATAGTTGCAAAAAAATCCATTGCGTCCATTTATAATAACTGGGGTCACAGGTTTTTACTTCTCTGTCCCAATCGAAACAAAAGCCAATTTTATCTAACTGATTCCTGAAATTTTGAATATTATTTTCAGTTGAAATGGCCGGATGGATACCATGTTCAATAGCATATTGTTCTGCAGGAAGCCCAAACGCATCATATCCCATGGGATGCAATACATTAAAACCCTTCAACCTTTTGTAACGTGCAAAAATATCGCTGGCAATATAACCCAAAGGATGGCCTACATGCAAACCGGCACCGCTGGGATATGGGAACATATCCAATACATAAAATTTAGGCTTATCTGACTGATTGGGAACTGCATATACCCTTTCACTGTTCCAGTATTGTTGCCACTTTTGCTCTATTTCCTTAAAATTATATTCCATCATACTAACTTGTAATAAAAAACGTTATCATTACACTGAATGGTATTATGAACTGTAGCTTACCGCAGAGTTTTACACAAAAAAAATAACCATAAAAAAATATCTTGCACTACTTTGCAGCTATCACAGTGAACTGACTGGCTGCAAATGTAAGTGATTAGGCTACATTTGTACCGACAGAAGTTTTAAAAAAATTGTATGGAGCATCAAAAAAAATCATCTTTAAAAAGAAGTAAACCCAACTATGTAAACAGCATTGTAGGTGTTGCATTGGTATTATTGTTAATGGGTATTATGGGTTGGGTATTTCTGAATTTTGAAAGGGCAAGTAACGCTTTAAAAGAAGACATTAAAGTGCAGGTTTTTTTACGCACGGCGAATAAAGACTCCATTAGCCAAATGCAGCAATATATATCCACACAACCTTTTGCAAAAAATGTGGATTATATAGATAAGGAAAAGGCCAAACAAATTTGGAATAAAGACAATAATGAAAACTGGGCAAAGATTTTAGATGCCAATCCATTACCCGAAAGTATTGACTTTTATGCCCGGGCTGCTTATGTGAATAAAGACAGCCTCGACGCTATTTCAACCCATATTATTTCCTTATTTGGCAATCAAATAACAGAAATAAAATATCCAAAAGATTTGGTGAACAACATTAACGAAAAAGCCACCCGTTTTGGACTTGCTTTTTTAGTCATTTCAAGTATTTTGTGCCTCATTGTAATATTTAGTATTGACAATACCATTAAGCTGGCTATGTTCAGTAATCGTTTCCTGATTAAAACCATGCAAATGGTGGGTGCAACACGCAGTTTTATAGCCCGGCCAATGGATATTAAAGCCATTGTAAACGGATTAATCAGTTCCGGAATTGCCATTATATTATTGTTTATTATCATTAGCTGGATAGAAAACCAGGTACCACAGTTAAAAGTAATTCATGATACGAAACTAAATTTTATTTTATTCGGGGGAATGATTTTGGTAGGCGTAGGCATTTCTTTATTTAGCACCCACAGAAGTGTGATTAAATACCTGAAAATGAAGTTAGATGACCTGTACTAACCTAAAACCGGTTTTCTGTAAAAAAATATTCATTTAACACAGATAAATGAATGGGTTTGCTATATTGCAACTTTAAATTAATGCATACAACATCATGACAGATAAAAAAACAGCTATTACGAAGCAAATGCCTCCCCTATTTGGCAAAGAAAATTACAAGTGGATGATTATTGGTGGCGTTGTTATTGCGCTGGGCATGTTTTTAATGAGCGGTGGTAAGAATGAAAACCCCAACCAGTTTAATTACAACTTAGTGTATAGTACAACACGGGTAACCATTGCACCCATTACCATTATTGCAGGTTTAATTATAGAAATTTTTGCCATTCTGAAAAAACCTAACGTAAAAGCTTAATCAAAAAAAACTTTTAAAAAAGCGATGTATGAACATCGCTTTTTTAAAATCTGAATATTACTTTCTGCTACTTTGTAGCCAATAAAACCTTACTAAACCAAACAACAAAAACCTGTCCATGAATTTAGTTCAAGTCATTATTGAGGGTATTATAGAAGGCATCACTGAATTTTTACCGGTTTCTTCTACCGGCCATATGATTATTGCCAGTTCTGTGATGCACATTGAAAAAGATGCATTTACAAAAATGTTCGAAATTGCCATACAATTAGGAGCAATATTATCAGTAGTAGTATTGTATTGGAGAAAATTTTTTGATTTCAGCCGCTGGCAATTTTATGTAAAACTAATTGTAGCTGTAATACCTGCATTGGTATTAGGAAAATTGTTTGCCGATAAAATAGATCTGTTATTAGAAAGCCCCACTACTGTTGCAGTAAGCCTTTTAGCAGGCGGTATTGTGTTGTTGTTTATTGACCGGTTTTTTAGAAAAGAAACCATTACCACCGAAACTGAAATAAGTTATAAAAAAGGATTCATTATTGGTATCTGGCAATGCCTGGCGATGATACCCGGCGTAAGCAGAAGTGCAGCCAGCATTATTGGCGGCATGCAGCAAAACCTAACCCGCAAATTGGCAGCTGAATTTTCATTTTATCTGGCAGTACCCACCATGGCTGCCGCTACCGGCTATAAAATGCTTAAAACCTGGCAAGAAAATCCGGAAGTAGTTACCAATACCCATAATATGCAATTATTGGCCATTGGTAACATTATAGCTTTTATTGTGGCTATGCTGGCCATTAAATTTTTCATCAGTTATTTACAAAAACATGGGTTTAAACTTTTTGGCTGGTACCGTATTGTTGTAGGTATTGTTGTGTTGGTATTAATTTATACCGGTAACCTGTAATGAAACTCTGCTCAATTTTCTGGGTTTAGCGAATTACCAACCTCTTGTACCTTTAAAGTAAAAACATGACATGCAAACGGCTTCCAAAAAAGTAATTAATGGTTGGGCCATGTACGATTGGGCAAATAGTGCCTACAATTTAGTAATTACTTCTACCATTTTTCCTGCATATTATGACGCCATTACCACCCTCACAAATAAAGCAGGTAATATCCTCAGCCACAAAATTCAGTTTGCAGGGTTTAGCATAGAAAGTGCCTCGTTGTACAATTATGCTTTGGCATTGGCTTATTTTGTCATCGCACTCATCTCTCCTATTTTATCTTCCATTGCAGATTATAAAGGAAACAAAAAAGCTTTTATGCAATTCTTTTGCTATCTCGGCGCATTGGCTTGCTGTACTTTATTTTGGTTTACCAAAAACACATTATCGTTAGGAATTATTTGTTGTATTTTAGCAGCCATAGGCTATTGTGGCAGCCTTGTTTTTTACAATGCCTATTTACCTGAAATTGCAGCAGAAGAAGATCAGGATGATGTAAGCGCAAAAGGTTTTGCATATGGCTATATTGGAAGTGTTTTATTGCAAATTGTATGCTTTGTTTTTGTGTTAAAACCCGAATGGTTTGGAATAAAAGATGCGGGCTTTGCACCACGTTTATCTTTCTTATTAGTAGGACTGTGGTGGATGGGTTTTGCACAAATTACTTTTAGCTGGCTACCCAAAAGCAAAGTCAGCAAAACTGCAACCCAACACAACCTTTTGTACTACGGCTTTCGCGAATTAAAAAAGGTATGGGATCAGGCCAGGCATCTGCCTATTTTAAAAAAGTTCCTGTTGGCATTTTTCTTTTACAGTATGGGGGTTCAAACCGTAATGTTAGCTGCAACATTATTTGGCAGTCAGGTTTTACAAATGGCTACCAGCAAATTAATATTGTGTATATTGCTAATTCAAATTGTAGCCATTGCAGGGGCTTATCTCATGGCAAAGCTTTCAGATAAATTCGGTAATTTTAAAGTACTGCTATTTGTTATAGTAATTTGGATTGGCGTTTGTGCAGCTGCTTATTTCATAACTACTGAAATACAGTTTTATATGATTGCCGGTATAGTTGGGCTGGTAATGGGGGGCATACAATCGTTAAGCCGTTCCACTTATTCTAAAATAATGCCTGAAACAAAAGATACTGCCTCATTTTTCAGCTTTTATGATGTAACTGAAAAAATTGCCATTGTAATTGGTATGTTTAGCTTTGGCTTTATACAACAAATTACCGGCAATATGCGTAATTCGGTCATAGCATTAATGGTGTTTTTTATTATTGGAATGCTGTTTCTGTTACTGATTATTACCGGAAAACCTTATAGAAATAAACCTGATTATGTAATTGCTGCTGCATAAACAATTACAGGGCAGCGCATATTTGAAGATGAAATAAACATTTTATTTTATGAAATTACATACCATTGATACCGGCAATTTTAAATTAGATGGCGGTGCTATGTTTGGGGTAGTTCCAAAAACCATTTGGCAAAAACTAAACCCAGCTGATGAAAACAATCTTTGCAACTGGTCGATGCGCTGTTTACTGATTGAAGATGGCAACCAACTCATATTAATTGACAATGGTATTGGCAATAAACAGGATGCAAAATTTTTTTCGCACTATTATTTAAATGGCGATGCTACTTTAGAAAAATCGTTGGCCAAAGCCGGTTTTCATAAAGATGATATTACTGATGTTTTTTTAACGCACCTGCATTTTGATCATTGTGGAGGAAGCATTGAAATAATAAACAACAAATTAGTACCTGCCTTTAAAAATGCAACCTATTGGAGCAATGCAACACACTGGCAATGGGCCACACAGCCCAATGCCCGGGAAAAAGCTTCTTTTTTAAAAGAAAATATTTTACCCATTCAGGAAAGTGGACAGTTAAAATTTATTGAAACCGGCAAAATTGACAGCCCTGTTCCTGCACCCTTTCATACAGACATCCAAATTATTTTTGCCGATGGACATACCGATAAAATGATGTTGCCTCAAATTAAATACAAAGGGCATACCGTTGTTTTCATGGCCGATTTGCTACCATCAATAGCACATATACCATTACCCTATGTAATGGCTTATGATATGTTTCCATTAACCACACTCAACGAAAAAAAATATTTCTTAGAAAAAGCTACGCTTGAAAACTATATCCTGTTTTTTGAACACGATATTCAGAACGAATGTTGCACGCTTTCACAAACAGAAAAGGGAATTCGGCAAAAAGAAATATTTCGATTGCAGGAATTGGGATAAATAACATTAATGGAAAGACAGCATGGATGTTAATGGGTACCGTAAATTACGGTATTGCATCATATCTACCTTCACACTACCCACTACAATGGGGCTTTCAATGCGCAAAGGAATATGATTGGGATCGTCTGAAACCCACACATTCATTTTTTCACCACCGGTAAAAATGGTTCCTTTTACCAATAATGGCCTGAATTTAATGGCTCTGAATTTTCCATATTTGGTTTTAATTACTTCTTTACCTAAATACCTGATATATAATGGATAAACCTGATTGTCTAAAAACATATCAAAAGGAATTTTATCATCTACTTTATACCCGCTGAAATCAATATTACGGGCATAGTAAATTGAACTTAACACATCCTGAATACAGGATGGTACTTTATAAACACCCTTGGTTGTAATGGCAATATTGGTTTGCTGGTTAAATGTTACGCTTTCATAAGTTTTATATCCACCCTCATCCACATTTCTGATAAATTTATACGGCTGTAGCGTTGCTGTGTCAAAATAAGTTTCGTAGCGGTCGCGCACCTTAAAAATCCAGTCGTAACTAGGGTTTGAACTACCGGTACCCACTACATGGTACACATCTTTATTATTTAACTTCTCTAATGCAGTAGTAAAGTTGGCAGTACCTGCATTTACATATACCCCAATTACAGAATAAAAAATGGTATAAGAAATACTTTCACCATTTTCAAAAGCATAATTACGTACACCGCAGGATTCTTCCCCTGCCCATAATGGGAAAGAGGTAGCCAACGTAAACAATAAAATAACTATTTTTTTCATGCGATTATCTTCAGCTAAATATAAAATCAATGATTCGTGTTCTTTACAATTACAGCCATTTGAATGAAAGGTTGCAATTTTTTTGACACATTTTCTTCAATGTACATTTATTTTTTAAATAATTTAATACGCAGTACCAACATACTGCCTGCCGAAGCCGGAATAATTCGATTAATCAACCAAATACCGGTAGCCGCAAACAATATACCTAGCATATTGCTGCTAACCAAACCAAATAATTGTAAACTCAATGCGCCACGAATGCCTACCTCGGCCAAAGCAATGGTAGGCACAATAGCCAATGCCAAAAAAAACACTGCCGTAATACATACCAATACCAGCACATTTTCATGAACGCCACAAACCTGTAACATCAGCACATATTGCAAAAGGAAAATTACAAAACGAAGAGCGGAAAAAATTAAAACTGTTGTTAATTCCTTCCAATTTAAAGTGGCAATATTTGTAAAAAAATAACTGTATTTTTTTACAAGAGACAATTTTTCTATCAACTTTGTTATGCCGGATAAGTTATAATAAACAAATACCAGTACTACTGTAAACAGTACGATTACCCATAACATATTCTGTAACCAATACTGCACAGCATCAGAAAGTTTGCTCAGTGCTTCTATTCCAATATGCTTTAAATACAGCCAAGCTGCAATGCCGGCTATAAAGGTGATGACTAACTGACTTATACTGGCTACCATGTTTAAAGCAACTGACCGCAACCTGTTTCCTTCATCTAAATACATCATTCTACCTACATATTCACCCACATTATTGGGCGAATTGATGGCAAATGCCTGCCCTGTTAAAACCGCTTTAAATGCTTTTGTATAACCAATTACCTGAATGGTTTGTAATAGAAACTGCCATTTTTTAGCTTCAATACCCCAATTTACCAGCATCAACAACAAAACAGCCACCAACTTCCACCATTCTGTTCCGGTTAAAGAAATCCATAATACCTGCAAGGCCCCCTCTATATTTTTTTGATGCTGAATTTGATGATAAATAGAAAAAACTAACCAGATAAATAATACCGGCCCCAGAAAATAATTGATAAATATTTTAAACCGCTTGTTCAGAACGAATAATTTAGCAGCAAAGTAATAGGGAATAAACCATATTTAGAAACCCATGGGTTGAATTACATACATTCACCTAACATTTTAATTCATTCATAGGGATAAAGACAGGAAGATTGTAACACCAACACCAATTACATGCATAAAAAAAATATAATTTTAGGAATAGACCCGGGCTCGCAGTTAATGGGGTATGCCTTACTGGCTGTACAAAATAACCAGCTGGTATTAATCACGATGGATGTACTTAGTTTAACAAAGTATGATGACATTTATGAAAGATTAGAAAAAATTCATACAAAAATTTGCAGCTTAATCAGCACGTACAAACCCCATTCCTTTGCCATTGAGGCGCCTTTCTTTGGCAAAAATATACAAAGCATGCTAAAATTGGGCAGGGCCCAGGGTGTGGCTATTGCAGCTGCCATGCAGTATAAAATACCTGTAACAGAATATTCTCCCAAAAAAGTAAAACAATCTATTACAGGAAACGGTAATGCCGATAAGGAGCAGGTATGGAAAATGCTGCAGCAGATTTTGCACATTGAAACAAAACCAAAATATTTTGATGCTTCCGATGCTTTAAGTGTGGCATTGTGCCACTATTACCAAACCAATAGTATATTGGGGCAGACACAAAAAGGATTTAAAAATTGGGCTGATTACATTCAACAGCAGGAGAAGAAAAAGAAAACCCAATAGCACTTCATTCAGCCCGTTCCTATAAATATTGTAATATATTTTGTTGCACTTCTGCCAATTCCTCTTGTGTTAATCGCAATTTTTTGTTGAGCAAATGTACATCCTGCATGCCATCCATCGGTATTAAATGAAGATGTGCATGGGGTACTTCAAAACCCAATGTAAGTATGTTTACACGGTTACATGGATAGGCTTTTTGAATGGCCTGTGCAATAGGCTGTGCAAAAGGTAAAATGCCCGCTAAATACTGAGATGGCAATTCAAAAAGCTTATCAGTTTCTATTTTTGGAATTACCAGCGTATGGCCTTTTGTGAAAGGGAAAATATCTAAAAAGGCATAGAATTGATCGTTCTCTGCAATGCGGTAGGAAGGAATATTGCCACGGATAATTTTTGAAAATATCGTCATAAAATTAAATTAAGGGTTGAATAAAAACACACGTTACAAAGCTAAAAAGCCTCATTCACAAAAAATGCAAATGAGGCTTTTATTTGAATCGGAAAAATTAAATCGTAATATTTTCAACCTTAAATTTAATCATGCCGGCAGGCGCCTGTATTTCAGCAACTTCACCAACTGCTTTGCCCAATAAGCCCTTCCCAATTGGGGAACTGGCCGAAATTTTACCCTCTTTTAAATTAGCTTCCTTTTCACCAACAATTTGATAAGTAAATGTTTTTTTAGTGGCCATATTTACAACGGTAACTTTGGTTAAAACGGCTACCCTGCTGGTATCAATGGTTTCGGGATCTACTATTTTTGAGTTCGCAATAATCCCCTCTAATTGTTTAATTCTGGCTTCCAGCATTCCTTGTGCTTCTTTTGCAGAATCATATTCTGCGTTTTCTTTTAAATCACCCTTTTCACGAGCTTCAGCAATTGCCCTGGCTGCAGCCGGACGATCAACGGTTTTCATGCGTTGCAATTCTTCCCGCATTTTTTCAAAAGTCTCTTTAGTTACATATTCACTCATAGCCAACGTTTTTAGCAGACATAAAAAAATACAACGCCACATATTCCTGTAGCGTTGCAGTAATCACAAAATTAAGCATTCTAATTTAAAAAAGTAAGCTAATTATAAAATTTACAGCTTTATACCCTATTGCATATTTTACTGAAGGGGCCTTTATTATTTAGCTCTGTTAAAAAATCAGCAAGTTATCTTACGTATTAACAACCATCTGCTACATTTGTTGTTATTGAACCACATGGAACCCATTATTCAGGTACAAAACCTATCCAAACAATTTGGAGATATTGTAGCAGTCAATGACCTTTCTTTTACCGTACCCGCCGGTTCGGTTTACGGATTTTTAGGCCAAAATGGAGCCGGGAAAAGCACTACTATCCGCATGCTGCTATCGCTCATTACACCTACCGAAGGTAATATCCGTTTTTTTGGTCTTCCATTGCAACAACACCGCAAGAAAATTTTCAAAAATATTGGCGCCATTATTGAAAGACCCGATTTATATGGTTATTTATCGGCCTATGATAACTTAAAAATGTTTGCCTGTTTAAATGGCATGCATCCTACCCATTTGCAGTTAATGAACCAATTGGAACAGGTTGGTTTGGCAGACAGAGCAAAAAATAAAGTAAAGACTTTTTCGCAGGGAATGAAACAAAGGCTGGGAATTGGCATTGCTTTAATTCACAATCCTTCACTCATTATTCTGGATGAACCTACCAACGGATTAGACCCACAGGGTATTGCAGACATCAGGCGCTTAATTGTGCAACTCAGCAAAGAACAACAAAAAACCATATTGCTTTCATCACATTTATTGAGCGAGATTGAGCAGATGGCCACACATATTCTGATTATTGATAAAGGCAAAAAAATTATTGCCGACAGTGCCGCAGCTTTATTTAATCCTGCTGAAACCATTGTAGAAATAGAAACCACCAACAATATTGCTTCTTTAGCAATTTTAAAAGCTTCAAAATGGCAACCCCATCTTCAATTGAACAGAGGGCCCAATATATTTTTAAAAATGCATCATGACCAAATTCCCGATTTTAACAGAGCATTATTCAATCTGAATATTCAACTTTTAATGTTACAACCCAGACATAGTTTAGAAGATTATTTTTTACAGGTTACCGCCAATAGCAATACAGATACACTTATTTTAAACCATTAATATTTTGTTGAATGTTTACACTACTACAGGTAGAACTTTATAAAATTTTTAAACGCCCCAGAACCTATATTGCTTTTATAGCCATTGCAGGATTAATTGGCATTATACAACTGGGTTTAAAATTAGATGGCGATGCTTATGTTAATTTTGTAATGAGCAATGTAGAACAGTCATTTACTTTTGATGGTAAACTACTCAATGGTTATTTGGTATGTTATATTATTCTGCAATTGTTATTGGTACACGTGCCCCTTTTAATTGCCTTGGTTGCTGCAGATATGGTTAGTGGCGAAGCCAATATTGGTACTTTACGGCTCATGCTTACCCAACCTGTAAGCAGATACGAAATAATGATGGCAAAATTTATTGCAGCAGCTATTTACACATTTTTATTATTGGTTTGGATGGCTGTTTTAGCACTTTTTGTTAGTATATGGCTGTTTGGCACCGATGATTTAATTATACAAAAAACCCGTTACTTAGTGCAAATGAGTAAAGATGATGTTTTTTGGCGCTATGTTGGTGCATTTGGATTTGCTTTATTGGCTATGCTAACGGTGGCGGCTTTAAGTTTTTTATTATCGGTATTTGCAGAAAACTCAATTGGGCCTATTGTAGCTACCATCAGCATTATTATATTCTTTACTATTTTAAGCACCATGAGTATTCCTATTTTTCAAAAAATTCAACCTTATTTATTTACAACCCACATGGTTGCCTGGAAGGAGTATTTTGATTTAAAAGTAAATACCGATAATACCGCATTAAAAGGTACGCTGCAAAACAAAAAGCAAATTATTCAATCGGCATGGATATTGGCAGCGCATATTGTGCTGTTTGTAGGTGTGGCTATATTTGTTTTTAAAAGGAAGGATATATTAACCTAACCAAACAGTACAAATCGTTTTTTTTGAACATCGAAAATAAATTGGAATGAAGGGAATAAAAATTCTATGTGCATTGTTACTTGCATTGATGCATGTACAGTATAGTGCCGCACAAGATGAAACAGCATTAATTGAAAAAGTAAAACAAAAGTTAGACCAGGTGCATGATTATGTTGCTACCGGCCGCATGAAGACAGATGTAGCTTTTATTAAAGCACCGGTGGGCACCGTAAAAATTTATTACAAACAGCCCGATTATTTTCGATTGATTCGTGAAGGCGGTATTTCAATTTTACCCAAGGGTGGCGTTACTGTAAACATGAATGCAATTATGGCTACTAAAAGTTATGTGGCACTATTTGCCGGTAATACCGTAACAGATGGCTTTCCAACGAGAATAGTAAAGCTGTTACCTATGAATGAAAATAATGATATTGTTTTAACCACTTTATACATAGATGAAAAAAACCTGCTGATTAGAAAAGCTATTACCACAACTAAAGAAAATGGTACTTACCAAATTAATATGCAATATGGCCGATACAGTAATTTGGGCTTACCGGATAAAGTGATTTTTACTTTCAACACTCAAAATTATAAAATACCCAAGGGTGTTACTTTAGAAATGGATGAACCACTTACTGATACAGACAGGAAAAAAATGCAACAAAAAAATGGAAAGGTTGAAATTGATTATGCTTCATACACCATTAATAAAGGCTTACCGCAAGATATATTCAATAATTAATATATTTTTAACGACCAGGTACGATTAAATTTTGAATGTGGCGCTAATACATATATCCCTTCTTTTTGAATCAGTTGCTGATGGGTATTTTCACTGTCGGCAACCCCGCACCATGGTTCTATACAAACAAAATCAGCATCTTTGGCAGCCCAAATTCCTAAGTATGGAAAATCAGGAAATTGTAAGGTAATACCATGTTTGTTTTTTGTGTTGCATAATTGAACGCTGTTAGAAACCAGGTGTTTAAATACCAATGCATCTTTATAGAACAACGATTTGTGTAATGCAATAGTATTACTATTCTTTAAAAAAGGCACCGGATCTCCGTGCAACAAGCCATCATCCGTTAACGGCCAAATACCCATATTTTCAACTTGATTAAATTGTAAAAAATAATCTTCATAAACTGTATCGGTAGTAAGGGGTACTGCAAATGCCGGATGTGCACCTAAAGAGAAATACATATCATATGAATCTGTATTCTCAACGATATACTCAACGGTAAGTATATTGTTACTGATGGTATAAGTAATGGAGAAATGAAACCGAAATGGATAAACCTGTAAAGTTTCAATAGAATTGGTTAATATGAACTGAATCGAATTGTCAGTATGTTTTTGCACCGTAAAAACCATATCTCTTGCAAAACCATGCCTGCTTAAATGATAGGCTTTGTTATTAAAATAATAAGTATTTTGTTTTAAACCGCCTACAATGGGAAATAATACGGGACTTTTTTTAGCCCAGTATGTTGGATTGCCATTCCATAAATATTCTAATCCTGTTGTTGTATGGAAGATGCGCTGTAACTCAGCACCTTTATCAGCAATTTGCACCAGCATGGTTGAACTGGCAATGGTATAAACAGCCATATCAGTTGGTTAAAATTATTCTTCTACTTTTTCATCTACCGCATTGGCTAAAATTCGTGCGCTCATTTTTTTCATAGGATTAGCACGAGCATCTTTATAACCCTGTCTGGTTCTAATAATATCTATGGCTTCAAAAATGGCAGCAATAAATGAAGCATGGTCTGCTTTTCCTTTTCCTGCAATGTCAAATGCCGTACCGTGGTCGGGGCTTGTTCTTACAGCAGGCAATCCTGCTGTATAATTGATACCTTCACCTAAGGCCAATGATTTAAAAGGGATTAGACCCTGATCGTGATACATGGCCAATACAGCATCAAACTGATTGTATTGCGCTCTTGCAAAAAATGCATCAGCACTATAAGGCCCAAAAACCAACATATTGTGTTTGGCATCTTTAATGGCAGGTTTTATAATGGTTTCCTCTTCTGTTCCTATTAAGCCTTCATCGCCTGCATGTGGATTTAAACCTAAAACAGCAATACGTGGCTTTTCTATTCCAAAATCAGTTTGCAGGCTTTGGTGCATAATTTTTATTTTTCTTAAAATATTTTCCCTGGTAATCAGTCCTGCAATTTCTTTTACGGGAATATGTTCTGTAACAACTGCCACACGCATATTTTCGGCAACCATCATCATTACTACATCATCTGCCTGAAACTGAGCTTTCAAATAAGGTGTATGCCCGGTATACTGAAAAGTTTCAGATTGTATATTTTGTTTATGAATGGGTGCAGTAACCAAGCCATGAATATTCCCCTCCTTCAATGCTTTAACCGCCACTTCAAGCGAACGTAAAGCATACTCGCCACCTGTGGCATTTAACACACCGGGCTGAATTGCTACTTCTTCTTCCCAACAACTGAATAAATTAACCTGCTTATGGCTTAATTTAGAAAAATCTTTGGTGCTATTGTAAGTAAAATTATAGTCTGGTAAACTTTTTCTGTAAAAATTAATACTCTTGTTGCCCGAAAAAACCACCGGAATACAGATATCAAGTATACGATGGTCAGATAGCGATTTAATAATTAATTCAATACCAATACCATTTAAATCGCCGGAAGTAATGCCTATAACAGGTTTTAGCAGTTCATTGCTCATAATAAAACATTAAAAGGTAAAGTTAAGGAGAATAGTGTGTGAAAGTACCATACAAATACTTAACTGAAACAGAATATCAGCCTCTACAAATGGTTATTTTTGCAGCAATGGAATACCAATTAAAAAAATCGTTAGGTCAACATTTTTTAATCAATGAATCTATTTGTAAAAAAATAGCAGCGGCATTGCAGGAACTTCCGCTCAGCCATTTACTAGAAGTAGGCCCGGGTGGTGGTGCCTTAACCAAATATTTATTACAAATTCCCAATATTGATTTGAAGGCCGTTGAAATAGATACGGAAAAAGTTACCTATCTGAAAAAAACATATCCAAATTTAAAAAATAATATTATCCATACCGATATGCTGGAAATGGATGCCCCTTTTACCACCCATTTTACCGTAATTGGCAATTTTCCTTACAACATTTCTTCGCAAATTCTGTTTAAAATTTTAGAATGGAAAACACAGGTTCCATTCGTAATTGGCATGTTTCAAAAAGAAGTAGCACAGCGCATAGCTGCCAAACCCAATAGTAAAGCCTATGGTATTTTAAGTGTATTAATACAGGCATTTTACAAAGTAGAATATTTGTTTGATGTAGAGCCAACTGCTTTTAAACCACCACCAAAAGTAATGAGCGGGGTTATCCGGCTAACAAAAAATGAGCATGTAGTACCCATGCATAGCGAGAAATACTTTTTTTTATTGGTGAAAACTGCATTTAACCAACGCAGAAAAATGTTACGCAATGCCGTAAAAAATTTATTTGAAACAACAGTATTACAAGATGAAATATTTAGTAAAAGGGCAGAACAATTAGGTGCAGATGATTTTGCAATGCTGACTTTTAAAATGAAATTAAATTAATAAAAAATAGTAGATGCCATTGCGTCAATGTTTTGGACATGAAACAACAAGTTATTATTACCGCTAAATGCCACCCTGTTTTAATGGAAACATTTGAAAAAAAGGGCTTTGAAGTACTATACCAACCGGGTATACAATACAACGAATTGTTTGCAATTATTGAAAATGCAACAGGATTGATTGTAACCACCAAGTTATTGATTGATAAAGCGATGCTGGATAAAGCCCGTAATTTAAAATGGATTGGCCGCTTAGGCAGTGGTATGGAAATGATAGATGTGGCTTATGCAGAAAGCAAAAACATTGCATGTGTAAGCAGTCCCGAAGGCAACAGAAATGCTGTGGCAGAACATGGTCTGGGTATGTTGCTGAACTTAATGAACCACATTACCAAAAGCTATTTGGAAGTAAAGGAAGGCAAATGGCTAAGAGATGCGAACCGTGGTGAAGAACTTTTTGGCAAAACAATCGGTATTATCGGGTTTGGAAATAACGGTAGTGCCTTTGCGAAAATTTTAGCATCATTTAATGTTACCGTTTTGGCTTATGACAAATACAAATCTGATTTTGCAAAAGGATACATACATGAAGCAAACATTGAACAAATTCAACGCTATGCCGATGTAATCAGCCTGCATGTGCCACTTACATCAGAAACACGTCATTTGGCCAATACATCATTTTTCAATGCCTTGGAAAGAACACCTTATTTTCTGAACCTTTGCAGAGGAAAAGTAACTGATACCAATGCTTTAATCCATGCATTGAGCAATAAAAGAATTAAAGCTGCCGGTTTAGATGTATTAGAGAATGAACAGTTAGACCAATACACAACTACTGAAAAAGAACAGTTAAACTGGTTAATGCAGCAACCGAATGTACTCATTACGCCGCATATTGCGGGCTACAGCCATGAAGCATTGTACAAAATGGCAAAAGTAGTATTAGAAAAATTAGGCTTTGCCTCGCAAAAATGATGGATTACTTTTTTCCGGCATTTAAATATTCCTGCAACACTTTTACATAGGCTTCAAAGGCTTCAATACCTTTGGGAGTTATTTTACAAATGGTTAAAGGATAATTATTACTGAATTTTTTTCTACTTCTACATAGCCGGCTTCTTTTAATTTTTAAATTTATACCGACAAGTTATCCGCAGTTGCATTTGTTTTTTCTTTAATAAAATAAAAATCAGCTTCCTGCACAGTAATTAGTCGTTCCTCAAAAACGAATAGA
>JABAOF010008663.1_pt4 | contig 16820 bp, 2 predicted proteins | sample 7062171 | NCBI WGS metagenome assembly JABAOF01 (sample SAMN14538628, study PRJNA623070) | marine sediment metagenome | biome: marine biome [ENVO:00000428]; feature: marine pelagic biome [ENVO:01000023]; material: deep marine sediment [ENVO:00002113] | place: India: Gulf of Khambhat ...
CCAGTTGGGATTGGGGAAGTTAAAGTTGTTGATGAAATGTTTAATGTTAGTTTGGTTATTCATAGCTCAAAACGCAAAGCGCAAATGTCAAAACTACAACTAAAAACTTAAAACTTTTTCTTTCCTTTTAGAGTTAGTAGACTAGACGCTAACATATTACTGATTTCTTTAGCTTCTTTGATCAAGCTTGCAATTTTGTTACTTTCCACAAGCCGTCCATCTCTAAGTAAATAAAGCCAGTACTTTGTTTCGTTTGCGCTTTTCAACGCAATTTCATAGAATCTTATAAAGTCTCTTTTAGAAGAAGAAGATTTGGCTTCTATAATGTTTGCACCAATTGATGTTCCTGATCTTAAGAGTTGGTCGCCAATTACCCAATACGTTCTTCTATTTGGTAGTCGGCCAACAAAACGAATAATCGTTAGAGAGAATGCAAAACTCCTTTCTCTTAAATTAGATTTGCGATTTAAGTTTTGGTTTTGACTTTTGACTTTTGACATTTGAGTTACATTTAAGGACTTCCTGTTTCCGGGCCAAATCGAACTGTCCCTTCGTTATAAATATCTCTAACTTGCTGAACTGTTAGGGTGTAGTTATAGTATTTAACGTCGTCAATAAGGCCATCGAAATGGCAGCATGTTGTCTCTTCCGTATATGCACCAATTACCCAATGGTTAGATAAAGAATCGAAAGGGAACGTGGTATCAGTTTCTCCAAGCACTCCATTCATATAACCCTTTCCAGTAGTTCCTTCATAAGTGAATGCAACATGAACCCACTGGTTTGTACCAGGTAGATTACCGATAGTGACTTGCTCGCCAGCATCTCTATAGGCTACAATTTCTCCTGTTGCCAACAGGTCAAGGGCGGCTTGGTCAATGATAGTGCCTGTTGAATCTTGGCCAAATATTTGTTGTTCTGTTCCTGTGCTATGAGCATAAATCCAGGCTGATACAGTAAAATCTTGTGCTGAGGGATTAAAGGTAAGACTTGTCAAATCTACATAATCATCTGTTCCGTCGAAATCCAAACTGGCATTTCGCTTACCATTCCTGCCGTTGTACCAAGCGTGGGCGCTATTGCCGGAAGAGCAGGTACCAGCGGAGGTGTTAGGTGCGCTTGCTCCAATTATTATCGTGCCATTATTTCCACCGGAACCGACATCATTAGCTACTGTTCCTTGACACTCATCTAATTGCCAGTGGCCGTCAGGAGCAACGCGATTGTAGTCCCAGGCAATTTGGAAAGGAGTAAGTCGGTAATTATAAATTTTTACATTGTCAATTGAACCATCAAAGGGGGACTCGCCGGAGCCGGACCTAATAGAGCCTATTATGAGATTAGCCTCTGCTCTTTCCATCCCAACAGTATTGGCGTCGGTATCGTTTTGCTCTACTCCATTGATGTACATTTTCATTCCCCCAGTTCCAAAAAGTACCGCCACATGTGTCCATTCACCAAAAGTTATTGCAGAATCACTGTAAATATAATATTGTAGGCTGCTGTCTGAAATATAAAACTGCATCTTATCTGGGTTTCCACCACCAGAATTATGTACAGCAAGATCAAAATCCCCATTATTTATTCCATTGTCATTTTTACCGACAATAGTTTGGTCAATTGAGACATCTGTATCATCAGATTTAAACCATGCTGTAAGAGTACCGGTAGATACATCAAGACTGGAGTCACTGCCCGCATTGACATAATCATCACTTCCATCAAAATCTAAACATGCGCCAACATGGCACTCTCCTGCGTGCTTCCAAATAGGATCGGAGGAGTCAGAAGAACCACCTGAACCAAGAGTGCCATCATTGGAATTTTCAGATGTGTCGTAGGTTGATTGTCCTGTTTTTTCATCAAGTTTCCATTCAGCAATTGGTGCGGTGCAGGAGGAGCCTTGGCCCGGAGGGCAGTACTCGTTTTGGGCTGACCAAGTGCCAACTCCGGAAGAATCAGTTGAAGTCGTGCCCCAAACTGCTGCCATGCTCTGGTTATAGTCAACCTTTATTTGGTCGGCGGTTAAAGTGAAGTTATAGACCTTGACTTCGTCAATCATCCCATCAAATGTTCGTGAACCAGTATTGGTGTTACCGATAAAAAGGCTATAAGTGTTGTCGTCATTTCTTGTTCCCGATGGTGCTGTCACTTCAGTGATAACAACACTAGTACCGTTAACATACAATGATGGGATGTTAGAAGTTGAGCTGTTATCATAAGTCACTGCTATATGTGTCCAGTCGTTTAAGGTTATCTCTCTGTTAGTTGAATACCACTGTCCTACTTGAGTATTGAAGCCGTGATTAAAGGCTAGTCTAACTGCTCCGGAAGATTCCCAATTAGTAATTACCTCCCAACCATTAGTTGCATCCGTTCTTTTTGTCCCTATTCTCCCAGAGTCGCCTTCACCATCGCTGTTGGTGTATACCCAGGCTGAGAAAGTGCCCCCGTCATCAAAGACATTGTCGATACTCGAGTCGCTATCAGCATCGACGTAGTCATCTTGATCCTCGGCACTCCCGCCGTCGAAATCCAAAGTTTTGCCTATTTTTCCTGAGTTACTCCAGGTTGGACAAGCAGAAACTCCAGCTTGCGGACAGGTGGTACCGCCTGCCAGATTACCGTTATTATTCCCTGTCTGGTCGTAGGCAGTGTCGCCATAGCCTTCGTCAAAGGCCCAGTAGCCTACGGGAGAGCCGATGGGGGAGCCGGGAGCAGGATGCCCGGCATTCATGTCTTCGATGATTTGTTCAGCAGTCCTGGCGTAGTTGTAAATACGGACATCGTCGATCTTTCCATCATAGAACTGTGAGTTTGATCCAGAGCTTCCTATGCTGAAGTTACCGCTGCTGTTATTAATAGTCCCCGTAAAGGCAACAGGAAAGTCTCCTGATGTGAGCTCTGTCCCATTTAAATAAAGTCTAATATTTGAACCATCTGAAACAATTGATGCGTGGTACCAACTACCACCTGAATATATTCCATTCGCTGAGCGTTTATCATTAAACGTACTTCCATCAGTTGAATATTCAAATCTTATTCCTCCGTCTTTCGTGTCCACATAATAGGCATAGTCGCTGGCTGACCCTCTTTTACCTAATGGGGAATGGTTGGCTGTTGTGTCTTCTGCATTCATCCACCAAGCTATTGTGAAATATGTTGCTAAATCCAAATCAGATTGACTTGCATCGCTAATGCTTAAGAACTCAGTACTATTTACTTCGAAATCTCCCGCCTTACCAAATTTTCCTTGAGTAGATGTTACGGTGTTGTTATCCGTTAGATTATTACCGTTACCGGAGGAATCATTGCGAGTAACGGCGCTGGTACCATCGCTTGCCTCATCCAATTTCCAATAACCAACCGGTCCTGGGGCCCATTCATAAAGATCAGCGACTTCGGCGGGGGAAATGGCTCGGTTATAAATACGGACCTCGTCTATCTCACCGATCCAATATTCGGAATCGTCAGGGTTGGCTCCTATTCTCGGATTTGTGGCTGAGGTGACACTTGTGGTGTGGGTTCCTGTCGGAATTCCTTCTTTAACCCCATCAATATAAATTGATAAAACCCCACCGGCTTCGATATCCCTAGATGCAGCGACGTGGTGCCAATTTCCATCATTAATATTAGTTGTCGATACTACCTGTTCGTCGTCTCCACCTCCAGAGGTTAATAGTTGGAACTTTATAACATCAGAGGAGATTCTTTCAACAGACCATCTGTGAACGCCGCCTCCCCCGGCACTACGGAAGATTTGCCGGTCGGCTGCAGACCCTGACGCCTTAAACCAGGCTGCAAAAGAAAAACTACTAGTACCAAAATTTAACGATGAATCGTTAGCAATTTCTACGTAATCTCCTGTTCCGTCAAAAGTGACGCTATTGCCGAACTTCCCAGCAGCGTTAGTGGCGTTTCCATTCCAAGCCCCATCGTTGCCATTTCCTGATGAGTCGCAGGCATCGTTGGTGCCACCGGTGCAGGTATCGGCAGATGCTTCATCCATCTTCCAATAACCAACTAAACCTTCCGACAAGAAACTCGTATCATCACCGAAAACTGCAGCAGAACCGTGAAGAGTGGTATCTTTAACGAAATCAGTTTTGATTTCATCAGCTGTTCTTTCTTCTTTATAAATCTTAAATTCATCAATAAATCCATGGAAGTTATTGGAGGAATCGCCACCAATGAGGAGGTTATTTGTGTCACTCGCTGGAGCGCCAGATCCGTCACCTGTTCCTGCTAGTTGACCGTCTATATATACACTTATGTCATCATCGCCATCGTCAGTGTATCCGACGGCAACATGGTGCCATTGGTTGAGGGTGATACCGTCTGTTATTGTTTTGGTGGCATCAGTAGTGGCTAAATCTACTTTTGCTTCCAGGTCAGCTAAACCATCACTGCCTTCATTAGTAATTCTTAAGTAAGTATTAGCACCCTTATCAAATATTTCCCCTTGATTAGCCTCTCCATCGCTATTAACCCTTACCCAGGCTTGGAAGGTAAAGCCAGCGGCTAAGTGTCGGTCAAAATCAATTGAGTCGGCAATGGGGACGGTGGTGACATTATCGATGCCGTCATAAAAAAGACACTTGCCAGCCATACATAAATTCTCAGTTTGCCAACTGGCCGGTTCTCCGAAGGAGAGTCGGTTGTAATAGATATCGGTATTATCAGAAAAAAGGTAGTCGATTTGGGCTGACCCGTGGTTGTTGTCAAAGAAACTCCATTTAGCTTTTGCGTCTTGGTAAGTTCCGGTTTCAAGATTGGTTTCACCTGACCAGCTTGATCCGTCATACTTGTCATAGACAATATCATCTTCATTGCCTGTTTCCTGGCTTTCGTAAAATACATAAATGTCACCGCCGTTTATAGCGATCGAAGGTTCATAGCCGATATTCGAGTTGGTAACAGGTGTTTGCCATGTCGTCCAGCCATCTCCATCGTTGTGTTTTACAAGCGTTGCATAATAACTTCCCGTAACATCATCGATGTAAGCAATCCAGGTATTACCGGAGGAGTCGACAGCAATAGAAACTCCTCGCTGATTAGCAGTATCATTGATACTACTATCTGGCTGGGTAGGTGTAAACGAACTAGCATCATTCTGGTTTCCAACCTCGGCAACTAACCAGTTATTATCATGGTTTATATATGCAACCTCAGGCACATCATCTTCACTTATTGTAATATCTACTTTTCCAAGTCCACCATCCGTCGGGGTAAGTATTTGATCTAATAAAACTACACTTTTCCAAGAAGTGCTAACCTTATTAGTGTAGTTAACTACTGCGGCGGAAGCATAACTACTACTAAGGACAATATGAGGCTTATCGTTTGAGTCTATTGCTATAGAAATAGACTTTACGTCATATTGATTGGCTGCTTCTTCCGCTGTACCAATAAATAAATCTGTTGCTGTATTAAACTGAATATATCTGACATCAACGTTTCCAACGCCTTCTGAGTATCTAAAACTAATATGAATAATGTTCCTACCATCAACTGCAACGGCTATCTCGTCTGTACTTGCTGAAGCAGCAGGAGTATTACCGCTATCCTTCTGAATCCATGAGCTTCCTCCGTCTATTGATTTCCAAACTTCTACATTTGATCCATCATTTATTACGGAATAAAGTGTTCCATTGGAGGTCCTCACCAGTTGTCTTCCAGCATCAGGCATATCTCCAGGATCGCCGGCATCATCAATTTTCACCGCCCCACCGGTTGCGCCAGCGGGTCTTGAGGCTTGATTATTATTCGTTGTCGAGTCATTGACCACTGAACCATAACCCTCATCGGATTTCCAATAAGCGACTGGGCCGGGACCGAGTTCTTCACTGGTTCTATCTGTTATTGAAGGGTCACCACCAGAGGGGGTGAGGTCTTGGACTGAAGAGACGGTGCTATCGCTTGCCGAGACTGCAGATGGGTTACCGTAATAGACATAGGCAGGGTTGGTGCCGTTAATAATGGAGGGAAAAACTACTTCATAGGTTGTGGCTGCATTATTGCAGGTACCAGTAAGTTCGTATCTTAGAACTAATCCATTGATATTGGTGAATCTAGTATCATCGCAGTCTAATTGCATCACCCCTGCGGTAATTAGTTCAGCTGTGTCAAGACTGAAAGTAATCCTCCGTTCAGTTGAGATATCAGCATTGTGGGTAAATGAAAACGGCTGACGGTATCCGTAGGCGTCATCAAACCAAGCGGCTTTGGTTGGTGGGGGATTAAGTAATGAATAAAGCCGGAGGCTGGTTAGTAATAGCAGGAGACTTAGTGTAACAGCCAATATCTTTCTCCTTCTGGTTTTGAGTAATTTTTGTAGTCGTTTTAGTTTATTCATAGTTTTACCTGATCAATCTGCGCTAGCCTGCTTAGTAAGCTCAACTAGCCACCAGTTAAAGGTAACGTCGTTTGTAGTCGGAACATCAAAGCCAACTATAACTTCACCATCAGACTGTTGCTTAATGAATAATGGATTAACAGTTGACGAAGTGGGAGTGATGAATACCAAAGAGTCAAGGGTAATATTTGGATTTCTGATAATTACTTCATATGCCCCTGAAGGAACGCGGGCGACCCCAGCAGTAGCACTGCTAGTAAAAACAAGTCCAGCAAATGTTCCAGAAGATGTTGCCGTTGGGTCGTCCTTAATCGCTAGTCTGTCGGTTTCGACTAAGGCAAATTCTGCGGCCCCGCTTGCTGTTACACTAACTACTTCTTGCCCCTCGGTATCAATGAGTGATAATAGTTGGCCAAAACTAGAAGTAGAAGATCCGTTATCTGTTAATCCGTTAATCGGATCACTGATCTCTGATCTTTGATCTTTAAGAACTAGGCCAGAAGCGGCGATTTTACCTTCAACACTTAGATCACCAGCAATTGCCACATCACCGTCTGTATTAATAGTTACTAACCCGGCCATGATATGAAGTGGCTGAGCACCAGAAGACTGGATTGACAGAGGAGCACTGAGGGTATCAATATTGGTAGCTAGTAGCTGGTAGTTGGTATCTAGGGAGGATTGAATAACTAGGTCGCTGCCAACTACTAATGATTCTGCTAAAGAGAGACTATTTATTGCCGCACTCTCTGTCACAAACAAATTCTCTAAAACTAGTTTATTAATGGATGCTGAGCCAGTGGCAGAGTCAATAGTCCAGCTTTGTGCATCAACTAAAAGGTCCTGGTCGGTTTCGGCTTCGGCTAGAAGGGCCTCAATTTCTTCTCGAGTAATTCCGGAATAAGTTTCCGAGGCTAGATTAGCAAAAGCACCGGTTCGAGCCACTATCTCGTCGGCATAGATTTTACCAGCAACAATTTCAGGTGTTTCGATTTCTTCTGCGGCAAGTTTCCCTGAAAAAGTGGCGTTACCGGTTTCGTCAAGGGAGAAAACGGATTCACCATCAACACCCTTCACCAGCAGTTTTCCAAACCTACTTTCCTTTCCTGCGTTTTCCTGTCCTATTCCTGTTCCTTCCTGTGTGCTTAGATCAATTACTAGATCAGAATCAGCCAGAGGGGAGATGATGCCAGTTTCTAGCTCATCAATTTGCCCCTTCTTACTGACTAACTGATCACTGATTAACTGATTTACTGCCAAAGCACCCGCTTGGATATTTCCGGTAATCAGTGCCGAACCCTCAACCAGAAGACCTTTAGTTTCAACTGCTCCAGCCTTAAGATTGCCAGCAACAAAGGCTGACCCTTCAACTAATAGGTCTTTAGCCTCTACTGCGCCTGCCCTGACATTGGCAGCAACGAATTCAGCAAATCCTTTCACCTCTTCTATCACCCTCCCTTCCGAATCAGTTACTTCATAACCAGTACCAGTGTCAGCGATATTTAAATCACCACTTGCCAGTAAGGAAATATCTGGTTCATGCCAGCCAGCAGAAACATAAGTTAGAATCTGGCCATCTGAGCCAGTTGACTCCAGAGCATAACCAACTATTCTTCCAGCAGAGGTTGCTTTAACTCCTTTACCATCTTGTGAAGATACTGTTATTGGATCACCTTTCTCAATAGCTCCATTCTCTGCTGTAACGTTTAATCTGATTTGACCAAGTAAGCCTACCAGGACGTAATTAGGATCTCCCTCGTGGTTACCTCCTCCAACGAATGCAGGGTTTGTAGAAACTGCTCCGATTATTGTCTTTTCAGAACTGCTGCAGCGGGTAATTCCATTTTCATTTTGACAAAGAAGTGTTCCTTCTGGGAGTTCTTCAGATGGATTTGCTTTTTGCATCCACTCGGCAAAGTCGACACCAATGGTGTCATAGACCACTGCTCCTGATCCATCACCGCGAATTTTTCCAACAATGGTGCTATCACCTTTCATAAAGTTAATAAATCTATCAGCGGTAGCGGGGTTATCAGCATCGCCACCCATTCGCATGTTCATGACGATTACATCGTTTGTGCCAACATCAGCCGTATTTTCGATCATTGCGCTTGCTGTGGCAGTGTCGCTGTCAGAAACATGGAAGAGAACGTCTGGTGAAGTGGTTCCGACTCCGACATGGTCACTTGAACCATCAACGCTCATAATAGCTGTTCCGCCATTATCAAAGACAATATCGCCTGAGTTATAAGTTTTTAGGGTTAGGTTGTTTGACTCAAAACTCTCTCCCGCCTCAATTGTCAAAGGAGCGTTGGACTTAATCGTTGAGGAGGTCTGGTTGGTAAATTCAAGGTCATAAGCCATGGTGACGTCACCAGCGGCGGTGAAGGAGTGGGGGACAGCGGATTCAATTTGGGCTGTACCTACTTTAAAGAGATCGCTGCCATTGTCATAAATCGCCAAAAGATTACCAGTTAGATCTCCATACTGACCTAATTCAATCTTGACTAAATCACCTGATGCTGTTGCCCAACTTGAAGGTGACCAGTCAAATTGAGCCAAGTTTCCTGTTGTTAAAGCTGTTGAGGTTGAGGAAATATTTAGTCCAATTCCAGATGTTAAGGCATCAATTGAGAGGTCAAATGCGGTTCCGGTGGTTAAGGAGTCACCAAGGAGTGAGTAGGCGATACCAGTTGTATCAACTGAGGTTTGAGTGATTGAACCATCTCTATCTAATGTAAATCTTGTACTTCCACTTGCACTTGCACTGAGGATTGCCTGATCTCCTTCTTCATCAAAGACAACAAGAGCCTTTCCTGTTACCGCATCTTGGACTTCTAGTTGGTGCTCTGTGGTTGTTTCATCCAAGCCGATTAGAACAGCATCACCATTTGTGGCAGGATAGACAACCCCACTTCCTTGTGTCCAGACAGCTGATGACCAGCCACAGTTGGTGGCTGAAGCATCACAGACAAGGTCTTGTCCCCAATATAGATCTCCTGTGGCATCTCCTCCTGCTATTGAATTAAAGGAGAGAATGTTATTGGAAGAAGCATCATTATTAAGACCAATGGATGTTCCAGAGACATCAAGATCTCCATCGTTTTGAATCGTAAAGACTGTGGTACCGGAAGCAGAAGCGGTAAAGATGTCTTGAGATTCAGCGTGATTGATGATTAAAGCCGCTTTCCCATATGCTGCCAGTTGACCCGTTGAATCAATAGCGAATCTATCTCGGTGTTGAATAATGGTTCCGGTACCCGCATCATTAACTTCGCCATTAACAAACCCTGAACCCGTTATTTCATTGCCAGTTATATAAGTATTGTCCGCTCCTGGATCTTCAACACTGATTCCCCAGTCGCTTCCACTCGAGTCAAATATTCGATTAGAAGAAACAAGGTTATTGTCAGAACCATTAATATTAATTCCATCATCGTCAGCGCCAACGCCATTTATTATATTACTAGTAATAATATTGTTGTCCGAACCACTTTGTATTTGGAATCCATGTAGTACGCTATTTTCAATAATATTACCCGAGAAGCTGTTGTTATCAGAGGCGGATAAGAGAATGTTTGAATTACTACCTCCACCCTCAAGATAATTATTTGAAATAGTATTGTTATTTGCAGAGGCGTTGAAAGCTAGATTGTTGGTCCCACTGCCCTCGATGTTATTATTTACAATACGGTTATTTATAGCACCAGATAATTGAATACCTTGACCGTTGTTATCTATGATGTCATTTCCTTTGACTAGATTATTAGTGGTGCTACTATGATTTATGTACATACCTGCACCATCGTTATCGTGTACATAATTATTTAGAATAGTGGAATAGGTAATTTCTCGATCGAGAAAAATACCTATGTTTTCATTTCCCGTATATGCCGTTGAACAATCACCAGCCACTGCTTTACAGCCATCAATGGCTAGGTCTGCAATAGTAACACCTTTAGTAGTAGTTCCACCTGCGCCATCGCCAATAGTGATTACACCATCATTTGAGCCTGCATCCCAACCTCTTTGAAGGACTGTTGCTTCACCAGTTCCGATGATTGAGACATTGTCTTTGGTGATATCGATTCCGTCTGAATCAATAACATAGATTCCTTCAAGAAGGGCAACCACTCCACCATCTGCAGGGAGAGCACTTATTGCCGATTCAATGGTGGTATCACAGTCTGAGTTACCACAGGTATAATCTGCTTTGAGATAGTTCTTTGAGGCTCCAGAGCCATTTGAAGTACCAACAATTACGGTAGCGGTATTCCTGTCTGCTTGCCATTTGGTTCCATCATAAACCATTAGGTGTTCTTCATCGGTATCCCAGTACATATATCCTTCTCCTGTTGATGGATCAGGAGGATCATCAGCGGTGCCTTGAGGAAGTTTGAGACCTTGTTCTGTCACTTCACCAATATCAATGGCTGAAAGATCCAAAAGGGTAACATCAGCAAAGGCTAATGTTGGTGTACCAGAATCTAGATTCTTGAAAGCAAATTCAGCACTAGCTGTTGCTGTTGCTCCAATTAAAACATCCAAAGTTTCATTAATGGGGTGAAGGGCACCTGAAGCTTCAGTCCACCAAGCAGCTCCTCCTGCAGCTTGTTGAGTCAAATCAACCCAGGAGCCATTATCACAGTAGTAGGCATTATTAGTATCAGTGTAGAATTCACCAGCGGTACAGCTTCCCGGTGCACCAATTGAAGGGTCAACGAAGAAAAGTCCTCCTACTTGACCACTTCTGGCTAATCTAAACATAGTGGTACCAGAAGCAGAAGCAGCAAGGATATCTTGGTCGCCGTCTTCGTCAAAGACGACCAGGGCTTTGCCAACCCTGGCCCCATTGACTTCAAAGTAGTGGTTTGTTGAGGTTCCTCCTCCAAGAACTAATCTGTCAGTAACAGCGGCATCGTTTCCTGGGGCAAGGACATTTGAATTTAGTTGCCAGTAATTTAAGCTTCCACCAGCACCAGCTGTTAAATCAACCCAGCCACTTGCTCCTTGACAGTAGTAGATGTCTCCTGCTGTATTGGTGTATAGTTCACCTTCATTTGCAGCACCACAAGTAGGCGGGGTGCCTGTAGGGTTAATATATACCAAACCACCTGACTGATCATTAACACCGACCCTGAACATGGTAGTGCCAGATCTTGAGGCAACTAGAATATCCTGATCTCCAGTTTCATTAAATTGAACTAAAGCTTGACCGACTGAGGCTCCATCAATATCAAGCAAGCTGTCTGGGGTAGTATCACCAATTCCCACTTCACCGTCTTCATCTATTCGCATTCTCTCCGCCAATCCGTCGTCACCGATATCAGCAGTAAGAAAGGTTAATACTCCGTGTTCTGCACCATTTGTGATATCTGTGAGGAAGCTCTGAATTGCTCCCATAACTGTTGTGTCTTCACCCGGGTTATCCTCGGCTTCAAACTCAATTCCCGTTCCAATTCCGATTGCAGGTGTGTTACTGACTTGGTGTGCTAAACGGAGAGCATAGGTTACAGCGTTGTTAGTAGTATCATAAGATTCGACGTGAAGTTGTCTATCCGGGGTAATTTCAGTTCCTACAGCTCCTATACCAACGAACCTGTTCGGTAAAAGTATTTTGAATAAGTCTGTGTTAGTAGTCTCGTTATCTATCTCAAAACCGCCTCCTGAGTTGTGAATTCCAATGTCGTCTTGATAACCACCAGTAGTGTCATCAAGTAGTATCATTGGTATGTCGTCTCCACCTCCTCCATCTCCTTCGATTTCCAAATAAGTTGCAGGGGAAGATGTCCCGATTCCAACCCTACCTTGGTTAGTGATAATAAATTGGGGAGTTCCTGAAACAGACGCAACAAAGACAGCTTGATCTCCCTCTTCATCAAAGACAACTAAGGCCTTACCAGTGACTGCATCCCTTACTTCAAACTGGAAGGCGGTGGTCGTTAACCCCTCGCCAATTGCTAATTGGTCACCGCCTGTTGAAGGAGAAAGGGTGGTAGAGTTTCTGGTCCAGTAACCAACAATGCCACTGGTGGCACAAGTATCACCGCTGATACAGACAGTTCCTGTTGCATCAGGGAAGGTCCAGGTTTTATTGCTTGAGGTTAAATCAGCTGAGGTGATAGTTCCAGTGAATGTTGCTGCCCCAGCAGCTTGAGGAACAAGTCTTAAACTATCTGCATTGGCAACAGAGGAGCGAAGTTCAAGATCTCCATCTCGCTCAATGATGGCAACGGTTGTTCCAGAGGCTGAAGCTACCAGGATATTCTGGTCTCCAGATTCATTGATTTGAACCAGAGCTTGACCTACGGCAGCTCCATCAATATCTAAAAGTCCTTCCGGAGAGGTATCACCAAAACCGACTTTGCCCGTTGCACCTTTGAAGGTAGCAATGGTGCCGTTGTCAACATTATCAATAATGATGTCGCCGGAATTGTAAGTTTGAAGAGTTAGGTCATTTGATTCAAATGATTCACCGACTTGGATGTAGTGTGGACCCTTGGACTTAATATAACTGGCAGTTTGGTTGGTGAAAAGTAAATCATAGGCAATCGAAACATCGCCAGCTGCGGTAAAGGAGTGCGGCACTGCGGATTCGATTTGAACTGTGCCTGCTTTAAAGACATCACTACCATCGTCATAAATGGCAAATAGATTGCCGGTTATATCGCCATATTGACCGATTTCAATCTTGACCAGGTCTCCTGAAGCCGTTGCCCAACTTGAAGGTGACCAGTCAAAGTAGGCGAGATTACCAGTGGTTAAGGCGGTGGAGGTTGATTGAAGGTTTAGAACTTGTCCCGTTGTTAAGGTATCAGCTGAGATGTCTAATACTTTACCAGTGTCTATTCCATCTCCTGTTAAGGCAAAGATGGTGCCTGAGGCAATAGTGTCAGTGACGTCATCAAGGGTAAGCAGGGTGTCAGCAGCATCAGCAGTAGCATCTAGGGTAAAGAAAGTGTTCGTTCCATCAGTGATTGAGAAAGCAGTGTCAATATTAAAGACAAAGTTAGCAAGAGTGCCAGTATCAGTAACTGTTAGAAATTCATTAGTGCCATCTGACAATTCCAATCGATTATCAGTTGCCTCATCGTACCCCAGAGCAAAATCCTGATCCAAACCAAAAAAGACTCCATTATCATCCCCAACATACAAGGCCTCAAACTCATTAGCTGTTCCACCCAAAGCTAGACCTTCGGAAGATACTGGACGTAGAGCGGAAGCAGTAAGGCTGAGCTCTCCAGTTCCTCCAATTGCCAATCCAAGCTCACTCGCGCCAATACGGTACATTCCAGTATTAGTCTCATTTAAGAAAGAGTAGGTAGGAGCACCGGCTGTACCGTCAACTGCCCGCACCCTTCCAGCATTTGTTCCCGATCCAATTACCTGGAAATCAGCAGAGCCGGTGGCGGTGCCACCAATAACTAAATCCACTACTCCTGCAAACTCTCCATATGGATGGTATACATTAGCGGTATTAGCCCAGAGAGCAGATGAGGAGACGGGGTTGTCGCCAACATAAAGCGTTCCATCAACTTCTAGGCTTCCTTCGATGTATAAATCGTTATCACTATCAATATTTGCTTCAGAGGCAGTACTCGAGTCAGAGATAATGTTGTAGGCAACATCGGTATTACTGTTGCCGCCAATATTCAAGACATCAGCATTAGCTAGGATAAGTTGCTCGGTTGTTCCACCACCGAGCATGTCTAGTGTCAAGTCACCAGTGCTGCCGACAGAGAAGCGGGCGTCAACTGAATCATCAGTGTAGGTAAGTCGTAGTTGTTCGGTTGTATCAAGTATTTCAAGGGTGGCATCTGGCCCAGAATCTCCAATACCAACGTTGTCGGCTGAAGCGTCGACATAAAGTGTATTGGTATCAACAACAAAGTCACCCTGATTGGTAGAACCAGTGTTGAAGTAACCAAGGACAGTGCTTGCATCTTCGAGACCAAATTTGATTTGAGCGTCAGCTAGGTCATCGTCATTGCCGATAAAAAGGTCGTTGGTGATGTTTAATATAAAACTGTCGACACCACTGTGATAAAGGTCAAAATCTCCACCTGCCCCAAGTTGGATTCTATCTGCGTCATTAATAAGATGGATACCCTCGCTAAAGTCAAACTCACCTGGATCTTCATCCCAGCTTATGGTGGGAGTTCCAGTTACCTGAGTTGTAAGTAGGTCAATGTCAGTATCTGAGTCAGGAATTTGATGGATGGTGCCTTCAGCATCGACAATAATGCGGGTGGTGTTGTAGTTGGAGATGGAAAGCAAATTCCCATCAGCACCAACCGCTTGGACACTGCCACCTGGTCCCACTTTTACTGCACTCGATAAATTGATAACACCTTTGTTGCTGGTATCTTTTGTAGTGACGGCCTCTTCGTCAAGGTATCCTTCTAGCTCTAACGCTAGTGATGAAGATCCGTCAGCATCCTTTAAACCTGCAATTGTTAATCCACCTGAAGCAGGATCATATTTTTCTAGATAGCCGTAGGTATCTGCTTCAGCAATACTAGTCATGCTGTGGCCAACATCGCTACTTTTGACTGCGAATATTTGATTATCATTAGCTCCTTGGTTAATAGTTAGACCCAGGGTCATATTGGCGTTGGCTGTTTCATTGATGAAGATGTTGCCGGATGATCCTTCGAGGAAAAAGGCGTTTGAGACACCAGATGCTTCAATCGTGAAATCAGCATCATTGCCTTGATCATTAAAGACAGCTGAACCATCTGAATAGAGTTGGATGTCGGCGGAAGCAGTAGAATTACCACCAATAATTAAATCATCAGCCCAGTAGTCATTGGGGTAAAGGGCATGATCAATGTGGGTCCATTGACCGACACCTCCAGCTGACCAGCTTGAGATACAGTTGGTTCCATCTCCCAAACAGAACCTGGTTGCCTCAATATCTCCAGTAGCAGCTAAGGCGGTATTGAAGGTTGATACTCCTTCGGTGGCATAAAGAGCACCGGTTGTTCCAGCATCGTAGATATCAATTAAGGTGTTGGTACCATCAGTAAAGCGGATGGTTCCGTCTATAGCATTGCTGATTACTTCAGCATTTCCAAAAGTGATGTCATTTCCGGTTACAGTTAGATCCCCAGTGATATAAACATCGTCATCAAGTTCAATGTCGCTTGTTGCATCAGCAACATCAATCCTTAACCGGTCATCAGAGTCGTCATAGCGGATGAGACCGTAGGTAGGGCCAGCAAGAGAGGTATCATAACCATAGACTCGAAGTTCTGGAGTCTCACCTGAATCAACTCCTTCGAACATAGTGGCGTTTGCATTGCCGTCAAAGTTTATGGTGAGATCTCCAGTGCTAGTTGAATTCAAGGCCATTTCGTTACCAGACTGAGACTCAATGACAAAAGTGCCGTTAGAGTCAACCCTCATTCGGCCATACTTGGCTCCAGCACTATCACCATATATATAAAGGTAAGGATTTTCTGATGAGCCCGCATTGGCATAAAAACTTATTTCTTGATCGGCATCGTAGTTGATGTCGCCACCTTCAACGTCAAGGTCGCCCGCAATTGTTACATTTCCAGATGAGTCGATTTGGTTTGAGGTAGAGTGGAAGTAGATTATCCCGGTGCCGTTTGGATCAATGGTTAAGTTTTCGTCAGTGTCGTAGGTAGAGATAGTGGCTGTAGTATCATTTAGACCCAAAGTTAAATCAGCTGATTCAAGTAGACCCTGTCTGGTTAGGTTAAATACCGTTGCTCCACTAGCTGAAGCAGTTAAAACATGCTGATCGCCATCTTCATCAAGGACTACTAGCGCTTTGCCGATTTTGGCTCCATTGACTTCAAGGTAGTGGTTGGTGGTGGTACCTGAATCAGCCAGAAGCAATGAATCAGCTGTGGTTGAGGGGGAAAGAGTGGTGGTGTTTCTTTGCCAGTAACCAACAATTCCGCTGGTAGCACAGGTTTGGCCGCTAACACAAATAGTTCCGGTGGCATCAGGAAAGGTCCAGGTTTTATTGCTTGAAGTTAAGTCAACTGAAGTGATTGTTCCAGTAAAGGTAGCGGCACCGGCATTGTAGGGAGAAAGGATGATGGTGTCAGCGTCGGTGACCGTTGAATCAAGCTGAAGATTAGTATCAGTGTCCATTGACAAAACTACGTCTCCAGAGCCATTAGGAGTAATGGTTAAGTTTCCATTTGAAAGCGTGGTCAAAGTACCTCCTCCAACAAAGTCCAAAGAGTTGATATCGAGAATGGTTCCTTCGACACTCACTTGACCGGCATTTCCATCATCATCAATGGTAATTGCTCCAGTACCACCAGCAACATCAAATTCACTAAAATCAATTGCCGCCGCACCACCAACCAAGGTATTGGCATTGATATCTAAGTTGGCATTTTCAACATCAATTACATCTGGGGTAGGGGTAGAATCAAAGACAAATCTTCCTGCCGATGCTCCCAGACCAATGAATGAATCATCA
>JABAOF010012434.1_pt5 | contig 16819 bp, 13 predicted proteins | sample 7062171 | NCBI WGS metagenome assembly JABAOF01 (sample SAMN14538628, study PRJNA623070) | marine sediment metagenome | biome: marine biome [ENVO:00000428]; feature: marine pelagic biome [ENVO:01000023]; material: deep marine sediment [ENVO:00002113] | place: India: Gulf of Khambhat ...
GGCGGGTTGTTCACGGTGGGCGCCCACACATCATAAGGCCGCATGGCGTCTATCCCTAATATCTTTGCCTTTACGTCCCAGTAGCGGTGCCAGGTCGGGAGATGTTTCTTGAAAGTGTCAATCAGGTTATGGAATACTTCCAGAGGCAGCTTGGTGGGAGAGAGCTTCATTTCCAATACCGAGTCATACCCCCGTGCCTCTGCCAAGACCATCCACTGTTTCACATTTGCCAGATAAATGCTCGCCAGAGTGTTCTCCATTGACAGGTAGCCGTCGAAATAACTCTCCCAAGCGGTGCGACGACGTTCCCGGTCGGGGTCTTGCAGGGCGATATCCATGTTTGCCTGGTATACCGGATATATCTTCCCCTGACTGTCCACCGCATCCCGAAAGGCCAAGTCGGTATCTACCAGCTCGGTAGCCGCCTGGTAGACGCCGTCGAACGGTTCCGCCAGCATACTGAGGATTTCTTCAACTTCCTCATTACGTTGATAAGCCTTCAATCGCAGCAGATTATCGAAATAATGTCTGTAGACCTGTAAGCGAGGTTCCTGCTCTGCCCAATCCAGCAAGGCGTCGCCGATCTCCAGGAGCTGTGGCCGGGCAAAGGCAGTCCCTGCTTTGAACTTCCCCTCCAAGGCTTTCGCCTGCCCGAAATATCCTTTGGCTGCCACGTCGGTCGAATCCACGATTTGTGCCCAATCGGCGAATTCCAGCAAGATCATCATCCGCCGCCAGTGTTTCCCCCGCAATTCGAACCAATCAGCCAGCACACCCGGCCCTTCTTTCAATCGACCGTTATACTCACTCAATTCAGGCAGTTCCTTTAAAGCAGCCTTGAGGTCAGCCTCCCATTCCTTCCAGGTTGGGTAGACGGCTTCCCGGTTCCAGGTGCTCTCGATAGGGGTGTCTTCCCGCTTCAAACTTGTCATGTTACTCATTTATGATATCTCCTCATCAATACCAATGTATCTTTGAAGTGATCGGTGCTCATCCCGTATTGACTCTGATAGTCGCCAGAGAACACCTACCGAATGTATCCCAACGTTGACAGAGCGTCTAATAGGGGCTGGGGGTCACTCATAAACATTTGCCCATCTAGCCACTTTCCATCTTTACCGCGGAAAACATAGCCTTGTCCGGCATGTAGATCTTCGATAGGGATTAACAACGCATTTGGCTTCAGGTCGTTAAAGGGCAGGTGAAAGTCTACTGGCTGATCGAAGTACAGCTCGAGGATGGTACTCTGATGTTGGTATTCCTCCAGTGTCGCTTCGCTCAGACCTGCTGAGCGAGGCGCCAAGTTATTAAAATTGGACATCCCCGCTTGCCTAGGCACTCGCGACAAGCTGGTTTCAAACCTTGTGGCAAGCGACGAAATGACCCCCACCCATATCTCTCCATAGGGGTTCTTCTTCACAGCAGACTTCCATGACGTGAGGGCAACGAGTGTTAAAGTAGCAGCCTGGAGGTGGATCAGTAGGGCTTGGAACATCACCCTCGAGGACAATACGCTTTCGTTGACGCTCGACGGATGGATCTGGAACGGGAACGGCGGACAGGAGCGCTATCGTGTATGGATGAAGCGGATGATCGTAAAGTTCGTCCTTTGAGGCAAGTTCAACGATTTTACCTAGGTACATGACCGCCACCCGGCTGCATATGTGACGCACCATGCTCAAGTCATGAGCGATGAATAAATATGTCAACTCCAACTGTTCTTGCAGATCCTCTAGCAGATTGACCACCTGAGCTTGAATGGAGACGTCCAAGGCGGAGATGGGCTCGTCGCATACGATGAATTCCGCGTTAGAAGCTAAGGCGCGGGCGATTCCGATGCGTTGTCGCTGACCGCCGGAAAACTCATGGGGGTATCTATTGATGAAGCGGGGATTGAGTTGGACAAGATGCAGAAGTTGCTGGACCCGCTCGATTTGTTCGCTGCTTGATGTTATTTTGTGAACCCGAAGAGGTTCCCCAATGATGCGGGAAATAGACCACCGTGAGTTGAGGGATGCGAAAGGATCTTGGAATATCATCTGCATCCGCCGTCGCATGTGCCGCAATTCTCCACTCTTCAGAGAACTCAGGTCTATCCCATCGAAAATCACTTGGCCGGCGGTGGGTCTGTATAAATGGAGGATCGTTCGACCTGCTGTAGTCTTCCCGCAGCCACTCTCTCCTACCAGCCCCAGCGTTTCCCCTTGATATATGTCGAAAGACACACCATCCACTGCCCTGACCGCACCTACCTGCCGCTGGATGAGGATTCCCTTCGTGACAGGAAAATATTTCTTAAGGTCTTTCACTTGCACAATCACATCATCCATGCTCATAGTTCGTATCCTGTTGTGACATCTATCCAGCATGCAATTTCGTGATCATATGTGATAGGCGCCAGACGAGGGTTTTCTGAAAGACATCGCTCCACCGCGAAGGCGCAGCGCGGTGTGAAGGGGCAACCCTGGGGTAGGATCAGGAGATCTAACGGAAAACCGGGGATAGTGGCCAGTCTCTCGGTGCTGCTGCGATCTACTCGAGGTACTGATTTTAATAACGCGAGTGTGTAAGGGTGACGTGGGTCTGCATAGATGTCATCCACGTTTCCCCGTTCGACAATGAAACCTGCGTACATCACGATTACTTTCTCTACCATACCCGCAATAATTCCCAAATCGTGGGTGATCCAAATCACTGCCATACCCAACCTGTCTCGTAAACTCTTGATGAGATCGATGATTTGGGCTTGAATGGTAACATCCAGGGCGGTGGTAGGTTCATCAGCGATGAGGATCCTAGGGGTGCAAGCCAACGCCATGGCGATCATCACCCGTTGACGCATACCACCAGAGAATTGGTGGGGGTAATCTCGGTACCGATCGTGCGCTTTAGGGATACCTACCATCCCTAATAACTGCACTACTCTCTCAAGGGCTTGAACCTTATCTATGCCCATGTGGATTGTCAACGCCTCGCTTATTTGGTGACCAATGGTCAGAACCGGATTTAGGGAGGTCATGGGATCTTGAAATACCATAGCGATGTCTTTTCCCCTGATGCGTTGCATATGTGTGTCGTCAAGTTTCAGCAAGTCTTGACCTCGGAAGATGACCTGACCGTTGGCGATCTTGCCGGGAGGATCAGGTATGAGTCCCATGACAGAGAGAACACTGACGCTCTTACCACATCCACTCTCACCCACGATGCCCAACGCTTCACCGTCTTCCAGCGTGTAGGAGATGCCGTTTACCGCGTGAACGATTCCGTCCAGCGTGTGGAACCGGGTCGTGAGGTCTCTAACTTCCAGAAGTGGGGTCACGGTTGCTTCTTACTCAGTTTCAACCAGCGCCCTTGGATCAAGCGCATCGCGCAAGCCATCGCCGACGAAATTTATAGAAAGCACAGTCAATACGATCAGGCCTCCGGGGAAGATCCATAACCAGGGGGCACTTTCGATGTATTTATAGGCGCCATTGAGCATGTTTCCCCATGTGGCAGTTGGGGGCATCACCCCTACGCCTAAAAAACTCACATAAGCCTCATTGATGATGGCATTGGCAACGCCTAACGTGGCATTAACAATGATTGGCGCCATAGTGTTTGGCAAAATGTGCTCAAAGATAATAGATGCATTCGATGCTCCGATGCAGTTAGCCGCGGTCACAAAATCTTGTTCCCTGAGTGAGAGGAAGTTAGCTCGCACGATCCGGGCAAGAGCCATCCAACTTGTGAGACCGATGACTGCAACGATAACGACAACGCTGCCGCTGAACTCTCTACCAAACAGGTTCACAGATGGGATTTTGTCGGAAAGCATTTTACCCAACACGAGCAGCAGAGGAAGTTGGGGGATATTAAACATCGCTTCGGTGAATCGCATTAAGATGCTGTCNNTGTCGAGAATGCCTCCGTAATAGCCAGCGATAGCACCGATGAGTACGCCCACGATGACCTGAACAATTACGGCGGTTAAACCAATCATCAGTGAGATCTGTCCACCGAAGATGGTTCGAGCAAGAATATCACGACCGATCATATCTGTGCCAAGTGGATGCTCAGAAGAAGGGGGTTTAAATTTGAGGGTAAGATCAGTGTGATTAGCTTCAGCTTCGGTGAAAAAAAATGCCCCGACGATTGAGTAAAGGATTAAGAGGATAAGTACTACTATACCTATAACGGCCATTTTGTGGCGTTTGAATCGCAGCCATATAAGTTGACCTAAGGAAAGAGGGGGCCTTTCAACATCGGTAATAGCAAGTGGGGCTGTGTGCTCGAACGAAGTTTCCATTATCTCACTTCCCCATCTTAGTCATACCGAATACGTGGATCAAGCCATGCGTAGACGATATCTGTGAGCAATTGGGATATAACCACAGCAATAGAGATTAACATCAATATACCCATCACTACGGGTACGTCATAGCGGGATAAATGGTCGATGAACAAGCGTCCCATACCTGGCCAACCAAAAATGGTTTCTGTAACCACTGCGCCGCCGAGGAGAAATGGGATATCAATTCCAATCAGGGTTACAATGGGTATTGAGGCGTTCTTTAACGCATGACCGATAAGCACCATCCTTTCTGAGAGACCTTTTGCATAAGCCGTCCGGATGTAGTCCTGGCTGATGACTTCCAGCATCTGGGATCGAATGTAGCGGCTGTAGCCTGAAATACTGATGACCGACATGCTCACAATCGGAAGGACCATGTGCCATATAATCTGCAAAGTGGTTTTGCCTACCTTGGGGTCAAACATTCCCACAGTTGGTAGATATGGAAGGCCCCATTTCCTGAAATTAACCGCAAATAAATACATTGATGCAAGGGCTACGAAGAATATGGGCATGGAATAGCCAATGAAGGAGCCGGCGGTGACAACTTGATCAACAAAAGTGTACTGACGTAGGGCTGAATAAATACCAATTGCTAACGAGAAAGTCAGAATGATGATCTCGGCTGGGATCATTAACATAAGTGTATTAGGCAAACGTCCGATAATGATCTCCACTGCAGATTTGCCGCGAGTGACCAAGGAGTTCCCAAAATCGCCTCGTATGACGCCTCTTCTGATTCCTTGCGTTTCTGGGATACCGTCACCGTCAACGTCGATTGTTACCCAGTCGTTTCCAATTAACCAATAAATATATTGCATGTAAAGCGGTTGATCTAACCCCATTGCCCGTGCCAGTCGTGCTCGATCGTCAGGTCGTGTGACACGACGGCCCCCCATCGTGGCGAGCGGGTCGCCACTGCTTCGAAGAAGCATAAATAATAATATGCTGATGATAATCAGAAGGGGAATTGCTTGTAACAACCGTCTTGCGATATATCGAGACATACCATATTCTCTAATGATAAAACTTGGCTGAGCTTAAGCTCTAAGCCCAGCCAAGAATTGTAGAGCATTAGCATTGAAGTTACTCGCCGACATCCCAATCCATTATGTTGAAGAATGGGGTCACACCCGAGAACAAGTAGCCGGACAAGTGTGGGCTCACGATCCAGACGTCTGGGTCATCCCAAATGCCAAGATAGTAGACGTTCTCATGCATGTAGCGGGAGATCTCGTGGAAGATCGCAGTCCGCTCGCTAGCGTCCACAGTTACCAGTTGCTTTTGGAAGAGCGCATCCAGGGTCTCGTCACAGACGAAGTAATTGTAACCCCATGGATACTCATCGCTTGGCATCTCGCTGCACAGCCAGTAATCCACGTCTGGATCTGGGAAAGCGGGAGCATCTGACCATTGCATGATGTCGAGATCGCCGACAGCAGAAGGGCCATCTGAAGCGTAGTCCGCGAAGAGGATGTCAGGATCAAAGCTGAGTATCTGCAGGTCGATACCGACTTCGAGGAGTTGCTGTTGAGCAACGGCCTGGTAATTTAAGCGTTCCTCTTTTGTGGTGTTGCCTTGTGTGAGCGTCAATGGATTGCCGTCGAGGTCTTCGCGAATGCCATCACCATCTGAATCTACATAGCCAGCATCCTCCAGGAGCTGTTTGGCAGCTTCTGGATCGTACGGCCAGGGTTCCAGGGTTGGGTCGACGTAAGCCGGAATGGCATCGAAGAATGTCTTATTCGGCGAGACCACGTTAAGCCTTATCGCGGCGTTCGAAGCGCGGTCGAGCGACATTGCAATTGCCTGGCGCACCGCGAGGTCCTTAATCCCTGGTGAAGCCATTTCTCGCATATTGAAGAACCAGCCCTCGTTGTAGCCGGATGCCTGAGTGACGATATTGAGGCCGGCATCACGGAATGCGGGGATGTCCTCGTAGGGTGGCCAGAATGCGATATCGACATCACCAGCTAACGCGGCCGCGGTTTGGGCGGCATCGTCGGGAACGAATTGGAATACAACCGCATCCAATTTTGGCTCGCCATCAAAGTAGTTTTCATTCTTTGCAAAACGAATGAAGCTACCGGACTCCCATTCATCGAAAACGAATGGGCCGCAGCTAACGGTCGGGGCCAGGTTCCATTCTGCTTCATCGAGTGTACCTTCAGTCTCGAATACCGGTTGCAGCACGTGCTTGGGCATCAAGACCCCTTGCCAGAGATTGCTCATCCAGGGGGTGAAGGGTTCCTCGAATGTCATCACCACGGTTTGGGCGTCGGGTGCTGAAATTTCAAAGTAGTCGTAGGGATATGTAGAGCTAACCGTATTGGCTGGGTTATTGATCATCTCGTGAGTGAACACGAAGTCATCTGCCGTTATTGGTGTCCCATCCGACCAGGTAATATCATCCCGCAGGTTCATTGTGATGACAAGGCCGTCCGTTGAAACAGTGGGCATCTCGGTTAACAAGTGGGGATAGGTTTCGTTGTTTTCATCATATTGCCACGGCCAGCAATGCCAGACCGCTGTTGTCGCCCACGAGTACCACATGTTGGAATACGCTTGGTTCAACGTATCGGGTTCCTGGGTCCAGGCGATGGTAATGATTTTGGGCGCGGCTGGTGGCGCCTCTGTAGGAGGTGGGGCAGGTTCGGTCTCTTCAGGCGGGGGTGCGACTGGTTCCTCCGTAGCCGGTGCACAACCTGCCAAGACCATGCTCATGATGGTGACCAGAAGTAAGGTCGTCCATGCAAGTTTCCTTAGGGACATGGATTTCTCCTCCTTATATTGTTCATTCAGCGATTATCCTTACTTTCCAAATGCTTTTAGGATCGCGTTTCACCTCCTTCCTGATAACTTGATCCTGTAAGTTCACTCGAGGTATACAATTTAGCCAGGTTCTATAGCTAATTCGAGATGTTTGTGTAGCAAGAATTCCAATTGTGATCAGTCCAAAATATTATAGAAGTAGATGGGTTGCGAGTCAAAGTATATACAATACTGCTAACCTCGAGTGCCTGTATTGTTAATTACCACTAAAAGATATCAGGGGTTCGTTATAAAAAAATGCGTCCAATGAAAGATTTTTTTGATCTGGATTCCTTATGACAATATGGAATGTGCAAGGGCTGAATATGCCTAGCATGACACCGAATACTTGAGAAAAATCTAATTAGATTAATAAGTGAAACGAAGTATCTAATAGTGTTATAAGGTAGAATCCCATTATATTTTATTCAACAATCAAGCGAGTCCATGTGACAATCATAACCAATAAGAAAAGTCATGGCTGATCACATTAAAGGGATGAGCTTTGATATGATAATTCTCCATCTACGAGCTTTCCATGGACTTGGCTAATGTCTTATTTCTGGTAATTTGATCGTTTCCTGCTCTAGTGATAAAAACGGTAAGATCATCGTCGAATGGATCCTTATGTCCGAAGATTCAAACCCTCATTCAAAGTCGTACAACGTAGATTTTGAGCCGATCGGGCGTCGGGTGGAGATAGTCGAAGGTGAGACCCTTTTAGCTGCCGCGCAAATGTCTGGCGTACAGATCATCTCGCTGTGTGGTGGGGTTGGATCTTGTGATAGCTGCGTCGTTCGATTGGTGAGTGGTGAACTTTCACACCCAACTCTGGAGGAACAAGAGGAGATTGGACCTGAGGATCTGGCAAACGGTTATCGTCTGGCTTGCCAAGCGAGACCATTGAGCGATGTCAAGATCGATATCCCTCCGTCCTCTCTTACCACACCTCAGCGTTTGCAGATCGAAGGCCAGGAGATTTCAGTAGAGCCCGATCCGGCTGTCGTCCCCATTGATGTGAAACTAAAACCGCCGACTTTTGATGACCTCCGTTCTGATGCCACTCGTTTAATAAAGGCACTCGAAACGTTTGGGATCACATCACCCATGATCGGTGTTCCTGTTTTAGAAGGTCTCTCAGGTCAGTTGAGGGCTCTGGGTTGGATCTCTCGTCTCGCGCTACGCGGAAACGAAGTGGTTGCTGTGCTCCTCCCGGATGAACGCCTGCTCGGCCTGGCAGTTGATATCGGTACGACGAAATTAGCAGCGTATCTTGTGGATCTGAGGAGCGGGAACACTCTTGCGAAAACCGGAGAGATGAATCCCCAGATCAGTTATGGGGAGGATGTGGTTAGCAGAATCGCATATACCAATGTCAATAAAAATGGCCGAAAGGTTCTGCAGGATAAGGTGGTTTCCACGATTAATACGATGCTGGATGATCTTTGTGTTGAGGTTCAGATTTCGCGGGATCAGATTGTTGATGCCGTGGTAGTCGGCAATACTGCGATGCACCATTTATTCGCAGGATTAGCAGTACGGCAATTAGGCGAAGCTCCTTTCGTTCCAGGTATTTCTGATGGTTTAGATATACCCTCCCGATCGATCGGATTGGCATTGTCTGCAGGTGCTTATGTACATTTGCCCCCCATTATTGCGGGATATGTAGGCCCTGATCAGGTCGCCGTGCTCTTGGCCACAGAGGCAGTAGAACACGAGAGGACAGTCATCGCGCTTGATATTGGAACTAATACTGAGATCAGTTTGATAACCGGCAATCGTGTGTTGTGCTGCTCCTGTGCATCCGGACCTGCATTCGAAGGAGCACACATCTATGACGGTATGCGTGCTGCACCGGGTGCGATCGAGCGCGTGCAAATCGAAGGGCAGGAAGTTCGAGTGTACACCGTAGCGGGACAACCTGCGGTTGGGATATGCGGTTCAGGGATTCTCGATGCCATCAGCCAAATGCTCAAGGAGGGTTTGATCGATACTCGAGGGATGTTTCAGGAGGATCATCCACTCGTCCAAAGAGTGAATGGTGAGCTGTTCTTCGTACTCGTCCCTGCTTCGGATTCGGGAATTGACCGAGATGTGATCATCAATCGTAAGGATGTGAACGAAATCCAACTTGCGAAAGGCGCTATTCGAGCGGGAATCGAGGTTTTACTGAAAGAAGCAAAGTTGAGTCACGGGGAGATCGAAGAGATCATTGTTGCTGGCGCTTTCGGAACCTATCTTGATATTCGTAGCGCAATAGGCATAGGAATGTTCCCCGATCTACCCCACGATCGTTTCCGCCAAGTGGGTAACGCTGCTGGTATAGGTGCTAAACAGATGCTGATCTCAACTGAGCGACGACAAGCCGCCGTGGAGATCGCACGGAAGGTCGAGTACCTGGAATTAACCACGCATCCAGATTTTACGGATGAGTTCATGAAAGCGATGAATTTCTAGGTATCCAAATCCTTAATTCATCAGATGCTATTCAACCTTAGAGGAGTGACTTTAATGAGACCGATCTTTAAACTACTCGAAGATGAATTGATTCATCAGATCATTGACGAAGCCTTTGGTTTGTTAATGGACCCAGGCGTNNCCTTAGCATTATTAGCCGAAGCTGGAGCGGAAGTTGATTTGGCTTCAAGCATCGCTCGCATCCCAGAATCAATCGTCAGAGCAGCTTTGGAGTTAGCTCCGAGTGAGTTCTATCTATATGATTTGGATGGAGAACCGGTCGTTCATTATGGAGGCGACAGCGTACAATTCGACCCCGGTTCCGCAGCTATCACCATCCTTGATAGTGAAACTCAGCAGCAACGAGCGCCGATAACGGATGATTTCGTCAAATTTGTGAAGCTGGTTGAGACAATCCCCCAGCTAGATGCACAAAGCACGGCGATGATCTGCACTGATGTCCCAGAAGAGATCGGAGATCTTTATCGACTTTACCTGGCATTAAACTTTATGCGTAAGCCCATCGTGACTGGCGCGTTTGGTATAGATACTTGGTGGACAATGAAGGAGCTGCTCGTGACGATGGTTGGAGGTGAGGCGGAATTAGCCTCCAAACCCATAGCCATCTTCGACGTTTGTCCATCTCCCCCTCTCTTGTGGAGCGAGCTGACCTCCCAGAATCTCATCGATTGCGCTCGCACGGGCATTCCTTCTGAATTGGTCTCCATGCCCCTTGCAGGAGCAACGGCTCCTGTTACATTTGCGGCTGCAGTGGTCCAACACGCGGCGGAGTGCATGAGCGGTGTGACCATTTGCCAATTGAGTCAGGAGGGGGCTCCCATCGTTTGGGGTGGATCGCCGGCAGCTTTCGACATGAGAGAGGGGACGCCCCCGATGGGTGCTGTTGGAACGTGGATGATCGACTGCGCGTACACCCAAGTTGGTAAAGCGCTCAACATGCCTACCCACGCTTATCTCGGAATGAGTGACGCTAAACTCGTGGATGCCCAGTGTGGATTGGAATCGGCTGGTGGAACTCTGCTGGCGGCTTTAGCAGGCGTAAATATGGTCTCCGGTGCAGGGATGATGGATTTCGAAAGCTGTCAGAGTTTTGAAAAATTGGTCATCGATGCCGAGATCATCGGTATGGCTAAAAGGTTGCTCGCTGGGATTGAGGCTCGAGATGAACCCATTGCCCTGACTTTAATACGAAATATGGGTCATCGAGCTGAACACCTCACTGAACCTCATACGCTTAAATGGTTTAGAGAGGAATTGTATATCCCTTCCAACATCATCGATCGTAGTTCGTTTGACGGATGGCAAAAGAAAGGCGCCATGAGCACCCGTCAACGTGCTACGGAACGTGTAGGCAATCTTTTACGCACTTATCAACGAAGTCCTATCTCTGATGATTTACGCACCGAACTTCGTTTGATCACTACTAGGGCAGCACAGAACGCTGGTATGGAAGAACTTCCACCGTTGCCGGATGCATAACGCTAACAATGGAGAGGAGCATGGAGCATGTCTGAGGATCTACTCGCGGAGATCACCGAAAGTCTTATCGGGAGTGAACCTGAAACGACTGTCGCTCTGACACGACAGGCTTTAGAGATGGATTTGGAACCCATGGAGATCATCAACCAGGGGTTAATTCCAGGAATGGATATTGTTGGAGAAAAGTTCTCGAGCGGTGAATTTTTCCTGCCTAACTTGCTTATCGCTGCTAAGGGAATGCAAAATGCGATGGATTTGTTGGAACCGGAATTGGTTGCGAGACAGCAGGTACTCAAGCTAGTGGGAACGGTGGTTATCGGCACGGTGCATGGTGATATTCACGAGATTGGGAAGTCACTGGTCGGAACGATGCTGTCCGCGAACGGGTTTAAGGTCCACGATCTGGGAATTGATGTTCCCGTAGAGACCTTTATCTCGAAAATCGGGGAGACGGGAGCGGATATTGTTGGTCTCTCGGCTCTGTTAACGACGACGATGGTGGGACAGCGGGAGGTCATTGAAGCCTTAATCGAGGGGGGTCTCCGCGATCAGGTTAAAGTGCTTGTTGGCGGGGCACCGGTCACTCAATCCTGGGCGGATGAGATCGGCGCAGATGGTTACGCTGAGGATGCGATCGGTGCGGTCCAGGTTGCCCAAGATCTGCTAGGATCGAAGTTGAAATGAAAAAAACTAGGCTATCTCGCGGATCGTCCTACACAAGTTGTCTCTGCAAATGAAAAATGTCTCCGGGAATCAGAAGCATCTCGAACCCCAAAATTAACCTCAACATCCTCACTGAGGAGGAAATTCGCCAGATTCATTCCGCAACGCTTGATGTCATTGAAAGTGTGGGTGTCAAATTTCCCTCTACCAAGGCTTTAAACATCCTCGAAGCCCACGGCGCCGAAGTTGATCGTGACACGATGGTGGTCCGGATTCCAGGGGAAGTTATTGAGACCTGTATCGCAAAAGCTCCTCCAGCATACACCCTCTCGGCGGTGGATCCTGTCCTGGACCTGTCACTTGATGGAAATCATAGTTACCTTGGCACAGACGGCTGTGGGGTAGAGATTATCGACGCGTTCTCGGGCGAACGCCGCCGGTCGACCAAACAAGATGTTTACGATGTGGCTCGGGTAGCCGATATCCTGGAGGCGATCGCATTCCATTGGGTCCCTATCTCGGCGCAAGACTGTCCTCCTGTAAGCCGAGGGTTGCACGAATTGGAGGCGATCTGGACGATCAGCAAGAAACATGTTCAGACCGAGACCATCCTTGATGAACGTCAGATGCGAGCGGCGATCGAGATGGCTTCCCTTCTTGCTGGGGGGAGGGATGAGCTGCGAAAGCGACCGGTGCTCTCGATCATGCAATGTACAATGAGCCCCTTGGCTCATGACAGCGGAAGCCTTGAGGCCGGTTTGATCGCCGCTGAGGCGGGATTGCCGGTCGGCTTCATGACCATGGCCTCATGCGCTTCCACGGGTCCAGCAACATTAGCCGGAAACTTAGTGGTTGGGAATGCCGAAGTCCTCTCTGCTTTAGCCTTGATGCAGATGGCGTACTCAGGTTGCCCGGTATATTACGCAGCGGCCCAAACAGCGATGGACCTCAGAACTGGTGCATACACAGGAGGTGGCCCGGAGGATTTCCTCTTCGGGGCTGCAACCAACCTTCTCGCAGATTTCTACAACATTCCGCTCTCCATGGGTGCTTTTGCCACCGGCGCAAAAGAGGCAGGTTGGCAGGCAGCCGTCGATAACAGTTTCTCCTCCTTCATGGCGGTCTCAACACTCTCGGATATGTTACTCGGAGCAGGGTTGCTTCACGGATCTCGTATCTTTTCTTACGAGATGCTCCTAATGGACGCGGAGATTTGGAGCATCCTCGAGGCAATGTTTAAAGGAATTGACGTAACTGACAAGACATTGGCGCTGGATGCAATTCGTGAGGTAGGACCAGGGGGTACATTCCTCACCCATAGCCATACATTGGAGCACATGGGACAATTGTGGCTTCCAAAGTTGATGGACCGTCGACCTTACAGCGTTTGGGAAGAGAAGCGCGACGGAGCGCGTGAGTGGGCACTGACAAAGGCCCGCCAAATATTATCTGAAGAACCTACGGCGTCTCTTGATCCAGCACTGCAGATTGAATTTCAGAAGATCATTGAAGCCGTTGAACTGGTTTAAGGTGGTGTAGGTAAGTTGGCAAACTTTCACAGTCCGTGAATTCATGGATTTGAATTAAATCCGCTTAAGTTCTGGACATATTCGAAGTAAGGGAATTCGATGCAGACGGATGATGAAATTAAGGACGCCATTAACATTGTTCAGGTAACTCTGAAGGTCATGGGATAGGGAAGATAGGGGATCAAGAATCGGATTGCCGTCTCACGATGATAAGCGTCATGTCATCGATTTGATCGGTATCCCCAGTGAATCGCTGGATGTCGTCCAAGATAGCTGCGAGCATTTCCTCGGCGGTGACTTCGTAATGGGACGAGATGATCTTTAATAAGCGTTCCTCGCTAAACGACTCTTGTTGGGCGTTGATCGCATCCGTCACGCCATCTGTGTAGCATACGAGGGCGTCCCCCGGCAGCAATTCAAGCTCATCTTCCTCAAGTTCAATCGCTTCGAATTCGCCCATGATGATCCCACGCGCTTTCAACTCCGTAGTACTGCCTGTATTTGCTTGCAGGAGAATCGGTCGGTTGTGACCAGCATTGGCATAGGTAAAGCGACCAGTCTTGGTGTCAAGAGACACGCAGACGACACTGAGAAAGAGGTCGGCTTGACTGTCTTTTTGGATCAGTTCATTGGCTCGGATTAATGCTTGTGATGGGCTCAGACCACTGAGCACCGTCGATCGAATCATCGTGCGACTCATGGCCATGAACAAGGCTGCTGGAACCCCTTTACCGGACACATCTCCGATAAACAAACCGATTTGCTTCTCACGCTTAGGGAGTTCAAAGAGATCGTAGAAGTCACCTCCGACTTGATGAGCGGCTTCGTAGTGTACGGCAAACTCCCACCCCGGAATGATGGGGAGGGATTTAGGCAGCAAGCTGAGTTGGATTTGACGACCAACGGCCAACTCCTCCTCGATTCGTTGTCTTTCGATCTCTTCCAGGTGCAATCGATTGGTCTCTATCGCGATCGCAGCCTGATTAGCCATCAATTGCAGGAAATTCAACTCATCTTTATTCAATAAACGTGGTTCACGGGAATTGATAGCCAGTGCGCCAGTGGAAATACCATCTGCTATCAATGGAACGATAGCATGACCCCGAAATCCTTCTCTTATCAACCACTCCGGGGTCCAGGAAGTGGGATCGCTTTTTTGAAGGTCCTCAACCAAGAGAGCTCGCTGTGTTCGCATAACCCATCCTGGACCGCTATCGGCTTCGATGGGAATGTGCCTCTCAGCAGCTACAGGGTCGCTCCACCAACCACTCGCCGCCACGAAGTCAAACCACTCGTTGGATTCGTTGGGTAGAAAGATGGCACATGCGTCAAAATCAAGCAACCTCCTGACATCATTCACAAGATAACTACTGAGATCTTCGAAGTTTAGACGGCTCAGTAATTGGCTCGATAACTCGAGAAGGGCTGCTTGCTCGTTTATTCGCTTCTCACGTAATAAATCAAATAACTGAGCTCTTTCTAATGCGATGCCCATCATGTTGCCGACATTGGTCAGCAGCGCCAAGGAATGGGGAGTGAAAGAAGACCAATCCACCCCAGCTACATTTAAGATACCCAGTGTTTTTTCACCGGACTGAAGTGGTGTGGAAGCATGTACAGCAAGGCCTCGGCGATCACCTTCCGCTGAAGCTAACCGCGTACAGCGCACCTCGTTATATGCCCGTGAGAGTTCTCCCAGTTTGCAGAGATCTTGACACTGACAACCACCCCCCCATACCAGTTGAATTTCCGGAGCAATTCCAGGAGGTAGATTATGGTGAGCTGCAAGTAGGAAGGGACTACCCGATCGAAGATCCTTTGAAGGATCCACAAGAAAGATCCAACCCGTCTCTAGTCCCATGATTTCAACCAAGTGCGCTAACGTTGTATTAAGCGCACTCTGAACATCGGTCGCTCGGTTTAAAGTTTCCGCGATCTGGTTTAGAGTCGTCAGATCTTCGATGATGCCGTTATGGGAACGCATTGTTTATTCCATAAACACAATCGTGATTCAGATGGATCTTAAGAAGCGTTTATAATAGCACAATATTTACCTTATTAATGGGATTAAGTTCGGATCAGCTCCGTAATTTGATTATGCCATGGAATTCTAACGATATTGCGATCCGAGGTTTAATCTCTATCAGGAAGGTGATTGATATTTCATTTGAAAGGGCAAGGCTCAAGGGATTCAATTGAATAGCACAGACTCTCGGTGTAGACTATAGCAACAGGTTGATCTGCTAGGTAAATTCATGAGACGACGTGGAAATCAGATGCATCTAGAGGAGATATCCAATGGAATTGACAGGTTTGCATATCTTACTTACCTACGAGTGCAACTACGAGTGTGATCACTGCTTCGTCTGGGGGAGCCCCTGGCAATCAGGGACGCTAACTTCAGAAAAGATCCGTCACATACTATCTCAGGCGGAGGATGCTGGGGTCAAGTGGATTTATTTTGAGGGCGGTGAGCCCTTTCTCTATTATCCGCTTCTGCTTGAGGGGGTTCGGGAATCTTGCGAGAGAGGATTCCAGGTTGGCCTTGTGACGAATGTCTATTGGGCGAACGAGGTGGAGGACGCCCTCATTTGGTTGAGGCCGTTTGAGGGATGGATCCAAGATCTTTCGATCAGCAGGGATCTTTACCACGGTAGTGAGGAAATGAGCCGCCAGGCGGACAATGCATGTGAGGCTGCGGATCAGCTAGGGATCCCTATCGGAGTCATAAGCATCGCCCAGCCAATGGGATCGGAGGCTGGAGTTGGCCAATTGCCTCTCGGAGAATCCGGGGTCATGTATCGGGGCAGAGCTGCAGAGAAGCTTGTCGAACAGGCTGTCAAATTACCGTGGACGGATTTTACAGATTGTCCTTACGAGAATTTACGTGCACCTGGGCGGGTTCATTTGGATCCTCTCGGTTACCTACACATCTGCCAGGGGATATCCATTGGAAACCTTTTTCATAAACCATTGCGTGAGATTTGCGAGAGTTATGATCCAGAGTCTCATCCCATTATCGGCCCTCTCCTAGAGGAAGGTCCGGTTGAGATCGTTCGTCGCTATGGATTAGCACATCGTGAACAATATGCCGATGCATGCCATTTGTGTTATGAAGTCCGTAAGGATTTACGAGACAAATTTCCTGAGGTTCTTCTACCCGATCAGGTATACGGGATTTATGAAGAAGGATAGGATCACTCAGTAATTTGGCCTCCTGGTTGGTCCATTTAGGTAATACCCTTTGTTGGTCATGAGTCCGAGATTTGAATTGTGTTGGATGTTATTGCTTATCTACGTTGGTATACTACTTTGCTGATGATCCGATGATCTAAGATTAAACCCGTGTTTGATAGGACGGGTTTTTTCGTTGGATTTTAGCGTTGCTAGGTTAAAAAGTGGATAGCCAATGAGAAAGATATTTCATGGATTGTTGAGGAGAATATGCCTAAAGTGTTAATCGAAAGTAAAGTAATCGCTGGAGATCCCATCCGAATAGATCGCAATCAAGTCGTACCACTCACTC
>JABAOF010012375.1_pt1 | contig 16813 bp, 16 predicted proteins | sample 7062171 | NCBI WGS metagenome assembly JABAOF01 (sample SAMN14538628, study PRJNA623070) | marine sediment metagenome | biome: marine biome [ENVO:00000428]; feature: marine pelagic biome [ENVO:01000023]; material: deep marine sediment [ENVO:00002113] | place: India: Gulf of Khambhat ...
GCCCAGCGATTTCAGTTCCTCTTCCGGTCTACTAAGGAAATGCGAATTAGTACAGCAGCCACGATATTTTTGAGAAGATCGTCGGCAAATTGGGTGACACAACACCAGTAGGTTTCTACAATGGTAAGGCGTATAATGATTTCCAGACCATCGATTCCACCAGTCCATTCGGCCTCTACGACATGGCCGGAAACGTGTGGCAATGGACAGGGGATGTCTACGAAGGAGCTCACTACCGTCACATGCGCGGTGGAAGCAAAGCCGATTACGGATACAACCTCCGGACTTGGACGCGAAACAACGCGGGTCCCGTTTACTTCAGTCCCAACGTCGGATTCCGTTGCGTCCGTACTCCTGTGAATTAAGGATGCGAGAATCGGATTGCAGCGAAGATGTTCCAGCTGAACGCACAACAGGTACGCGATAAACTCGGCGCGTATTGGAAACTCACCAAAAGCCTGCAAACCGGGCTACTACTGCTCACCGGTCTTGCAGGTTATATGAGCGCCCGTTGTCCGGTGATCACCTGGCAGACGATGTTGGCGCTGACCGGAAGCCTCTTCATGGCGATCAGCGGCAGCACGGTTTTGAACATGGTCTACGACCGTGACATCGACGCCCAGATGAAACGCACCTGCAATAGACCTCTACCTCTACGCCACGTAAGTGTGATTGAGGCACTCTTGTTGGGATCGGGTCTTACCATCCTAGGAATAGTATGGGCCGTTCTACTTTCTCCACTCTACGGCGCGGTGGTTTTCGCCGGATTTTTCTTTGACGTCGTGGTGTATACGATCTGGCTTAAGCGAAAGACGGCCTGGTCGATCCTATGGGGCGGAATCGCCGGCGGTATGCCTATCCTTGCAGGTCGCGTGCTTGGGCTCGGAGAAATCGATTGGATCGGCATCACGCTTTCCCTCGCCGTTTTACTTTGGATTCCCACCCATATCATGACCTTCAGTCTGCGTCATAAAAGCGATTATCAACACAGCGGTATCCCGACCTTTCCTGAAGTCTATGGTGTGATGAAGACGCACACGGCAATTGCTGTTTCTAGTGTGATCGCTTCGGTTGCCATGGGCGTTGCCGCATACGGCATCGGCATGACATGGGGATACTTACGCCTACTTGCCGTTCTGAGCGCCACCCTGTTTGTCTTAGCCGCCTCCAGCATCGTACGACCCTCAAAGAGGTTGAACTCTGGCCTCTTTAAATTCGCCTCGATCTACATGTTGAGTTCAATGTTGCTGGTACTAGTCGGGACAATTTGATGCGGAAAATCTCAGTGTGACTAATTTTTATGCTGATGATGAAGTATTAATTTGTGCCCGGATTCACATTGGTATGACGAATTAATTAGAGCACCTGGAAGCCTGCCCTGTCATGCGAGCTTTATGAACAATGGCTATGCGCAATACAATCTCTCGAGTTCCTAGATCAAAATCACCAGGATTGTCCTCCGAGCGACAGCTATAGACACAACACGATGGGCATTTCGATACTACGTCTCATGCCCATAAGAATACCAAAGCAGGAGCGCAAGGCTGTGCACCCCTGCTTTGGCGTTGTTAACCCTGTGCTTCATTTTATCGAAGGCTATCGAGCATAAGATGGTAATCCTACTCTCGTCTGCGACGACCGAAGACTCCACTGCCGTACGAACCAATATCGATCAAGAATCCAACGGCAAGCAAAAACCAGTCAAATGGAGACAGTCCTCCCACACTCACCAGGACGTAGAATACCGTCGTGAGCGGCAATAGGAAGAAGCCCAGGATTGGAATGAGGATCGACCCTTCGAAGGCTTCACCTACTCTAGTGGTGAATATCCATAGCAACACAAGAGCCAGGCGTGGCGTCCCGGCGGCCAGCAATGCGAATAAACAAGCACACGGCATGATTCTCTCCTTCCTCTCTATGGTGGCTCGACGTTAGCAAAGCGAAATGAATTTCGACGAAGTCCACTCCAACCCGATCAATTGGCCATACGTTGATCGCGTCTATGGCGGTCCTACATCGGTAGCGCTGCCAACACTTAATGCAATTTGATCATGGTGAACAAGAGGCCGCAATGGAGCTGCGGGTCAGCACCTACAAGCAGAAAAGGCTTTCCCCTAGCGTGCCCCCATTCTCTTGCCTTCAAAGCCTATATATGGAACGCGAGCATCGTTCCTGACTACTTGAGGAGGTGTCTCATTGTAAACCCTGGCCACACGGGTATCAAGTTCGGTTGTCATAATTGTATTTTTAAAGAACGGTACTACGCTTGGTTATTGGCCATAAGATCGAGTAGGTGATAGTAAGGTGGTCCACAAGTTCTCACGCAGATGAGAGTAAACCTTGCCTCAATAACTCAATCTGCGGTAAATGCGTGATTTCATGGGTAGCGAAGTAACTCACCTGCTGAAGGATGGTCACCGTCCCAAATTCTTCATGACGACCTTGCCGCCACCAATCCCTCAAGGAGATGGCTTCGAGCTTTTCGATCGTCTTCTGGCGTGAGTTTCGATACGTATCGAAGATTTCCAAGGTCGTCGGGGGACGATCCTCCTCTCTGGTAGCCCATTCGAAAACCGCTTTAGATTCAATAGGTGGATTATCCTGCTCGAGCATGAGGTCGAGGCGAAAGCTTAAAACACCCTGTGCATCTCGCAGGTGGGAGACGATATTGCGAATTGCCCATCCGCCAGCTTCCGGCTGCTGGGCGAGTTGTGCTTCGGACAGACCATCTACTAAAGCAGACACCTCCGTGGGTGTATGCTGCAAACTTTGCAGTGCAGAGAAAGGATCTTGTGCTTCCAACCAGTAGATGGGCAGAAAGCGTTTGAAAGTGATGCGTCGTGCGCCACACGTTGGACATCGTTGCTCCTGCTCCTCGGTAACAACGTAACCGCACGTACGACAGACGGATGCATTTGGTGTCTCATGGATCAAGGGGAGTCGATCCTCCGACAACGCAGATGCACCCGCTTCGATCGCCTCTACGAGCGACGAGCTCATACCTTCCTCTGAGAGGAGACCAGCGACGTTTTCAAGTTCTCGCGCTAGGATGTCCTTAGAAAAAGGCACAGCTGCGTGAAACGCCGCTTGGTGGAGTATTGATTCAGTCGCCGCGCGTACAAGCTTGGCGTTGTTATATTGTCCTTCACCTTCGAGGCGCGAGGCGACAGCCAATAACCTTGGAATGCTACCCATCTGTGTCGACATCCGAGACCTCCTAGGTTTATTCTTTCTTGCCCTCGGATTTGTGTGAACTGGGTGAAATCATCCACCCCTTGAGATCGGACTCACATTGAATATCAGAGCCCAGATGCCGATTATACAACAGCAAGATGACAGATCACGCTACGTGAGCACACGGTTCAGGCGGATGTACCTTCCAATGGATACCCAGCTTTCTGCCAAGCTTCAACCCCACCGGCGAACCGTCGCACGTTGGTATACCCATTCGCAACCAATAATTTGTATGCGGATATGCTAGCGATACAAAGGATGTTTGAACAGTAAACGATGATCTCCTCGTCCCTGTCGATATTCGCCAAAGCATACTCTATGTTGTCCACGTTCTGTGAACCAGGGATGTGGGCCATCTCGTAAGCCCACGCGCCCATCGTCATCACTAAATGAAACTCGTCGCCGCGATCGAGCTTAGCCTTTAATTCCTCGGCTGATATGGTTTTCACTTCATCCTCCCCATCCTGCTACGATTATTACGCTTTCTCAACCTGCATCATTGGCCAACCAACAAACTCCATGCACTCACCATTGCGTTCACGAACTGTAAGGGATATCTATACAACCCCATGTTTATTAATCTTATATGAATCCCGATTCCCGTGAGGGCATGCTGATGTGACAGATTATAATAACCGGAGATATTTTAGGAAAGTAGGAGATATTTGCCTTCGCCGCAATGGGTGAATTAAGGGTGATACACCGGTTTAAAATAAGAAGGCACTATCGTGATATGGAAAGTTGCCCGACTGGAGGCCCTATCGCATCTTCGATTGCCTCTTCGCTGCGACCGATGCTCAGATCGCCTCTTTGCTTGGACTGGGGCAAGTGCTACGACTGAGACGTCTTGGCTCTCACTCTTGCTCGACGGATGTACGATGAAGTAGCCGCTTGAATGCCTCCCCCGTAACGCTGAGCGATCCTGCTTGTATACTCTCTGCCGCTGCTTGATTTGAGCGTAGGACCAACTCAGTGGGAGCGAGATCTTCCGGGACCTCCGAGAAATCAAGGTAGTCGAAGAAATATTTCGACCAGAAGAAGGAGACGTACTCGATCCCTTCGACACAGGCGATTTTCATCACAGCCTCGATAAAACGAACATCGAGTGGCCCCCAAAAACTGTATACGTCTCGTGCGAACACCTCCTGATAAGCTTTGCGTTGCATAACCTCCCGAGGCGAAGCTTTGTAAAGCCAGGCTTCTCCTACAAGTACCTGCTTGCCTCGAGCTCTGATGATCGACGCTGCATCACGTACCCGTTGCAAGTAATCGACTTCACCCTGAATGGGATAGATATGCAGATCGACAAAATCCAATGCAGTGACTTGCGAGATGCGCTCCAAGTAAGCCGGGTTCTCCCAGATGCCAGTACCAGCTCCTAACAACATACCATTCGATCGATCGATTTCGCTCAGAGTTTCCTCGATGAAAGCGACGTAAATGTCCGGCGTGATCGGAAATCCAGTGAGCATCGCTTCCGTCTCTGGCTCACTACCGAAGGAGAGGTAATCCGGTCGGACCTCACGCGCGATGAGTAAAAGCTGAGCCTTTCTCTTCTGAAAGTAATCCGTCATCCTCAGATGCGAGAGGTCAATTTGTAAATTCGAAAATTCGGGGTCTGGAAAAACCGGACCAGACTTAACCATAAGCTTCAAGCCTCTTTGGCGCACCTCATTTACAACCTCCTGGTAGTACTGCAGATATTCTTCGGAGCGTGGAAAATCAACATCCAGCAGAGGGTAGGAGATTGCCACCGTGACACCCCCAACCCCGATCTCAACCAATCGATCAAGGTACAAGCGCACGCCATACAAGCCTCCAGGCTGAAGCAAACCTTCTCCCCGGTTGCCATTGGCAGGGGCGAGTTCGGCACCAAAAGTAATGTCGCCCGTACCCCCTTCCCACGACCTATCGACCGAATCGTGAAACCGCTCGAGCAATTCTTCCAAGGTACCGTAGAGTTCACGATATTCATTAGGAACGTGTGTCGACGAAGGATCGTCACCTCTTCCTTCAGTCGTCTCTGTCACCAAGAGAGTGCTTTGTGCTATCGGAGTTGACAAGTCAGGCGCTACGGTCGCCCTACCAAGAACACAGGCGTTACTCATAAGAAAGAGAACACAGAGAATCAAGAAACGTTTCATGTCCCAACTCCGTGACAGGTAGGAGCTTCTCTATCTGGTATTACAACTGGAAAGTTGTCGATGTCGCGCCAGGTGCGTTCCTCCCGTCGGAGAATATGAGGCGTAACAATCCTATGCCAAGGGGGACACCTTCATGAACGGAATCTACTCGACGAATTGAATATGTGAGAGTCCTGTAGGATACGTCGCACAATCTCTGACCGACTTTAAAATCTGCGAATGTCGGGGGGCCATTCTTTATCGGATGCCGGTATCAATGTCTACGTCGATACGGGTCACCTCCTGATATCTTATTTCAATGGTCTTTGGAAAACCCTTGGCTCTATCTATGCCAACACGATTGATGTCTATCACATATGTCCCTACGGGCAGAGCGCTCCGGAAATTACCATTGGCATCGATCTTCAGTCGAACGACTTCGGTGCGACCATTCTCTTTAAAAACCACGATTTCCCTAGCAGCGTAGACTTCAAAGGACGGTGTGGGAATGGGTTCGTCTTCCCTTTGAACGGGCAAAAGGGGGCCAATCGTGACGTGACCTTCCAGAATACCTGTTTGAGGCGGACTAGAGGAACATGCAAAAGCGGAGAGCATCACGGTGGTAAGGAGGATCCAAATGATTACACGCCTCGACCGTAGAAGGTGTAGGCAATTCCTTCTCAGAAACATCACGAACTCCCCACAAACAAGCGTAGGATTATGACCCCTCGTAATCTTATATTGGATGGTCCGTGTTTGTCCATTATCTGTAACTTATTCCTCTGGATAGAAAGCGACACCCAACCCGCCAGGTCCAACGTGTGTGCCAACAACGGGGCTGACATCTGCCCGATGGATCACTGGGGGATTAAATCGCTCAATTACCAGCATTTTCAATTCCTCACCCTCCTCTGGGCAATCAATGTCAACGATCGCGGCTTCCGCCATCTTTTTGCCACTAAGTCGCTCCTCGACGAGATCCAGCATATGTTCAACGGCTTTACTCTTCGTCCTTGCCTGCGATAGCGCACCGATGAGCCCATCTTTAAATTGCAGGATAGGCTTTATCTGCAAAGCCGTGCCAAGAAATCGCCTCGCCGTCCCAATACGGCCGCCTTTATGAAGATATTCCAAGGTGTCGACGGCGAAGAGTAGTTGCGTCATGGCGCGCATTTTTTCGGCTATCTCCACAACTTCGTCCAGCGATTTACCCGCAGTTGCAGATCTTGCTGCGCCTAACACGACCAATCCCAAACCCATCGAACTAGAGTATGAATCCACGATACGAATAGTGAAATCGGGGAGCTCACTCAATGCTGCCTGAGCACTAGCCACTGTTCCGCTGATCTTTGAAGAAGCAAGCACAGCGACGATTGCGTCACATTGTTCGCCCACCTCCCGGAAGAATGTCTCAAATTCCTTCGCCGAAGGCTGTGAGGACGTAGGCAGCGTATCCGATTTCCTTAAACGATCGTAAAAGGCCTGGGGCGTGATATCGACGCCGTCGCGATACCGTTCCTCGTCCCAAATGAGCCACAGAGGAATCACGGAGATATTAAGCCCCACCTGAGCATCCTCAGGGATGTAAGCAGAGCTATCTGTCACGATCGCAATTTTTTGACCGCCCATCGTTCGCTCCTTTCAATTCCTCGAATTCTCGACATGTCTGTGAACACTGGTCTAACTTGCCTGATCTCAGATCCCTTCCTCCTGCTAGTCGAGAACATCCCCAAAAAGATGTAGATCATATCCATGAGATCGGTTAGGAAGACTGACTTTCCCAAAATACTAAACGAGAGATAGTCTAAAAAGAGTGTCGTAGATATAAATAACTCCTGCACAAAGAAATGCAAGTAGGCTGAAGCCAAAGGAGACAAAACCAATGTTCACAAAGGAATGCTTCTTGAACACATTCTTCGAGACTTGAAGGATCTGAAACGCGAGCGCTTTTACTTCTTCTTCGGTATTCAAACTTAGCAACGTCCTCCGAAATCGATCTAATTGCAAATCTTTGATGTGACCAAAGAACATGACCAGCCTCGAATCGTAAAGTTCATCAACGTTACCCGATTGCTTTGCGTCTGAGAGAAGACTTTGAATTTCCTCTGGCGGCTTTACTCGAGACCACATACAAGCAAGGCTAAGGACAATCGACGCTGCCATCAATATCGCCATCGAACCAAGCAGGAACAGGGTGATTGGCGAGATGCCCGCCAATATCTCGCGCAAATCATTCGTTTTGATGAAGATAGAGCTGGTCAGAAAACTTACTAGGGCTCCATTGAGCGTGAGGAGAACACGGGCTTTCGCGTCGGCGTTATCGTACCAGTGGAGAACAACGTCATAGAGATTCCGGATCGCTTCTAATTGCTTAGGATCGATTTCATATTCCATCGTATCCCCCCAAAGCACCTCTGAGAAGCCGGTCGCAAATCAGGGTTGCTACGTCAGAGCATAGGTGACGTTCTTGGTCTTGGGAGGATCTGTGCAAAGAACCTCGCTGATGTCGACATCCTACCCAGAAAACCAAAAAAGTCGGATTCTATTCAATTACTCTTCATTACCGGAATGATCTCCTTTGTGAACAATTCCAACGTCTCTGCAGTGTACAGCCCCTTCACGTTGAAGATGATGTGCTCAAAGCCTAACTCCTTCAGCTCATTCCCTCTGGTAATGACATCTTGCACAGTACCATCTTCGAAATCTGCGGTTTGTAAGACTGTCTTTTCGATCTCCCCATAGGGTCTTCCGACGTCCTCACAATGCCCTTTCAGGATTTCCAGTCGTTCCTTGAGCTCCTCGGCCTCAGAGCGGCCAAAGAAGTTGCACGCATCGCCATATTGTGCCACCAAGCGCAAGGTCTTCTTGGGCCCCATGCCACCGATCAGGATGGGAGGATGCGGTTTGGAGAGTGGCTGTGGATTGTTTAGTGGGAAAGGAAGGTTGAAATGTTGTCCCTCGTAAGCAGTGAGGTCACCTGACCACATATGTTTGGCGATCTGAAGCGTCTCCTCCAACATCTCGAAGCGTACTTTCGTAGATGGAAATCTCATCCCCAGGCTTTCGGTCTCGTGTTCGTACCAGGCCGCGCCGATGCCGAAGTAAGCTCTACCACCAGAAAGCACATCCAGAGTGGACACCATCTTGATCACCAGAGCTGGATGACGGTAGATCACACCACCTACGAGCAGGCCGATTTTGACCTTCTCCGTGATCCCTGCAAAGAGCCCCAACGTTGTGTAGCCCTCAATCATTTCAGATTCAGGATCACCCAGCCAAAATCCAAGTTGAAAGAAGTGATCCATCACCCAGAGGCTGTCGAAACCACCTTGATCGGCTGTTCGTGCTGTTTCAATGAGCCAACTTCGCATTGTCTCTGAAGTGCTGGGTCGGAAGTGAGGGATTTGTAAACCGATACGCATTGCAATCCTCCATACTCCAATTGGTGGAATTCTGTCCGTGGAGCTAGGCAGCGACCAAACATGAGAGCAAAATTCATTCTCAGGAGCGCTAGAGAGACGCGCATTCGATGGAGGCAATCGGCCGATGGGTGAAGTGATCCAGGCCACATCGGAGATCCAGACAGGCCATCCCTATATCAATCGCTCTGTTAACTCCGTCAGGCGTTTGGTTAAGTTTGCACCGAGATATAGATGAGAAGGATCTGCCCAACTGCTTCCCTGTATCTGATGTGCCCAATAAATCGGCTGAGGCACACGATCCCCCCAATCATCTTCTCTCCCATAGTATAGATAAATATCCCAAGCGATTTTACCCTCTGGAGCGTCGAAGCTCTCAGCTACCGCTCGACCAACAAGCTGATCTGGATCGTAGAAATGGGTTACATGTGGTTGCAGCCCAAGTTGCTCTGCTGCCCCGTTAGCTACTTCTAGCGTATCACCCTCATACATCTTTATCCAAACGATGAAGACATGGACGTCCATATCCGGGATCCTTTGCAGAACCCCCTGTTGCACCGCACGGGCGCCATCCTGAATTCAATTGGGTCAGGTTGGTGAGAGGATTGCTAAGAATTTGTATGAATCGCCTGGTGTATTAAATGCCTCTTGGATTAATCTCAATGATTCATCGAGTATATTCATGTGATCACTTCCCCTCCTTCACGCATCTTGAGAGAAATTCAAATTGTCACACGCGAGGGCAGACATCGATTCTATTCGATCCTGCAGAGGATGTTTAAACATCGACACCATGAATTATTGTCGGTCATAAGACGACGAGTGATCTCTTCGTCGCGCCAACTCACTGGCATAGCGTATCCCCAAGATCGACGCATTCGAAGTTGCCCACTGTGTGAATTGCGTAGTTCCTACCGGTGTCGACTCTGTGTAAAGCAGATCCGCCATCAGGCCTGCTATTTCCTCGCGGGTGATGAAAACGTCGCCCATGAGAAATCCCAGGAGCAAGCCAACTAAATATCCCACAACCGGAGGGATAGAGACTAGCGGCCGGCGCTTGCCAATAATCTTCCCTATTTGCTCCACGAGGCCTCGGTACGTGAAAGTCTCTGGGCCTATCACGTCGATGATGCGATTCGAGGTTTCCGATCCATGTTTCACTGCCAATGATGCGAAGTCGTCGACATAAATCGGTTGCAAACGATACAAGCCATCACCAAAGACACCAAATATGGGTAGCTTACGTAGAACCCAAGCAATGTTATTGATGAGAATGTCTTCCTTACCGAATAATACTGCGGGACGAAGAATGGAGTAGGATAACCCTGATTCAATAAGTGCCCTCTCGAGGATTGCTTTTCCTCGAAAGTACTCAAAAGGAGAATCCTCCGTTGGATTGGTAATACTGGTGTGGACTACTCGCCTGACGCCGGCTTCCTTCGCTGCCTCGAAGAGCTTGATGGTATTCTCTACAGCGCTTGAGTGATGAAAGCCTGCCTTGCTGAAGCGAACCCAATAGGTATTGTAGAGCACCGAGACCCCGAGCAGGGAAGTTATCATCCTGGCTTTGTCATCGAAGTTGAAGGGAAAGACCTGCACCTGGGATCCGAACGGATTGGCACGATCGGGTGAATTTGTCAGCGTGCGAACCGTTTTCCCTTCCCTGAGCAAGCGACTGGCAATATATTTGCCAGAATAACCAAACGCACCGGTTACGGCGTGAATATCTTGAGTAGCCATGGGACTACAACCCGACCAAAGGATTCACAGGTCTGACCTTCCCAACGAATTATTCATCTGCTGCAGGCATGAAACCAATGGGATATCGTCCTTTATTCCGATCGAGCTTGGACCGAACCGCGTCACTGATATCGATCTCAGCCTGATATGCGAGGATTAGACAATAGATCAAAACATCAGCCAGTTCATCAGCTACTAAAGATTGCGTTTCTGATTCTTTTGCCAACTCAAGGCTCTTCTCGCTCGAGCACCACTGAAAGCGCTCCATAATTTCAGCAGCTTCAATGGCGATGCTCATTCCCAGATTCTTAGGAGTATGATATCTGCCCCAAGACCGCTCTTCTGCGAATTTCCTCACCTCATCACGTAGTTGACTTATCGTCGTTTCACTATCGGATTCTAATCCCTCATCCATGTTCTCATCCTCATTCGGAGCCTTTCTTCAGGGCGAAAGGTTCTGACTTAGATCAGAATGCAATGCTGTGAGATTTCATTAGCGTATCCACACCGGGTACATGTCATTGGCAGGATGATGTGTAAGACGAACCAATGAGCTTCCGTCGGCATCCATTCTGAAGATGTCATTATGGCTATCCGCAAGGGGGTCTGCTTCGTAAATAGAGCCAAATACAATGAACTGACCATCTGGTGAAAATGAAGGTAGATATTCGGCTCGGTCCTCATGTCCGCCAACCGAACTGAGGTCCTCAACCTCACTGCCATCAACTTTCACTTTAAAGATGTGCCAGATCCCGCTTCCGAAATTTTCTCCCTCGAACGCCGTAGCACGCTCAAAGACAATCCACTGATCGTCGGGGCTCCAATTTGGATCGTAGTTACCAGCGGGGAAAACAGGGGTGGCAACTCCTGGTCCGCCATCGTAAACGGTCATAGCGTTCCCACCATCTGCATCCATTTTCTTCAACACGAATCGCTGGACGTCCATGTCAAAGGCAGCATAAACAATCGATCTTCCATCGTTCGACCAGCTGGGATCACCCTCGATTACAGTCGGAGTGTCGGTCAGATTCGTCAGGTCCGTACCATCACGCCTAATCTTATAGATATCCATCACGCTGTCTGGATCGGGAAGCTTCATCAAGAAAACGATCCACTCACCGTCAGGTGAAAAACTGTCGCCTTCCGCATGATTGCCCAGGTCCGTCAACCGAGTTTCTTGCTTGGTCTCCAGATCAATCAGCCACAGAGTCCTTCTGTCCCCACCATCCAATTCATCATTGGAATTCGTGTCCTCTTCGGCGCGAGAATCTGCAAGATAGCGCCGTGTGGGGTCTATCCCTAAGATGAAATGGAATTCTTCCGTGTAGGTGATCCGGGTAACATTGTCCCCCTCTTTATCCATGGCGTAAATCTCTGTGCGGCTGCTTCCAGTGTCGCGGTTGGAGACGAACAAGATTTCGGCTGTCGATGGCAACGAACTTATCCTTGGCATCTCCTTCTCTGGCCCGTCTTGATCGTTACAACCGCCTAATGAGTTCCCGATCAGGAATGCGGCAAGTAGCAAACTCAAGAAATTGCTGCCGATCTTTCTCCCCACAAAACTTCTCCCCGATATAGTCGCCAAGAGAGACTCTGATCCTCGAAGGAATCTTGGCCCGTCCATACATCCCAGAATTCGTCTCATTCTATACTTTCAATTGCCCATCCCTGAAGCTTCACTGGACGTACTTCAACCCAGAGCCGGTGTTGAAGAGAACGACCCGGGCATGAAGGTCTAACCATCCCTGCTCCACCAGTTTCTTCAAACCTGCGAGCGTCGCCGCGCCCTCTGGTGCCGTAAAAATGCCTTCCAGGCTCGCCAATTGGGCTTGAGCATCTAGGATCTCTTCATCTGATACGGCCACAGCGCTCCCCTCGCTCTCATATAGCACCTCAAGGATCATCCGGTCGGCAAATGCCTTGGGCACACACAATCCAGTGGCGACTGTCTGAGGGTTTTCCCACGCTCGAGTTTTCTCTTCCCCCGCGTTGAATGCGCGCACAACTGGCGCGCATCCTGTTGGCTGTACCGCAACCATCTTTGGGCGCACGTTGCCAATCCACCCCAACGTTTCCAACTCGGCGAAAGCTTTCCACATCCCCAGCAAGCCCGTGCCCCCTCCTGTGGGATAAACGATCACACCCGGCAATTGCCAATCGAAATCCGCTGCCAACTCCAGACCCATGGTCTTCTTACCTTCTAGACGATACGGTTCTTTCAGGGTTGACATGTCGAACCATCCATGAACCTTGGCCGCCTCACTCGCAGCCTGCCCGGCTTCACGGATGATGCCCTCCACCAATTGCAGATCCACGCCGGTGGCACGCACCTCGGCGATGTTGACCGGCGGAGAGTCCTTGGGCATGTACACATGCGCCTCTATGTCTGCTCGCACCGCATAGGCGGCCAGTGCACCACCTGCGTTGCCCGCAGTTGGGACGACCAATTCCGTAAGGCCCAATTCTTTCGCCCGCGATACGGCTACGGCCATCCCCCGCGCCTTGAAAGTCCCTGTGGGCTGAGTGGATTCGTCTTTTATGTACAGCTTCTCGATCCCCAAGGCTTCGCTCAGTCGAGGGACCTTCAGCAGCGGTGAATTCCCCTCCCCTAAGTGTACGATGTTGGCCTGGTCACGGACAGGGAGCAGCTCGAACCAGCGCCACAAGCCGTGATCTCTCCCGTGGAGTTCATCACGTTTCATCCGTTTTCGAGCTTCTTCAAGATCATAGCGTGCGAGCAGAGGTGAAGCGCACTCGTGGCAGTAAGTCTGAGGCCTGTCAGCGTCATAGGTCCCGTTGCATTCTGGGCACTCAAGGTGACTCAGTGTGGAATTAAACGATTCAAGCATACAGATTCTCCGGTGATCCTCAGCATACGTGGATAGTTGCGGACAACCTTTAGATCAAAGAAACGCCCAGGTTGACGAATAAAGTCACTCGTATGCAAATTCTAAGGTGCTTCTTTCTGTTTAGACAACCTTCTAACACCCTGAATTGGAAACTCGCTTTATGAAAGGACTTCAGTACTCGAAACCTTTGGTAACAGAGCGTGTTAAAGGGATGAGGGATCCAACAGCAATTCCATCCACCCCGAAGTCCAGCATCCAGCATCAGGTCTTCGCTCGTGCGGAATACGCTACCTGGGCCGAAACCACAGCGATTGGCGTTTGCGCCGCTCACCGAAACGTAGACAAAATCATAGCTCTTGGTAGATCCCACATTTCTTGCCCGGCATGTAGGAGAAGGCTTGATTGACCTAGAAACGGAAGAAACGTGATGGATGATATTGATCTCTATCGGGACGATATGGGACAAAGAGCACGACTCACGCGCAACCAGGAGTTCAAACTCAGCATCATCGTATCTGGCAGCGATTCTCTCGCTGAAACACTACAACCCCATCTTGACTCAAAGTCGATAGCCACTAACACACGGAAGTTCTATAGGGCTAGTTGTAACCGCATTGCGAAGCTGTACGACCAGCTTTCCTCGAGCGCAATCGCACTCGGCGTCCCACCCCCCTCCTTCCTGGCTTTTGTAGAGGAAGCCTATATCCTGAGGGAGACCTATCTCGACGACACCCGCTCACCCCTGCTAGATTGGTTGCTTCAGGAACTCTGGGGGTTTGACCCAGTATGGAACGAAGTCGCGAGCACGGCCGTTGAGCTAGTCAAGATCCTCTATCTCTTACCAGCATCGACACAGGAGTTCCTTGTGAATCGATGTGCGGAGGAGCCCGACATTCCCACCAGCACTTCGATATCTCGATCTCTCCCTCGTGGAGAAGCGCTTCTTGAGGAGGCGACACAGATTTTAATCCAAAGGAATGTGGCAAAGGACGTCCTTGTTGAATCCAACTTGCGTCTCGTATTTAGTATCGCCCGAAAGTATATCGGACGAGGTTTACCGCTCGATGATCTTAGGCAGGAGGGCTCCCTTGGGCTGATGCGCGCCGTGGAGAAATTCGATCCCGCACGCGGTTTCAAGTTCAGCACCTATGCAACATATTGGATCCGCCAAGCGGTGATGCGATCGATCGATGTTTTGGGTCGGCTGATTCGTCTACCTGTGCACATCGTTGAGATGATGAAGAAGATTCAACGAATCAGCCTGGAGATTGAACAGAGAACTGGTAGCACCCCATCGCCCAAGGATTTGGCACTCGAATTAGACATTCTTCCAGAATGGGATGTTCTAGAAATTCGAAGGTGCATCAAAGCCAACGCTGCAATCGATTCCAAGTTGCATCGGCAATGGGATCGGGCTGCGAGAAAAATCGAAGAGTTGCAGATGCTAGCTGCTGATACCCTCTCCATCGATATCCCTGTTGGTGAGGAAAGCGAGAGCGCGCTAGTCGATCTCATCCCCGCCTCGGGGGAGGACAACCCCGAGGAAAAATTACTCTACATGGTACTACGCGAAGAACTACTGCGCGCCCTCGATAAACTCAAGGAAAAAGAACGCGCGGTCCTTAAACTGCGTTACGGGCTGGAAGATGGCCAACCACGGACGCTGGAGGAGGTCGCCAAGAAATTTGGGATAACTCGCGAGCGCATCCGCCAGATCCAGGAGAGGGCGCTTCGCAAGCTGCGCCACCCTTCGGTGAGCAAGTATTTGAGTGACTTCTACTCGGCAGCGTAGCATCTCTCTTTCGAAGAATTTGCGCGCTCATCCAAAATCCGATCGCCAACCTCCTCTTGAATGTCCAGATTGAAGCTGAGCCATAGCGCTGCCCGTCCGAACCTACAAAAATTGTATTCAAGGAGAATTGATTTTTTTATCCTGCTGATAGAACGTCACTTAATATGTGGGATTTTGCTAATCCGTCTCATGTATTGAATTGGAAGCGGAGGCCAGCATCGTCCATCCATCACCGGCGAGCGGAAAGTCGCTCTAATATTTAGCCTTATCTATGGTATACTCTGCACAATCCAGGAACGTCACCCTGGATTGAAGTTAACAACTGCATATACAAAGACCTAGATCAGGAATAGTAGGCGTCAAAGCGGGGTCGCAGAGAATCGGGCATCAGGCTGGGAGCTCGATACCAGCGCCGGCGCTGAATGGACCTAGGAGTCGCCCGCCGAAAGGGCAGTCGCCTGAGTAGTACGGGCCGGAAACGCCACCGTTATCAAGGCTGAGGGTATCGTCCTCCCGTAACAATTCGGATTGCTTTTCCGCTGTAATTTATGCAACTGTGGGAGAACCGTACCTGCGAAAGAGTGAGGCTGGCTCACATGTTACAACCGCCGTCACCGGCGGTTTTTTTGTTGAACGGTGAGCAGCTTAAGTGGGGTGGCACCACGAGCGCCAGCGCCCGTCCCCTCGGGGATGGGCGTTTTGTGTTTCCACACCGGGTTGCTCCAAGGAGGCATGTTTATGTATCTCACCAAACTCAAAATCAACGCTGCACAGTTCCCCACCCAACGAATCTACCCGTTCAATATCCCGGTTCTGAACCATCCGGCAGAACTGTCCTTCACGCGGCAGGTGGTGTTGTTTGTGGGCGAGAACGGCTCCGGTAAATCCACGCTGCTTGAAGCCATCACCCGCAAGTGTGGGTTCCATATCTGGCACAAGCCTAAACGTCACTTGGCTCACCAGAATCCACTCGAAACGCGACTGGCAGACTTCATCACCATCACCTGGTCAAACGGGCCTGTGCCGGGCTCTCTCTTCAGAGCGGAGACGTTCCACGACTTCGCCGATTTTCTCGACGACGTCGCGCTCTGCGATCCGGGCCGACTTAAATATCACGGCGGACGCATTCTGAACACGTTGTCACACGGCGAAGCAATCTTGAGTTATCTGAGCCATCGCTTCAACCGCGGAGGCCTGTTTTTCCTCGACGAACCGGAATCCGCACTATCACCCGCTCGTCAGTTGGAGTTTCTGAACCTCCTGGGACAGCTTGAGACTGGGGGAAACACCCAATTCTTCATCGCAACCCACTCGCCTATTCTCCTGGCTCATCCTGGAGCCCAGATCTTCAGCTTTGATTTCAACCGCATCGAAGAAGTGGCCTACGAAGACACCAGCCATTACAAAATCTACCGAAGATTCTTTGACGATCGAAGCGCCTTCATCACGAACGTTGATGCAGTCACTTAATCTGACGAAAGGAGGGATATTGTCCAGAAAAGAAAACCAATCGTAACCACCCGACTTGAAGTCCATTGGACAGGCATTCGCAACTACAACGATCAACAAGGAGGAGAAGATGTCGCAGTATAAATACTTCTTAGACGAAAAAGATATGCCCACGCATTGGTACAACATTATCGCCGACATGGAGAC
>JABAOF010001940.1_pt3 | contig 16806 bp, 14 predicted proteins | sample 7062171 | NCBI WGS metagenome assembly JABAOF01 (sample SAMN14538628, study PRJNA623070) | marine sediment metagenome | biome: marine biome [ENVO:00000428]; feature: marine pelagic biome [ENVO:01000023]; material: deep marine sediment [ENVO:00002113] | place: India: Gulf of Khambhat ...
GCTGGGCCAACTCGATTAAAGATGCTTTCTTGCCTGCACCTGTTGCCATTCCTAGCGATAAAGTAATCAATGTCAATACAGAAAAGATTTTGAGGTTTATAGCCATTTTCACCTCCTTTAGTTCTTTGAATTCCAATTTGAATTGATAATCCCACTAATACCTTTAAACTTAATAATGTGAATAAGCTATCAACGCAACAACTTAGAGTGATTTTGTTAAGTGATTTTTGTATTTAATATTGGGAATAATGGAGGAAATAGTTCCTTCTATTCCTCTTGTTCTTTTTAGTAGAATATATGCAGCCATAAACATAATTCCGAATGCCAGCAAACGGTCCAAATGTCTTGGTAAGGGTATGTTAGCGCCAACAAATATTGTCAATAAAAAATTTCCTGTTCCATGTATACCTGTAATTAAGAAAATAGATTTACTCTTATGAAACAAAAAGCCAACGAATGAAAAAATCACAATTCCAGTTAGGATCTCCATGCCACTCATTGGCCTAATGAATCCATGAAGGAGAACAAATAGGGATGAAACCAGAATTCGGCTGGAAATTAAGGCTAAAACAACCAAAGCCATTGTTAAGGATATAACAAGGAGATTTTTTAAGTGTTCGTTTTTCAGATTCCAATAATTATGTGTTGTGGCCACGGGATTCAACTTTCCTCGTTAGTGATCAAATGAGTGTTTGAGAAACGTTCGAATGTGAGAAAAGAATTCATCAGAACATTCCTGCCAGTAGTGGCCACATCCTTTGAGCACAACGAATTCTACCTGGGCGTTCGACAGGGCATTCCTTGTCGCTTCAGCCATCGGCAGGCCAAATGGGTCATTTTCTCCCCATAGCATTAAGACCGAATGAGTAAGTTTAGCAATTTCCTCTTTGAAGTTCCAGTTTCCTATGGCGGCTAAAGTTTGTTGGTAGGCAGTCTCATTGAAGGCAATCTCTTTTAACTCCTTAGGAATTTTAAATTCGGGATCTGAGTAATAGGCCGGGAGAATAGCTTCTATTAAATGTTTAGTGTTCACCGGGAGGCTCTGGGCAATGATTCCCTGTTCCTGCAGCCTGGCTATGCGCTGACCCAATCTCGCTTGCCCCGCCTGTACAGCTTCTCTGCTCGGTGGCCCACTTCCCATGAGAATGATCGATCGGACCCGCTGTGGATGGACTGTGGCATATCGCATGGCCACTATCCCTCCCCAGGAATGGCCCAGAATATGAATCTTTTCAGCATCCACAGCCTCACGCACAGCCTCTAGATCTGCAACGTAATTGAGCAATTCGTATCCATCTGAGGGCTCTGTGGATTGACCTGCACCTCGCTGGTCGTAGGTTACCACAGCCAGTTTAGCACTGACCAGCTGCTCCAAGCTGGCCATATAGCGACTGGATTGGCCCGGGCCGCCATTGACAGCAATCAACACATCCCCGACATTCAAATTTCCCACAATCTTCGCATGAAGAGTGACGTTTTTGGTAGGAATCTTGATTTCTTGAACACGAGATCGATCCACTCTAGGAAGATGGGCTTCAGCTGCATAACCGGGGATCAGCAACCCTAGAATTATAATTAGCAAGATCAAAACAATGATTGTTTTAAGGTTCATGATTTTTCTCCTTTTTTGTCTCATTATTTCTGTTTTGCGGGGTTGTTGACAATTAGAAGAAAGTCCATTTTTGCAAAATAGGACATTCTTCCTACTTTTCATTAGGAGAAGGATTTATCCTACCAATCAAACTGTTGACTTGGGTGTTTTGATTATTTTATCTGAACAAGGCTCGTGTTCGTGATTATATGTGATATATCCACAACATAGCGAGAGATGACTGAATCCAATTCCCTAAAGCCCTGGCTTCCCAATCTTGAATTAAACAGCTCTAAAATTTCTTGTTTAACCAATGAAGCCTAGCCTTCTGTTTCGATAATCAATCCTCCCAGCGCTCCTGGGGCATACAGAGGACTCCGCTCGCTAAGAGCGGGTATTTTCCCCTGTTAGCAAGTCAAACTGTGGCACATCCTTGCCATAGGGTTGAATGTGGAATAGATTTAGATAGTAAAAATATACTTATCTTATTTGCGGTCGAATTTGAAGGTGAGGAATGGCTCATCGTCTGGCCTTCCGGGAGATATGTAGAGTTCAGGATTATCTTTGAGAACCATGATAGTGCATCCATAGGTTCCTCTGTTGTTAATGATCGTTTCGCGGTCACTGAATATTTCCTTAAGCAGACTGGTATCGATCTGGATGGAATTGTCTTTCAATGTATTCTGCAAAGCTCTAAACCGGCGACATTCATGCACATAATTCTGGGGAGTTTTATTTTGAGATTTTATATACTCTAAAAATCTTTCTGAGTAGGCATGATTGGCGAGAGGATGATTCGTGTGGTAGGTGAAATTAGCGTCTTTAAAAGGAACGAAAGGGCTAACATGAGTTGTGGAACACTCGAAACTTCCCACATTCTCGCTTCCCCCAATCATGTAATTCTGGGGAGCGCCGTGTTTGANNAATGCGACCGGTAAGCCATCATGTGAATGGTCAAGTTGCTGAATGGCGTTGACGACGACGGCAACAGAATGATTATTCAGACCGTTTGCACCTATCAAACCAGGTATAGTAAAAACGAATGCTTCCCAGTCTGATTTTGGGTCTTTTATGTGCAGGAGAGTCTGGAAATCGTGATAGAAGCGGGGGATATCTAAATTTTGAGCCACAATGGAAGGGCTCTTTGTTTTTTTTACGCCAATCGTTGTGCATTTGTTAGCCTGAACGTCTCTCCCGATTACCCACATTTCATCGATGAGCTGGAAAGCATACATGGTGTTCAATTCAACATCAGCTCCATCGGCTATTCCTTTGAGCTCCTCCCAGAGGTCCGGCGTCCAGCGCATGATGGACTTTTGAAAATTGGTCATGTTTAAGAATTTTTTGACAAACGTGTCTGCATTGACTTGATATGAGCGTTCTATGTCTGCTTTCCAGAGTTTTAGGAGTTCGTGAATTTCCTTTTTAAGTGTTTTGCCGTGTTCAAATCCTCTCTGGTACGGTTCGCCTTCGAGAACAAGAATCCTCAGATTTCCGGCGTGAGTTAATTTGGAGTTTTGACAGACCAAATGACCTGTAAAGCTGAGAACAATCAAAAAAAGCGTTGCTGGAATTCCTAGTGATTTTTTCATTTTAAACACCTTTTATTCCGGAATTGTCAGATTGATCTATACCAGCTTTTTTCCATAAATAGTAAACCGGGATACCGATCAATGTGATCCCTAATCCGATCAAAGATTCCACCGGTCTTTTAATAATGGTATTGATCAATACCCCTGATAGAGCCACGATGAAGATAGCCGGCACTACAGGATATCCCCAGGTTTTATACGGCCTTGACATATCTGGATATTTTTTCCTTAGAGTGAAGACCGAAGCCGCAGCAGCGACCCAGAAGAGAATCCCCACAAACATAGCAAAGGTAAAGAGCTGTTCGAATGTTCCGGTCAAAGCCAGCAGGCTGGCCCACACAGCCTGAAGGAGTATGGCAAAAGCAGGGGTCTGGAATCGCGGGTGAACACTTCCGACTTTCTTGAAAAACAACCTATCTCTTGCCATGGCGTAATAGACACGCGGGCCGGCAAATATCGACCCGTTGAGCGCTCCAAGGACAGAGGCCAAGATCAAGCCAGAAATAAGACCTGCAGCCGCCGGCCCATGGAGAGCAAAGGTTGCCTGTTCGGCTATCCTGACAACTCCTGATATTTCTTGCACAGGGAGCGCCAGAAAGTAGACAACGTTCGCGAGGACATAGAGTATAGTGATCAGCATTGTTCCATAGACAAGAGCAAAAGTGAGATTCCGTTTGGGATTTTTTATTTCTCCAGCCACGTAGTTGATGTTGTTCCAGCCGTCAAAGGCCCAGAAGACAGAGACAAGAGCTATGCCGAATCCGAAGAAGAGCTGACCAGAGCTTAAAGCGGAAGGATTGAGAGAGAGGTCAATCGGGATTTTTTTCCCGACCGCGACGCCAAGAATGACGAATGCCAATATGGTGCCGATCTTTATCACGGTCAGGACGTTCTGGATAGATTTTCCAAAATTGACGCCGATATAGTTGAAGGCGGATAGAACCACTATGATAGCGACAGCTACCAGCTGTCCTGCTGACAGGCTGTATTCCAAATTTCGACTGAAGAGCCGGATGGGGACGGATAAGACAGTCTTTTGTGTGGATAAAGAGGGAACAAAATAACCGAAATACTCGGCAAAGGCCACTCCCAGAGCTGCGATAGAACCGGTCATGTTCACCAGGAACATTTTCCAGCCAAAAAGGAATCCATAGAGTGGGCCGTAGGCTTCTCTCAAATAGACGTACTGACCTCCTGATTCTGGCAGGGCTGCACCCAATTCCGCATACGTCAGAGCACCAGCCAGAACGAGTAATCCCCCAACAATCCAAGCCAGCAAAATCAGTGAAGCGGAAGGCACTTCTTTGGCCATGATCCCTGTGGTCAGGAAGATTCCGGATCCGATGACAATGCCCACCATCATCATCGTAGAATCAAATAATCCGAGCTTTCTGATTAAACCTTCAGGGAGTTTTTTTGGGGAGAATGGCTTGTTCATTTTTTTCGACTATTTAACATTAAGTTAAATTTCTATAATAAATATAATAAGAACTAGAATCTATAATAAGTCTAATAAAAACTAGAGTCTATAATAGGGACAATAAGAACCGGAATAATAAAATATTAAAAAGCTCCTCCCCTATTTAAACCGGCTATCTTTTTTCACAGGCCCTGTTTGTTATTGGTGTACTTAGTAATGAGCATGTAGCGCAAATCTCTATACATTTTGACGATCTTTTCCATGCGTTCACGGGTGTAATCTGTCAGGAATCTCTTCGCTTGTTTCTGATTTTTTTTGTACAGCGCAAACGCTTTGGCGTCTATAGAAGACCGCTCCTCAAAAAAGCCGGCTTCCAGCGGGTCGCGGATAGAGCGCAGGTCTTTCATGGCTTCCTGCCATTTCAGATAGAGGAGGTTATCCACGAAATCGATAGCCCAGCGGGCAGAATCTTCGCTGAATTTATCCGGGTCGTATGTTTTGTACAGGGGTGAGATTTCCTGGACTCCTGCATAAATAGGTGCGTATGTGCTGACATGCTGGTTATCCACGTAAAACCAGTATACCCCTCCTATCGGAGCCGGCAGCCAACCTCTAAGCTGAGCCACCATCCCATAGCCTCCCCTGGAAACCATGCGGCGCCAGGTGATATCCAGCAGTTCTCTCATATCTTTGGTCGGGAAGGGTGTGGCCAGAGAGCTTAACTTCATTCCGCCCTTTCCGTCCGGAACCATCCAATCTGTGTCAGCGGTCATGTCATAGATTGTGCCTTCGAAAACAGACCTCTGAAAAGCGATCACATCCTGCACAGAGAGCTTCTTTTCCGGCTTCACTGAAAATGGATAATACGATAATGATTCGAGGTGCTGATGGTAGGCGTTGTATCCGCTGAAAGGTGTGGTGAGTTTCTTGTTGGGCCATTCCTTATGATGGGGCGCAAACGTGCTGTAAAAGAGCCAGAAGCGGCTTATCGCCCATTCCCGGGCAATCGGTGAGTAGGCTTCTTGCCAAATAAATGGCTTTCCGCTTTTCGGGTCATACCAGCCGTGGTCAATAGCCACCTGCATGTAGTTCTCCGAGGCCATGAATTCATCAGGCTTGGTCAGGTCGATCTCTTTGATGATACTCCAGTTGGGAACCACTGTGATGTGGTCATCCCGCACTCTCTGGGCTGCCCAGATAGCGCCCGGTTTCCCGCTCTCCGGGTCCCAATCTGGACCGACACTGAAGACTTCCAGAACCCAGGCTTCTTGCGGGTCTGCGATGCACAGGGCTTCAGACTCTGGACCGCAGGAGGGAAGGAATCCGTATTTCTCGACAAGAGATGTTATCAATTTGATCGCTTCCCGTGCGGTCTTACACCTCTGGAGAGCAAACAACTGAGCCTGTTCGATGGTCATGATCTGTTTTCCCCATCCGTAATCGACTTTCAACTCATCTCTTTGGCTGAGCGTGCTCTCGCCGATGGCTAGCTGATGTTCATTCATCTGGGGATAACCCGTGTGGAAATAGGCGTATGTCTTTTCCACCTGAGGAATGTGACCGATGACCTTACCGTATTCATGCAGAGGCTTTTTTACATCCTGGAGGCCGTAATACACCGGAGCCATGGCGCCTTTTTTAAATGTTTGAGCCGGGACCACGTGGACGCGGCATTCCGGGCAGCAACCGGTATGAGACGTGATCACTGAGCCATCCACGGACGCATCTTTCCCGACAATAATATCTGTGCAGGAATCTACAGGAAAATATTCACTTTCGTTCTTTTCAGGACCGGAAATGGCGAGAAACACAAAAAACAGACAGCATATCCCTGAAATTAAAAATGGTTTAATAAGCTTCATCTGATTTTCCTCCTTCATGACATAATTTTATACAAAGTCATGGAGCTGTTTTTCTTCCTGGTTCTCTTTTGTCCCTATGATCAAGACTGCTCTTCCCTACTCTAAGCTGATACACTTATAGCACAGTGAAAAATTTAATGTCAAAAATGGATGTAATGTCTCAATCTTTGGAAATACTCATTAGATTATACGAAGGATAATGTTTTAAAGACCTTAGAATCCTGTGAAGTCCAAATAAATTAAAGCTCGGACTTTTCTGGATTAGAAAAAGGACACTGAGGGAGTTAAGATTTTAACTAGGGAGTGGAATGAGAAACAGAACTGAGGTTCCATCCATTGGATCAATTCTTTCGGCTTTTTAAGCCATATACGAAAAAGAGAAAATAAAGACTGGTAAAAATAATTAAATTGAAATGACCTGAGTCTTGTTTTTCATATCCACTCTTTGCCTAGTTCATGCAGTCACAACACCTGTTATTGCCTCGATTGTCTTCGAATTTAAGGTCAAGGGTTCGCCTTCTTTCTTAAAATGCTTTTTGACATTTTCAGCTAATTCTTTTTTATGCTCGACGTTAAGAAGGTCTCTCCCCTCGGATCTTTCGAAATAATACTTCATTCCTGAAAAGGTCAGAATGTACTCTGTGCAATCGGGACAGTTGACTAATACGTCGAGAGAAGTATCCTCTGAATCTTGCTCCTCTGCTTCATGATTGCAAAGATAGCACTCGATCTTTCTTTTTTCCATGTTTACCTCCCCTTTGATGATTTGCAATAATTTTAATTGAAATCATTTGAAAACACAAGTTCTGCTCGACTTTCATACTTTTTCGCATTATCTACCGAATGAATCTTAAAGGTTTGACAGCTCTGGTTAAAATCCAATATCCTGTTTTATTGGGAAAATGCCTTCAAGTTTATTCCAGAGAGACCAAAGATTTTCTGGGAAAATAAATCTCTGGTATGAAGAGTATTCAACAACAGGGAGATTCAAATGAAAAAAAATAATGTGAGACGGCTATTTGTTTTGTTGATCATTTTTTCTGTTTTCGTCTTAGGTTCACTGGACGCTGAAGACTTTAACAAAGAAATATTCAAGAAGCGCAGAGAGCAACTCATGGCAAAAATGGATGGAGGGATTGCGGTTCTCCGGGGTGCTGGAAACATGAGTGACTTTTATTATTTAACAGGATTGTATGACCGGAACGCGATCATCCTCATCATCCCTGAAGGGAAAGAGAAATACATCATGTTCATTCAGCCCACAAGTCCTCGGCGGGAGTTATGGTCAGGTAAACATCCTGGCCTAGAAGAAGCGAAAACAGTCTTCGGGGCAGATAATGCCTTTCCAATCAATGCGTTTGATAAATCACTCTTCCGGTATCTCCGTGGAAAATCCAAAGTCTATGTGAGTTTCAGAGATGAAGAACTGTATGATAAGCTCATCCCGATGATCCGCAGTCCTTTTGGCAAAGAGCTGGTCCCAGTCATGGATCCCCGTCCGTATATCCATGAACTGAGGCTAATTAAAGATTCCGAGGAGATTATGCTCATGAGGAAAGCCGCTGAAATCACTTCTGAATCCCTGGTCGAAGTGATGAAAGCCGTACAACCAGGTATGTCCGAATACGAGGTCGAAGCGATAATCGAATACATCTTCAGAAAAAACGGAGCCCAAGGTCCTGGATTTCCATCGATTGTCGGCTCAGGTCCGAATTCAACGATACTCCACTATGAAGATAACAACCGCCAGACTCAAGATGGGGATCTCTTGCTTATGGATGTGGGTGCTGAATACGGCCATTATACTGCTGATGTCACACGCACGATTCCTGTCAATGGCAAATTTAGCGCCAAACAGAAAGAAATCTATGAGGTTGTTCTCCAGGCGCAGGAAGAAGCCATTAAAGTAGCGACACCTGGTAATGGAATTTACGAAATTAACAGTCGTGGTGTTGAAGTGATTAAAGAAGGATTATACAGACTTGGCCTTATTACAGACAAAGACAGTCAATGGCAGCATCGCGCCTGGCTCATGTACAACATCAGTCACTGGGTGGGCCTGGATGTTCATGATGTGGGAGGACGGGGTCCGGCCGATGGAAAAGGACGGAGGCTTGAACCGGGGATGGTGTTCACTGTTGAACCGGGTCTCTACATCCGGGAAGAAACCCTGGAAAACCTTCCGTTGATGCTGGGTCGAGTCGGTACGAAAAAAGAAGACATCGAGGCATTCATCAATAAAGTGAAACCGGCTGTCCAGAAGTATGCAAACATCGGCATCCGGATCGAGGATGATATCCTGATTACCGAATCAGGGCACGAAGTTCTCACCTCAAAAGCCCCGAAAGAAATCGATGCCATCGAGAAATTAATGAAAAAGAAGAGTTATTTAACCAATAAGAAATAAAATGTTTGACTTGTTTTGAATGAAAGGATGGGGGGATCCGGTCTCATGCCATAGTTTTCATTTTTCGCTGCCAACAAGTTGTTCTTTGAGCCCTCTCTTCTCGACAAAGCTTATCGGTCTGCCTTCTCTATCCGGAGTTTTGATTTCTCCCTGTATAAAACTTCCCTCAGCGATAGCAATATTCATGGAGTTGATATTGCCGACTACACGGGCATCGGCTCTAATTTCTACGTAATCTGCAGAGGCGACGTCTCCTTTAAGCTCTCCTTCTATAATCACATAAGCGCTTTCGATCGTCCCTTTGACTTTTCCTCTTTCAGATATCTTAACGAGTTGTTCAGATTGGACATCACCCTTCAGGTTTCCGGAGATTTCTACGCTGTCATGGGCGTTAATCTTTCCCTTGAAAGTGGTGTTTTCAGCTATAATAGACTCAATCGGCCCTACCCTGTCTTCAAACCTTCTTTGTTTTTCTTCTTTTTTTGGCATTTTTTACATGACCCTAGTTGTTTTGAAAATTATATAGTATTTGAGGAGTATGTCAAATTTATACGGGAAATAAAGCGCCGCTCCAGGCCTCCATCCCATAAAAGAGACGCAATTGCTTGATTCTCCATCTCATTTTTTTATGAGTATTTTTAGTATCTCGCTATATTTAATATTTGGATATTTGAGTTGAAAATCTTTTCAGGAAAGAACTAAAAAAATAAAATTTTCAGGTTTGTCTCCGATGAAAGCTTTTCTTTTGGAGATAAAAATTCTATGATAATTGAGAAATATAGCTGAGTTCTTCTCAACAAAATAAGCTCGGCTTACGTAGTAATGTATAGAAAGGAACAAACTCAGTTTGAGTGACGTATAACATTAAAAGAGAGGGTGCCTATGATAAAAAGAACTGGCCTTTTCGTTTGTTTTTTTATACTGATTTTTTTAACCGTTTTGGATTCTTCGGGTCAGGATCACTTCATTATCGGGACTGAAGATGGAGATGGATTCCTGGCCTACCCAAGACATGTCCAGGAAGGACCGGACGGGAATATCTATGTTTTTGATTGGAGCGATTATTATATAAAAGTCTATTCACCTCAAGGGAAATACCTGAGACGGATAGGAGGAAGAGGGCAGGGTCCGGGTGAGGTTCAAAGGATTGATGGGGCTGATTTCGGGTTCACACCTGATGGGAATTTGTATTTCACAGAGTTTATCAGAGGGCACAGGTGGATAACGTTTATGGAGTTATCCGGAGAATTTATCAAGGTCCTGCCTCTCGACATTAAGGAGACTTTTGGAATCTCGGATTCTTATCCTTTAGAGGATGGAGGCTTCCTTATTCAACTTTCATTCATGGGTACTCCTGAAATCAAAAAGGACTATTTCCTCTACACAAGTCCCCGTTTACTGGCTCGAATAGACTCAGAGGGAAAAGTACTATCCGATATCACGAGGACAGAATATTTCACACGAATTTCAAGCATCGGTGACGGCGGGGACTCCTCGCTTCCTTATACTCCTGTCTTTCAGTGGGTTCCGTACAAGGATGACACGGTTATTTTTGCCGATGGAATGAGCAAAAAATTTGTTGTCTTTGACTATGAAGGAAATCTCATCCGAGAAATCGTCACGGAGCTTTCTGAACCGGATAAAGTCACGAGCAGGGATCTGAATGCATGGAGGACAAGAAGAGAGGAACTCTATAGGGATCGAAATCCAGCTTGGTGGCAAAGGTTCGGGAGCGTGATCGAGAAGTATAAAAAATCTCTCTATAAAAAACCCAATTTAAGCACAATTGATCGAACATTTGAAGGGAATATCCTGGTTTCCGGTCCCTCCCGCTATGGGGAGCCAGAAGAGGATTTCTGGTTGCTCGATGATAACGGGAAAATAATGGCTCATATCCAAATCGCTGGTTCTGTGGTGGGAATTTCCGAGAATTTTGTATTCGTTAATACGGTTGATGAAGAAGAAATTATTCTGGTTAATTGTATAAAGAGAAAAGGGCCTGAAAAAGAAGATTTTTTGAGGATAAGAGAGCTTATTGCTCAAGAATAAGTTGGAGATACAAATCGGGTTATTGAGATCAGAACTTGACTAAAACCCCTAACTCGATAGGAAATCCCTAATAATATCCACCAATTTCGTAGGATCAACCGGTTTTTCAATATAAGCATCCGGTTTGGCATCGATTCCAAATGCTTTTTTCTTCCTCTCAGCGAACTCCTCTTCATAAATCATGCTCTTCAGATCAACTCCAGTCTTTTGAGAAGCGCCGCTCACAACGATCACCGGAATGTCTTCGTAATCTTTATTTTTCTTGAGCTGGTTAAAAAATTTCATTCCGCTCTCTTCTGACATCATTAAATCCAGAAGGATCACATCCGGCTTTGTTTCTGTGATTTTTTGCATCGCTTCCTTTCCGTTACTGGCCGATATCGTTTTCATCTTTTGATCATCCAGTATCGCTGATACAAATTCAACTTGCGCTGGCTCATCATCGACTACCAGAGCTATTTTGCTTTCAAGATGACTCATCGTTTCCCTCCACTGTTTATTGTTAAAAATTAAAAGCTTTAATCGTGTGAAAAGCGAATTTTTAACAAAATAATTAAGGCCCAGTTGGCAATTCAATCGTAAAAGTGGTGCCTTTGTCAAGCTGTGAATCGCATTTGATGAAACCGCCATGTTCGCGAATAATGGTATGGGTCACGCTGAGACCCAGGCCTGTTCCCTGAGATCCTTTGGTGCTGAAGAAGTCATGAAATAGTTTTTTTTGGTTTTCTTTGCTGATTCCGTGCCCGTTATCGATCACTCGGTATCCAAAAAAAGGCTTTTCTTTCACTTTGAATGTCTCTATTTTTATTATGCCTGTGTTTTCCTCACAAGCGTCAAGAGAATTGGAGACAAGATTCAGCAAGCAGCGAAAAATATTCTTTTGATCGATATTGACTTGACCGATTTTCTCGTCAAATTGAGTTTTTATTTTTACATGTTTCTCTTTCGCCTTTTCATCAATTATTTCGACAACCTGTGTAACGACCTCATGCGGAAAGCAGATAGAACATTCCGGCTCACGCTTTTTGGAAATGGTGAGCATATCATGCACAAACCTTCTGATGCGCTCGCTTCCCTGTTTTGTGATTGCCCACCCCTTCTTCAACAGTGTTGGATTGTCATCACGGAATGCTTTATCAACGATATATTCTCCGCCTTTTAAAGCATTCGTAATATTTTTTATACAATGGGCCAGACCTGCCACCGTCCGCCCGACTGTGGCCAAGCGTTCAGCCTGGATACGTTTTTCAATGAGCTGGGCTCTCTCGATGGCCAATGCGGCCTCATTGGCAAAGCCCTCCAAGAGGGATATGTCATCTTCATTGTAGCCTTCTTTATCTCTGCAGTTCATGACTTCAATCACTCCGATAATACGCTCTTTGACTCTCAAAGGGACGCACAGCAGATTCCGGGTTGTGAAACCGGACTTCTTATCAATCTCTTTGAATATGCCAGAATCCTCGGTATCCGCTTTCTGAACAATAGTCGACTTTCCTGACAATGCCACTGAACCGGCTATCCCAGTGCCTAGAGGAACAGTTAGCTTTTTTACCTCTGTTCCTTTCTTCCCAAAAGCGACTTCAAAATGCAACACACCGTCCTTCCGGAGGAGTAATGAACTGGCCTCTGAATTCAACAACTCCGCCGCAGTGATGACGATAAAATTCAGAAGATCAGGTAGTTCTCTTGCTGTATTTACCTCTCTGGCAAGATCGAGTATGGTGTTTCTCTGATAGAGTTTTTGACTACACTTGTCGAAAAGTCGTTCATTTTCAACCAGGACAGCCATTTTTTTTGACACTGCTATCAATCGTTTCATATCTTTCGAAGTGAAATCTTGACTTGAAGGTCGATTGATGACCTCCAACGCTCCGATGCATTTCTTTTTTAACACAAGAGGAGCGGCGATGATTTTATAGGTCTCATACATGAATTCCAGTTGGGATGTACTGTCAAATCGTTTATCGTTCTTCACATCATTTGAAAGGATTGGTTCTCGACTCTTAAACACCGAGCCGCAGATGCTTTTTTTTGGAGTGATTTTTGGGGATCTTATTTCCTCTGGTTTAATACCAAAGGTTGCGGCTAAATCCAGACTGCTGTTTGAGAGTTGAATAAAAAAATCGAACAGGCGTCTGCTTCAAGTGAAGTCAATACGATACTTATAACGGCTTCAAGAACATCCTGGACCTTTATTGAGGTTTGACTCGATTTTTTGGTTTTTTCAATAAATTTGGCTTTATTCGCAAATAAATCGATATTTAAGTTGTCAGATGCAGTCGACTTACCCGAAGATTTATTCCCGATTGGTTTCATTTGCCTACTTTACGCGACTAATCAATATAACAGAATTATTAATTGTTTGTTAAGAGAAATGGCAATTTTGTCATACGAGATTGTCACGCTGTGCTCGCATTGACATCCACAACTTGGGCAATTTTGTCATGCGAGATTGCCACGTCTCGGTTGCAATGACATCCATACCCAGAAAGCTAGATTGTTCTGCAACAAGGCGTTTAGACAAAACTAGCCTTTAAAAGGCCTCGAGATGTCATCAAGATAATCCAGCTCATCCTNNTCCTGAGTCAGCTTGAATTTCATGGAGTCTGCATTATCTTTGGCTTGTTCCGCCTTTGTAGCGCCTGGAATCGCCACGACAATATCCCCATGAAATTGAATGACCCAGTTCAAGGCGATATGTGAAGGAGTCACCTGATATTTTTTAGCTAGTTTTTTAAGAGCCTCGACAATTGGGCGGCTTTTCTTCAGGCCTTTTGGTTTGAAAGCGCCCATGTATTTGCGGTAGCCAGAGCGTTTTTTGACGAGTTCTGGGTCATCGTGGAATTTTCCGGACAGAAGTCCCTGAGCCAGCGGTGAATAAGCGATGATAGAGACTCCCAGTTCCTTGGCTGTATCCAGGACACCGTTTGTTTCGATTTTCCTGCAGAGAAGGCTGTATCGGACCTGATTAGAGATAAGATCCTGCCCGTGTTTGGTAAGCTCCTTATGAGCGGTTCTCATTCTTTGAGCGGAAAAATTACTCACACCTATAAACCGGATTTTTCCCTTTTCAACAAGTTGAACCATGGCTCTCATTTCAGCTTTCGTCGAAGAAAAAGAGAAAGGATGGTGTATCTGATGAAGGTCGATGCGAAATTCCCCTAAATACTCAATTCTTTGATCAATCGTGTTGAGTATTGATTTGGCTGTCCTCGGCACAGGCATCCATTTTGTGGCGATTATCACTTCTTTGGATGTCCTGCCTGTTGCTCGCAATGCCTGAGCAAGCGCTTTTTCTGATTCTCCGTTTCCATAAGCCTCGGCTGTGTCGAACCAATTGACTCCCCTTTCGAGACTCAACATAACAATTTTTTCAATCTCCTCATCATCAAGAACAGGCCAGTAGTTACCACCCAGGCCTTTACCCTTGCTGAACTGCCAGCATCCCAGTCCGATGGGGGAAACCATCAAGTCCGATTTTCCGAGTTGCCGCAAGGGCAGCGTTTTATTCATGCTGTGCTCCTCCATAGAACTCTCATTCAGGCTTCGAGCTTAACAGAAAAATAAGGTTCGATAGAGAAAAAGATTGAGACCATCTGTGATGAATGACCTCTTTCTGCGCAGAAATTCAGATAATAATCAGGTCAAGTATTCTATTTATCGTACCAGTGGTCCTGGAGAATCGATGCTGTCTTGGCGAATTTCTTGTCGCCGACTGTCAGGACAATCTTGTATTCGCCGAAAGCGGCCGGGCTCATGGCGTAATTGGGATTGCCTAAAGAAACCCTATATCCCATCTCTCTGAACCGCTTCTGCCTCTCCCGTATTTGATCCGCTTCTTCTTTGGACCTTTTTCTCCTCTGGGTCATATTCCAGATAACCTTGTGCAGTCCGGCCGAGCTGCTTCCATTGATGACATTAATTTCCATGTTGCCTTTGTAGACAGTCAGCTTCACGTCACCTTCAACCTCGTTTTTCAAATAGTAATAGATTGCGATGCCATTGGGCTCGCTCTCTCCTGCAAAGTTGGAGGAGCTGGAGTTCATTGTTCGGGGAGCCACCCATCTGATTTTAGACTCAATATCGAAGAGGTGAGCATCCTCAGCCAGTACTTTGGACGTCAACTCCTGTAAAGGAGAAATATCCGTGATGAATATTCCGCGTCCGTGTGTGGCCACTACAAGGTCGTTTTCTCTGGGATGAATGACCAGGTCATGGACAGGCTGTGTCGGCATGTTGGTTTTCATCTTTGTCCAGCTTTTGCCCCCATTTATGGAAACATACACTGCGAATTCGGTTCCCACAAACAGGAGATTCGGATTCTTGTGGTCATCTCTGATGACATTGATGGGCTCGTTCGGAAGGTTGCTGGCAATTGAAGTCCAGGTTTCTCCATAGTCTGTTGTTTTGTAGACAAAAGGCCTGAAATCATCTCTCCGGAATCCGGTGTAAGAGACATAGGCTGTTCCCGGGTCATGATTTGACGCATCAACACGACTCACCCAGTATCCGGGATTTCCGGTGATTTTATCGTTCAACTTTGTCCAGTCCGTGCTGGAGGGTTTCTTTATCCATACATTTCCATCATCGGTTCCAACCCAGAGCAGATCCTGGATAAGTGGAGACTCATCAATGGTGGTGATCGTGCAGTACTGGATGTTTCCGTCTCCGCCTTTTCCTGTCGTGAGCTTCTTCGGGTCGTTTGTTGTCAGGTCAGGGCTGATCTCTTCCCAGTATTCGCCTCTCATAGGAGACCTGACGACGATGTTTCCACAGTGATAGATCACATCGCTGTTATGCGGAGAAACCAAGATCGGAGAATTCCAGTTCCAGCGAAGCTCTCGCTTTTGTCGGCTGTAAGCGATAGATTTCCTCTCTCCAGTTTTAAGATCAAGTCTTGAAAGAGGTCCAAACTGCGATTCATTGTAGAGATAGCGGTTTGTTTTCCAGTCAAACACGTTGTACATGCCGTCACCGCCGCCCACTCTTTGCCAGTCTTCAAGCGTGATCGGTCCTCCGCCGCGCTTTGTGCTGGGGCCCATGTGTGAGCCGTTATCCTGGAGTCCACCAGCCACACGATAAGGATAGGACATATCCACGCCAACTGCGTAAAACTGCGCCAAAGGCAGGAAGTCCGGATGGTACCAGTTTTTTCCCCCATCATAGGACACTCCCATGCCGTGGTCATAACCGAGAAGAATGTGATTGGAATCCTTGGGATTGATCCATAAAGCGTGGTCGTCTCCGCCGAACCTCAAGGGGCGCCTCTGCCAGGTTTTTCCACCATCTCGTGTTCCCCATGAGGCAGCGCTCAAAACATGAACAACCTTATCGTCATTTGGGTCGATTATGATTTGACCGTAATAGTATGCAGGTCCCCCTCCGATGCTTCGACCATCAGGGCTTACTTTCTTCCAAGTTTTTCCGGCATCATCAGAGCGGTAGACTTCGCCACCTATCATGCCGCGGCTGGATTTGTCCTCACGAAGCTCTTTGAGCCTGTCTGCATCGGACATTCCGGGCTTGTTGGCGTTTTCAATGGTTGTGTACAGAATATTCGGGTTTCTTAGGTAAATATCGATACCGATGCGTCCGAGCATCCCACCGGGAAGCCCTCCACCGAGTTTTGTCCAGGTTTTACCCGCGTTTGTTGTTTTGTAAATCGCGCTTCCTGGCCCACCCAAGTTGAAGCTCCAGGGCTTCCGCTCTTTATCGTAGGTACAGGCATAGAGCACATTCGGATTGGACGGGTCCATGGCCACATCCACCACTCCGATATCCTTTCCGTCGGCCTTAACAGCCAGCACTTTACTCCATTTCTTCCCCCCATTTGTGGATTTGTACAGTCCCCGCTCAGGATTTTCCGAGTAGAGATGGCCGAGAGC
>JABAOF010002947.1_pt4 | contig 16802 bp, 17 predicted proteins | sample 7062171 | NCBI WGS metagenome assembly JABAOF01 (sample SAMN14538628, study PRJNA623070) | marine sediment metagenome | biome: marine biome [ENVO:00000428]; feature: marine pelagic biome [ENVO:01000023]; material: deep marine sediment [ENVO:00002113] | place: India: Gulf of Khambhat ...
GCGGTATGATCGAGATCCAAGTCAGCAGAGCGGACGACAAGGTAAGGCTGCTGGCGCGCGATTCCGGCAAAGGCATGGCGGCTGAGGTCGCCCGACGAGCGTTCGAGCCGTTCTTCACCACGAAGGCAAAGGGCACCGGACTGGGCCTGCCCATCTGCAAGAAGATCGTAGAGGCCCACGGCGGTCAGATCCGGATCTCCAGCCAACCGAACGTCGGGACAGAGGTATGCATCGAGCTACCGGCCCAAACGAGTGGCTCCGGCCCGCCGGGTACACCTAGGCCGGATCAGCCGTCGTCCGTCGCAGTCTCCGTGGGCCCCAGCGGCGATCGAGCAGCAGACTGTCCGTCTGGCCAAGTTAGTGCGGGCGCAGCCGACGAGCCCCCTGAGGAGCGGCGCTCGTCGCGATCGGACACCAGGCCCTAAGGGCAGTTCAGGGCAATCCGGGTGGATCTATGAAACGCACGCGCGTGTTGATCATTGAAGACGAAAAGCTGATCCGCTGGTCACTCATGCAGCGGTTCAGCGAGGAGGGATTCGCAGCTGACGAGGCGGCAACAGGCGCCGACGGAATTGCCAAGCTCAAGCAAGCCAGCTACGACTTGGTGATGTTGGACTACAAACTGCCTGATCAGAGCGGCCTGGCCGTGCTGGCTGAGATTCTCGAGATCGACCGCGATCTGGTCGTCATCATGATGACCGCGTACAGCAACGTGGAGGACGCTGTCGAGGCGATGCGGCTGGGGGCGCACGACTACGTCGGTAAGCCGTTCAAGATGGACGAGCTGATGATAACCGTGCAGAAAGGCCTGGAGACGACGGCTNNGCTCTGAAGCGCCAGGTCCGTGACTTCCGCCAGCAGATGACTGAACGGTTCGGGATCGGTCGCATCATCGGCCAGTGTCCGCAAATGCAGGAGCTCTACCAGATCATCCGGGACGTAGCCAATAGCGGGGCTTCGACGGTCTTTCTACGCGGCGAGAGCGGGACCGGCAAGGACCTGGTCGCCAAGGCGATTCATTACAACTCCGATCGTGCCAATCGGCCTTTCATGAACGTCACGTGCACGGCTCTGGCTGAGACCTTGCTCGAGAGTGAGTTGTTTGGTCACGAGAAGGGCGCCTTCACTGATGCCAAGTCGCAAAAGAAGGGCCTGCTTGAACTGGCCGACGGCGGCACCGTCTTCCTCGACGAGGTCGGGGACATGCCGGGGGCGCTGCAGGCCAAGCTTCTGCGGTTTCTGGAGGAGAAGGCCTTCCGCCGAGTCGGCGGGGTGCATGACATCGAGGTGGATGTTCGCGTGATTGCCGCGAGCAATCGCGACATCGAGAAGGCGGTTCGCGACGGGAGCTTCCGGGAGGACCTTTTCTATCGGCTGAATATTATTCCCATCGGGTTGGCGCCGCTACGCGAGCGCGGTGACGACATCGAGTTGCTGGTTAAGCACTTCGTCGCCGGCTTCGCGCGCGAGTTCCGCAAGGAAGTCCACGGCCTGAACGGGCCAGCGATCGAGAGGCTGAAGTCGTACGGCTGGCCGGGGAACGTTCGCGAACTGCGCAACGCGGTCGAACGAGCGGTCTTGCTGTGTAAGTCAACTACGCTCACGCAAACCGATTTCGTTCTTGGTCGCGGGCTGGACGACGGAGAAGTGATCGGCATCAAGGACCTGCAGCTTCCCCCCAGTGGCGTCGATCTTCAGGAAGTGGAAGAGCAGCTTGTTCGTCAGGCGCTGAAGCGCGCCGGGAACAATCAGTCTCAGGCTGCCCGGATGCTGCATCTCTCACGCGACCAGTTGCGGTACCGCATGGAGAAGTTCGGGCTGCTCTAGTCCGGGCTGCGCCTGATCAGGCAATCGCAGCGGGAGAGCGATGCGGCGACAGTCCCGGCCGGTTGCCGGCGGGTCGATAGGCGCAGGCAGCGGCTCGCCAAAGCCGTTCTCGCCCCAGCAAGCACGATGGTCAGGGCAACCTGGATCTGCCGGCCTTGCGCCGCAACTCCGTTGTCTCAGCCGGACGCGCGCTTGTCGTTTGTCAACAAGACTGTGGGGTGCCGGGCCAGCCGCCGACGTGCGCATCAGGCACTAACCCGCGCGGCACCCCGATGTCAGCAACCACCACGTAGCCCACATAGTGCCTGACACCCGGTGCTTCAAACCCTAACTTGGGGGCGACGAATGTGACGGTGACCGACGCACAGATGGTGGCGTTGGATGGCAGGCCGGTGTCGCAGTCCAGACCCGAGGGCACGTCGATGGCCGCGACCGGACGGCCGGACTGGTTGATCGCCTCGATGATGCGGTCTATCGGCTTGTGGACCATTCCGACAAAACCGGTGCCGAGCAGGCCATCGACGATGACGCGCGCTTTGCTGAATTCCCGCGCCGCATCCTGTAACTTGTCGGCATCCCACAAAGGACGGAGTTCGAGCCCCATGTTCCGAGCGATGCGGTAGTGGATCGCGGCGTCGCCCGTCAGCCGCTCCGGGTCCGCTGCGCAGTAGATGATCACGGAAACTCTGGCGTTGTGCAGGTGGCGGGCGACCACGAACCCGTCGCCGCCGTTGTTACCGGGTCCGCAGACGACGATCACGCGCGATCCGATGGGGTCGTCCAGCATGTCCAGCACGATTTCCGCGGCGCTGCGGCCCGCATTCTCCATCAGGACCGCGCCGGGCATGCCGATCTGCTCGATCGCCTTACGATCGATCTCGCGGATTTGTTCGCGTGAAAGTGCTTGGCGAGCAGTCATGGGCCTGATGGTAGAGCACGGCGAGTCAGCCGTCAATTGACATCGGGGCACCCCGACGATACCGGAGCCTATGCCATGAGGATTCTTCTGACGAACGATGATGGCGTGTTGGCGCCTGGTCTGTTGGCCATGTATCGGACTTTGCGCGAGTTGGGCCGGGTCAGTGTGGTGGCCCCGGACTCGGCTCAATCGGCGGTAGCTCACGCGATCACGGTGCAGGCGCCGTTGGTAATGCGACGAGTCCACGTCCAGGATGAACTCTTCGGTTACGCGGTGGACGGTCGGCCTGCTGACTGCGTCAAGCTTGCCTTGCGGGAGCTGCTGGATGAGCAACCCGATTTGGTCATTTCCGGCATCAACGACGGGGCAAACGTCGGCATCAACGTGCTCTATTCTGGGACGGTGGCGGCCGCCGCTGAGGGTGCTTTCTTCGGCGTACCGTCGATTGCCGTCTCGCTCGAACACGGCCGAGAGTTGGACTTCGAGCGCGCTGCTGGCGTCGCTTACCGCGTCATCGACCGCGTGCTCGATCGAGGCCTCGCACCCGGGCAGCTGATCAACCTGAACATTCCTGCTCTCGGGAAGGAGCGCCCCAGAGGTCTCAAAGTCGTGCCACAATCGACCCAGGCCATGGAGGATCGGTACGAGCGGCAGGCTCGTCCTGACGGCGGCGACTGTTACTGGTTGCAGGGCGACTTTGCTGATCCGGCTGGGCAGGTCGATACCGATCTTCACGCCATTCGCGATGGCTACGTGGCGATCACGCCGTTGCACTTTGACATGACGCATGCCGAGCAGCTGGAACAGATGCGGCAATGGAATATGTGCCTTGATTCCGACGGCTTTCGATAGTCTATTGACTACCGGCCGGCGACCGCCGCCGCTGATGCCGCACACGGCCAGCCATCTTCGCGGATCGCTTCGGGCCGCGCATAACGCGCCGTTTTCGATGGGACGTTCGTCGTTCCGCGGCCTGCCCAGGGCCCTTGGGCAAGCTACTGGGGCAGCTCACGCAACGACCGGCCCCGGCCATCTTGCAGTCTGTATTCCGGGATGCGGATGATCTTGAACCCGTCCGAGCGACGGACCAACTCGATGTACCAGCGACTGTGATACTCGGGGATCATCACGACGTCACTGACAACGCGACACCTCGCGCGGAAGCTCGTCCGTGCGCGCGAGTTCTCGACCTGGATCTCGAACTGGTCGAGCCGGGCGTTCTCGATGGCGTATCGCCCCAGCATGCTTTGAGCCGCTTTCAGCAAGCCTGCTTTGTCCAATGAGTTGCCGACGAACTCCTCGTCGATGGCGTCGGCGATCTCGGCCAGCCGGCCGCGTTCGATGGCCCGAGCGGATCGTTCCAGCAACGCCTGGATTTCTTCACGGTCGGTAACAATCAGGGCCTGCACGGCGAACAGGGCCAGGGCCACGGCAGGGCCGAGCAAGAGCCACCGTCGCACTGCGGGTGACTCTGCCCGTCGCCAGATGAACAGCAGGGCCAAGTGCGCGACGAGCGCGACCGCGGCCAGCTCACAGGGATCCTCAAGAAGGATGTGCTTGAGGTGCAACATAAGCTATGTCTTCGACGGCATTGTGGGTGCTAGGCCAGAGGACCTGAATGAGCCCGTGTCGATTGGAAAGCACGGGTGCCACGGGCAGCTTGCCCGCCCGTGTTCATCCATTGAAAAGGCAGAACTGGCAGACGAGCTGCCAGTGGCACCCGACCCGGACCACTTTCCCATTTGGGTGGGCCTATACAGATAACGACTGGTTCCTTGCCGGGCCATGCGACTCGGCATAAGTCGCTGTGAGAACTGCTCAGCGGCGGCTTCCGGGTCATCTTTTTGACGCACGCAGACCTCGCGACTCGGCCTCCTTCGCAGTCGAAAACCAACGCTTGTTGGTCGGCTTGATGCGATCCACGTACGGGCTGTCGGGGTTGTGATACACGTTGCTGTGAATGCTGGCCACGACAGGGTCCTTCGTCGGCTTGCCGACGTGTTTGAGCAGGAACCCGGTGATCTGCTTGTCGACTTCCTTGACTCGACCGAACATGCGCGTGCCGTGCAGCTCTTTCGGCCTGGCGCCGTCGGTTGGCACGATCGTAACGGTGGCCTTCGAGGCCAGCTTGCCCAGTGCCTCGGCATCTCTCCTTTCATCCTCGGCAGCCAGCAGAAGGATAGGCCTGTCACCGTATCGCTTGATGTGCCTTGACGAGTTGATGCCCATATAGGACATGCCGGGCGTCATGCAGACAATAACATCAACGGACTTGTCGCCCGAGGCGTAGTCAATAGCCACGCTGCATCCGACACTGGCCCCGACGATTGCAAGCCGCGCTAGATCCACGCTGTCTTCGTGCTCCCGCGCCAGCCAGTTGTAAGCCGCGGCCACGTCCTTGTCCATCGCGGCGAACAGCCGATTGTCACGCTGTTCCGCGCGTGCGGCGAGCCTCATGGCGATCGGTTCGATGCTCTCGCCGTGGCCGCGCATGTCGATCGCCAGGACCGCAAACCCCGCCTCGCGAAGGGCCGGGATCAACGGCTTCCACGTTTGGCGCGTTTGCTTGTACATGTGTAACAGGATGGCGACGGGCGTCTTGGTTTGTCCGTCTGTTTTCAGCGTGTAGTAGTCTCCTACGATTGTGACTCCATCTTCCGTTTGAAAGCTCACACGCTGCGCTTCGGCGGCCGCCAGTGACCGATCGGCGGCGCCGACCAGCACCGATATTGTCGCCGTCATGAGGGCAAATGTTCTCATAATGGTTCCCTCCATCTTGGCATGCTGCGCCTCGAAATTCGCTGACACCGCATCGACACTTGGAATGCTAATACTTGGCTCCCAGCGGCTCAAGCGCTCCCCAGAGCTTGGCCGTGGTCTGGCCTGTTCGGTGGAGGCGCTCCCGGTGATTACCTTCCGGCGCCGGGCCAGCCTGGGCGCAGGAATCGGCCGTTCCTGCTGATCACTTTGCCGTCCACCTCGATCGTCCCCCCTTGACGCAGGTCGCAAACCATGTCCCAGTGCAGGCCGCTCTTGTTCCTTCCCCCGGATTCCGGATAGGCCGCTCCAAGGGCCGTGTGGAAAGTGCCTCCGATCTTCTCGTCAAAGAGGGTGTTCCGTGTGTAGCTCCGGATAGCATAGTTCAGCCCGATCGCGAGCTCGCCCAGCCTGCGGGCCCCTTTGTCCTGATCGAGCATTTTGATCAGGAACTCCTGGCCTTTGCTGGCGGAGGCGTCCGCGACTTTGCCGTTCCTGAACCTCAGTCGGACGTCGTGCACCTCGCGGCCACCGTGCACAGCCGGGAAGCTGTAGCAGGCAACTCCCTCGGTGGCGTCTTCGATCGGCGCGGTGAAGACCTCGCCATCAGGAAAGTTCTCATGACCGTCGCAGTTGATCCATCGTCTTGCTTCGATGCCCAGCCGCAGCTCCGTGCCGTGAGGTGTCGTGAAACGGATCTCCTTGGCTTTGTCAAGAAAGTCGCACACGCGCCGCTGCTGTCTGCTGATCCTGCGCCATGCGCCAGGGGGATCCGGCAGGTGGAGCAGGCCGGCTTTGAATACGAAATCTTCATATTCAGCCAGGGACATCTCGGCGTCCTGAGCAGCAGCGTTGCAGGGAAACTGTGTGCCGGACCACCGCAGCTTGCCTTTGCCGTTGCCGGATGCGCGCTTGAGAAAGATCTGCCTGATCGGTCCGCGCGCCCGGCTGACGATCGCCTGCCTGACCGGATCAACATTGGTAAGGGCTTTGGTATTCTCATCCGCCCAGACTCCGATGGCGCAGTCGATCCTTTGAACTTCATACCTAGCCAGCGGACTGATGTAGGATAGCTGCCTCCTTGAGCCGTGCTTGAGCAGGAGTTCCTCGCATTGCTCAGGAGTCATACGCACGTGGGGGTGCCCGCCGCTGCGGACCGTCTCACGGAACAATGCCACGATCAGGGGCTCGGCCACCGGGGGGCCGCTGATTCGTACGACGTCGTCCTTCCGGACGCCAACCGAATAGTGGGTCAGGACTTCCGCGAGCTTGTCGATACGAGCATCACGCATGGGCACCGACGCCTTGTCTCAGTTTCCGGGCATCAGGTCGCTTGCTTCCGACCGAAGGACCTATCGATTGCCCTCCCGCATGCGCAACGGGGCCTACAACTCGAACTCACTTCGGTCGCGGTCTTCGAGAATGTCCGCGAGGCGCATTCGCACGTAGTCCGCGTCCACGGTCACGCGCTTGTTGGCTGCGTCCGAAGCATGGTAAGCGATTTCCTCAAGCGTCTTTTCCATGATGGTGTATAGCCGACGCGCTCCGATGTTGCCCAGCATCTCGTTGGCGCGGACGGCCATGTCAGAAATCTCTTCGATCGCGTTGTCTGTGAATTCGAGCTCCACGCCTTCGGCGCTGATCAATGCCTTTTGCTGTTTGGCAAGAGCGTTCTCCGGCTCGGTCAGAATGCGCACGAAGTCCTCCTTGCCGAGATCGCTCAGCTCGACGCGGATCGGGAACCGGCCCTGCAGCTCCGGCAGCAGATCCGTTGGCTTGCTGCTGTGAAAGGAGCCCGCGGAGATGAACAGGACGTGATCGGTACGTACGGGCCCATAGCGAGTCATCACCGTGCTGCCCTCCACGATCGGCAGCAGATCGCGCTGGACACCTTGACGCGAGACGTCCGGCCCGCCCGACGGGTGTTCGCCACCCGCGATCTTGTCCAACTCGTCGATAAAGACGATGCCGCTGCTCTGCGTCCGACTAATGGCCATCTCGGTGACCTTGTCGCGATCGATAAGCTCATCGCATGCCTGCTGAAAGACAACCCGCCTGGCTTCGCTGATCGGGAATCTTCGGCTTTTCGACTGGCTGGGCAGCAGGCGCTCGAACAGGTTCTCCAACTCCGGGGGTACTTCATCGAGCCCGATCGTGCTGAAAGCAGCGATTGGCACGGCCCTCTCTTCCCGAGCCAGCTCGATCATACGGTCCTCTAGCGCCCCTGATCGAAGCTGCTGGCGTAGCTTCTCACGGCTCCGACGGCGCCGTTCGGCTGGGTCGCTGGCGGCGGAGGCCAGTTCCTGCTCGTAACTGGCTTGAGGCAGCAGATGGTCGAGTAATCGCTCCTCCGTGATGCGATCGGCCTGCTCCCGTACGACCTCGGCCTGCTCGGCTCGCACCATTGTGACCGCCAATGCCACCAAGTCGCGAATCATGCTCTCCACGTCGCGCCCGTGGTAGCCGACCTCGGTGTACTTCGTAGCCTCGACCTTGATGAAGGGAGCACTGACCAGGTTCGCCAGGCGGCGCGCAATTTCGGTCTTGCCTACACCGGTCGGACCGATCATGATTATGTTTTTCGGGGCCACTTCGTCGCGCAGATGCTCCGGGAGTTGTTGCCTTCTCCAACGGTTGCGGATCGCGATCGCCACCGCGCGCTTGGCGGCCTCTTGGCCGATGATGTACCGGTCCAGGGCCTCGACAATCTTCTTGGGCGTTAGTTCTTGCATTGCACGTACGGGCCCGAGCACCATTTTGCCGTCAACCGGATCACGCCGTGACGGTATCAAATAAGTGGTGGGTTCGCAACGGGCGGCGGGCAAGCGTGCGCCGCTGTGTGCTGTGGCGGAGGATCATGCGATGGCGCGGAAGCTGAAACGATTGGCCAGCTTGTTGTTGGTCGGCGGCGCTGTTCTGGCCGGGTGCCGTAAGCCCCCCTCAGGACCGACCACGCTTCCTAGTGATATCGCGGTTGACAGGCCGATCCCCCCGGCGATGCCGCCTACTCAGCCTGTTGCCCGCGTTCCCGCCAAACCCCCGGTCTGGGCCGATGTGTTCGTGCGATCTCCGGATGAGCCCCAGGATACGTGGTTGGTGATCCAGAAGCTTGTGGAGAACAAAGAATCGGGCCACGCCGCTGGCAGCTTCGAGTACCGGAACAAGATCGTCATCGACACCCGTAACGTCAAACAGCTACTGTTGGACATGCGCAAGCTGGCGATCGATCCGAATCGCCGGATCGTCCTGGTACTCGACGGGAAGGGCATAGAGCTCTCACATGGTCTTGGGCCCATGGTACGATTCCAGCGCAGCAGGGNNCAGTCGTCCGGGATAAGTGATCATGACGCCAGTGAGCTTGCGCATGACGTCAGGGCCAAGCGTGTTATGGCGGGGGACGACCGAATCAACTTGGCGGCTGGCTGCTCGGTCGCTGGGAGCTGTCGGTCGGCACTTCGCGGTTCTCGGAGCGGGTGGTCTCGTGTCCGCGGTGGGCCCTCTGAGCTGCAGATGTTGCGGCCGGCCTGGCTCGACCCGAAGCAGTCTGTGTCACCGCGTCGCTCTCCGCGCCGACCGTGGCAGTGCCGCTAGGGCGGGCGCCGTCCCAGGTGGCTAGAAGGCGCCGTATTCCCGAAGTGCGACATCGAGTTTCTGCCGGTTCGCCGGCTGCATCGGACACAGTGGCAGGCGGAACTCTTCGGCGATCATACCCCTCATTGCCATCGCTGTCTTGATCGGGATAGGATTGGTTTCCAGCGAGAGCATGCTCTTCGCCAGCGGGAATGTCTTCCGGTGCCACTGACGCGCGGTGCCGATATCACCCGCCAGGGCAGCGTCGCTCATCACCTTTATGTCCCTAGGGATCAGGTTGGCCAGCACACTGATGACGCCAACGCCACCGATGGCCATTAGCGGCAGCGTCATGGAATCGTCGCCGGAGATGATGTCAATGTCGCATGCCGTTGCTAATTCGCTCGCCCCGTCTATTGAGCCGGTGGCATGTTTGACGGCGACAACGTTGCTGTATTCGGTTCGCAACCGGGCGATCGTTTCTACGGAGATCTCCACGCCGCACCGCCCGGGTATATTGTAAAGGACCTGCGGCAGATCGACTTGGCCGGCGAGCTCGGCGAAGTGCCGGAACAGCCCCTCTTGCGTCGGCTTGTTGTAATAGGGGGCCACCAAGAGGACGCCGTCCGCACCAGCGTCGCGTGCATGACTGGTCAGTCGTAGGGCCTCCGCCGTGCTGTTGGAACCGGTGCCCGCGATGACCGGGACCTTTCCGTCGGCGCGCTTTATCACCGCTTCGATTACGCTGTCGTGCTCTTGGTGAGACAGGGTGGGCGACTCGCCGGTTGTCCCGCAGGGCACGAGCACGTCCGTGCCGGCCTCGAGGTGGAACTCCACCAGCTTGTCCAGCGCTGTCCAGTCAACTTGGCCGCCCCGGAATGGCGTGACCAGGGCGACCATGGCACCCTTGAACATACGTTGGGCCTCCTACTCGGCTGGGCGCGAGGCTGGCGTAGCCGGCTTCGCTTCGGGTCGCAGGCGTAGAGGTCGGACCGGCCGCGTCGTGACGCTGGGCTGGGCAGGACGTATCGCTCGCGTCGTCGGTATAGGTCTGCGGGGTGGAACCCTCGGCGGCACGCGCCTGGTTGTCGGCTTCGCCATCTCGGCCAGGGTGAGCGTCATGTCGAGGGTTCGTGGCAGTCGGTCAATGATCATTCGGTAGCCTTCGTGGTAAGCGTCATACGATTCCATTAGCTTCTTGTGGGCGACCAAAAGCTCCGGGCTATCGGGCCTACGTCCCTCCTCATCCCGCCACCGGCGACGACGAACGGCGTTCTTAATGTTGACATAACGCCACAGCTCCATCAGCTCGTTGGCCGAGTTTACCGGCGCGTTGATCGCCAGGTTGAAGCCTTGTACCAACTGGGCCTTCAACACCGGGAGCTTGACGCGCGACCTCGCCCCGCGGCTGGCGGAGATCGTGATGCGGTCCGGCGCCTCCGCCGCATACAGGAGGATCTTGATCAAATCGGTACCTGGCCAGTCCTGGGTTATTGCCACTCCTCGCGTGGAATCCACCGGCCACGGCATCGGGCAGCCGGTCAGTTGTAACTCAATTTCCTGTGGGCTGGCACCCGCTTTGGCTGAAATCTTTCCATGCGTGCCTCGGGCAGCCTTGTTCTTCCAATCGAGATGGATCTCTGCCACGAGCGGCTCGACGTCCCAGGCCTTGAGTAGCTCAACTGCCCCGACCATGTGCCCCATGGCCTCCGGTAGCAGTCCTCCGAATCGAGAGAACGCGAACCTGCTGTTCCCCTTTAGCCGGGCCTCCCGCTGCCTGGTCATCTCAGCGAACCAATCGACCACCGGCACGTTGAACTGCTTGCCGATCTGCCGCACGGTCTCGGCATACCGCGCCAGCACAGAGTTGTACTCAGCCTTCTTCAACCTGGCATTTCGGTGCTCATCCACCGACGGCGCCGTTATCAGCCACACTCGACACTTGGCATCGAGTAGCTGCTTGACGATCTTGGTCATTTCCTCCCTGTACCGATCGTGCAGCTCTTTGTCGTAGGCTTTCTGCTGTGCGTCGAAAAGCCCGTAACAGACCACGACCACCGTTGGGTTGAGCGCCAGTACGTCTCGTTTCAGACGGGACGCTCCTTTTTGTGCGGTGTCGCTGACCCAGCCGGCATTGAGGAACGCTGTCTTCAAATGAGGGTACCGGACTCGAACAAACGTTTCCACATAGGCAGCGTAGGTCGGCCGGTTGGTCTGACTCCTGCTGTCGAACTCCCCCTCGGTAAGAGTATCGCCGAGGAAAACGACCCGGTCGTCGCTCCGCAGGGCGAAGTTCGACTCCGCCGGCTCGGGCGCCGCCAGCGCCGACGAGATAAGTAATAGTATTGAGCTTGTGGCCATCATCCAGTCTCCCGTAGTTCGAACTGCAGTAACAACTGCTTCATTTCTCGAACGGCCTCGCGCAGACCGACGAACACGGCGCGCGAAACGATCGAATGACCGATGTTGAATTCCGTGAAGCCGGGCAGCGACGCCACCGCACGGATATTGCGATAGGTCAATCCGTGGCCTCCGTGAACGGTCAGCCCACACTGTAGTCCGACCGCGATACCCTCGCGCAGTCTTTGAATTGCTTTCTGCGCGGCGCGCGGCGATCTGGCGTTGGCGTATTCTCCCGTCCATAGCTCGATCGCATCGAAGCCGAGTTCCGCGGACACGCGGATCTGCTCCGGGATCGGCTCAATGAACGCGCTCGTGATAATGCCGCACCGGCGCAGGGCAACGACGGCACTCTTGACCCGCCGGCGGTGACGCACAACGTTCAGGCCCCCTTCAGTTGTGACTTCTTCGCGGCGCTCCGGGACGAGCGTACACTGGTCCGGCCGGACTCGGCAGGCGATGCGCACGATCGCCGGCTGACTCGACATTTCCATGTTGAGCTTGACGGCTACCGTCTGCTTTAACAGCGAGGCATCACGATCACTGATGTGCCGACGGTCCTCNNCGTGGCGACGGTACGTTTCAGCAGTTCCGCGTCGCGATCGTTGATGTGGCGTCGATCCTCGCGCAGGTGAAAGGTGATCCCGTCCGCCCCGCCCAGTTCCGCCTCAACGGCCGCCCAAACGGGATCGGGCTCGTCCGTCCTGCGGGCCTGACGCACCGTCGCTACGTGATCGATGTTTACGCCCAGACCTATCATGTCCGCAACTCTTGACGAGCCGTCGCGTGGCGCCGGGTCCCATTATAGGGGCCCCGGAGCACATGTAAACGCATCACTTTGCGGAGCCGCGGGTCCCCCGGATCGAACAGGAACACGATCAAATCCGGTTTGCCTCAGCCGCCCGACGTCTTGGGCCGGCTCGATTCGCCTCTGCTTGACCACACGACGCGATGAAGCCTATAGATCATGTAGTAGCGNNGTAGCGATTCATGATTCACCCCGGGCTTTGTCGAACGGGCTTGCGCTGCCCAGGGAGTCGTGGCCGTTGGCCGAACTTAGGCGCGGCGGCCAGCAGAACAGGCGGATTCATAATGGCGTGCGAACTGGCAGATATGCAGTGCGTCCCATGCAAGGGCGGTGTGCCTCCGCTGAAGGGAGGCCGGCTAACGGTGCTCCTTGAGAAGCTGGGGAATCGCTGGCAGGTCGTGGACGAGCATCACCTGGAGAAAGAGTACAAGTTCAAGGACTTTCGCCAGGCCCTCGATTTCACCAACAAGGTTGGGGAGCTTGCCGAGGCCCAAGGCCATCATCCAGACATCTACCTTGCATGGGGACGAGTCAAACTGACGGTCTGGACCCACAAGATCGACGGCTTGACCGAAAGCGACTTCGTTTTCGCGGCGAAGGCCGATCGGTTGCCCTGAGGTGGCGATCAGCGGCGGCCAAGCATCGAGGCGCGCGCCCTCGAACCGATGAGCCACACGGTCAAGGCAGTGGGCCGCTCCGAACCCACAGACCTGGCAAGTTCAGTCGCCGAACCCGGCTACCGTGTATGAACCGTAGCTTCCTTGTCGCAGGAATAGGACCGTCTTGCCAGCACCCCTCGTAGCCCTGAATACGTAGTCCACGTCTTGCCTCAAGTGCTGCTCCACGAACCTTCGCTCAAAACCCTGAAGCTGCGAATGCGCAGCAAGCTCGCAACGGAAACAATCGATCGTCGGCCGTTCCTCGGCGCTTTTCGACATGATGGTACTCAACTGCCCCATCAGCTCCCCTTTGTCTGTGATGATCTTCTTGCCGTTGAACGCGAAAGGCACGCTGGCAAGAAACGCGAGCATGTCCAAGTCGTTGTGCTCGAGCGCCTGCAGGAACCGCTCGCAAGCGGCGCCCGGAGTACCAAAGCCCACGTGCGCCCTTACGTCCTGATCGAACCGGAGAGGCCCCTCGTACTTGACCGCTCGCAGCACAGCCGGTTCATCTCCGATCAGGCCGGGAATGGCGGGATGCAGCCGGCGCATGTCTTGTGCTTTCAATTCGGCCCACGTGGACGTGAGGAATCGCCACGTCCTGCCCGGGACCCCGTAGGCACACGAAATCCTGACGCCCGATTCGTGAACGTCACGAGGCAGGATCGTCAGAAGTTCGATCGTGCCGAAGCCGCTGTACAGGTTCGTGACCTTGAGCGGGTAGTACAGCCGACTGGTTTGGAACATGTAGGTGAGCGGCTGAACGGTCTTTTTCTCCGGCGAGACGGTCACGACGTCGAACGCAAAGAAGCGCAGGCCGCGCTTTAGGTAATCGGCCACGATTTCCCGTAGTTCGTCGCCAAGTTGCGGCTCGCCGAGTCCGTTCTTGTCGAAGAACTCCCTGACCCATTTCACAAACTGGTTTGCGTCCTTTACCTCGACGACAGTGACCTCATGAGGGCCGATCTGTTCAGCCACGACCACCTTGACGGCCTCCGTCTCGCTGTCGGCTTCACCTCTTCCCCTTCCCCGGCGGCGTATAACGTACCTGAGGTTGTGAGCCTTGATGATCTCGTGCAGGGCGCCGAAACACCCCTCCGGCGCGAGCGAGACCTGCGGCTTTGACGGCAGCGGCATGAACTCAACAATCTTTGTGTGCTTACTCGCCTTCACGTCGGTCTGAAGGATCAGTATCTCCCGCACGCCGTTGTGGGCGATGATCGCCCGCTGCGCCGGCTCCTCGATGTTGACCTTGCCGACCGCCACGATGCCACCGCGGTCTGCCAACGCCGCGGAGCTGTTCGCAACAAACACGGTGAATGCGGCACCGGCAAACGCGGCGGTCTTCGCACTTCTGCTAGCGAACATGACGTGACCTCCCTTGAGCAACAGGGCTCGGCCTCGCACACGGTTTCACGTCGCACTTCTGTGCCTTTCGACGCTGCTTTCTGGGCGTCGGTTCCCGGTCTCGTCGTTGCCCGCCGACCGGAGCTTCGTTCGACGCCGGCGGCGCGTGCTCTTCCGACTTACGTGTTTCTGGTTGTTCTCGCGCCGTTGAGCCCCTTTAGGTGCCCAACCCTTTCAAGAGGTACCCGACGAGGTACGCGGCTGTAGCGGCCAAGCCGCCGACGATGAGCATCTCCGAGCCGCTGAGATACCACACTCGTCGCGTCACGTAAGTCCGGGCTGCGCCCACCCAGAATAGCGCCAGCGCAGTCATCACACAGGCAAGCGGGAACGCGTGTGCGCTGAAGAACGCAAGCGAGTAGCCTAGGACGTGTGCCACAAGCGGGATGAACCCGGCAACCACGAACGCGACGAAGGTGGCGGCAGCGTGGGCGATCGGGCGAGTGTCGTCGTGCACGATTNNTCACGTCCACCCAGCGCTTCTTGTCCGCGGTAAGAACAGCCACCGCCCGCTCCAGGTCTTCCCCGGAGAACCCCTTGCGCCGGTACAGCTCTCGGAGCTCCTGGCGTTCCTCGTCGGGCAGGTGCTCGACCTCCCACTGCTCCCGAGCGCGCTCCTCACGTTCGTAGTCGCGCTGGGACTTTGTCGCCAGGAAGTTCCCGACCCCCATGCTCAACCCGTCGGCGAACAGGTTGGCAAAGCCGAGGATCAGCACAATCCCCGGGCTCAATTGGGCGCCCGCCACTCCTGAGACGACAGCGAACGTGGTAATGATCCCGTCGATTGCGCCATAGACCATGTCGCCGACGTACGCCCCGCTCTGGGTGGCATGCAGGTACTTCTCGATCCGATCCTCACGATGCGCTTCTCGCGCGGCTGCGAGGTCCAGTTGTCGGTACGCCCGGCGTGCGTCTTCCACACGATTCGCTTCTTGCTGCTGTGAACCCATCGTCATCTCCGTCATGCGGACATGTGGTATGCTCACCCGAACCCGGCCCGTGACCCGGCGCTCGGTCCGGGCGGAATGATACGATACTTCAGTGATCCCACCAACTCCGGCCGGGAGACTCGCGCTGCCCCACGCACGCGAAGCACGGTTCGGTCGCGATCCTTGCTCTTGAACGAGGTGCCAGGTCGAGCGGCCCTAACGCGTTGGACGAGAATCGAGCCGCCCGGTATTCTTCCCGGGTCGAATGACCGGCGAGAGGTGACAGAACCATGACACGAGTCCGCTGGGAGAAGGATCAGCTGACGGGGCGCGAGTATCGCTCGCTTTGCCGTCCGGGAAAGGGCGAAGCGGCCTTCTCGTATCCGACGTGCGCGGTTTTCTCGGCTGACGGTCGTTACGTGTTCTTTGAGAGCGACCGCTATCCTGATTTCGGCCCCCTGGCGGTTCTGCGGGCCGATCTGCGCAATGACACTGTCGAGCCGATTCTGAACCTATGTGAAGACGTCGGTGCGGAGCCGGTTCGTTGCGGGTTCCACACCGATTACGCTCAGGCCGCAGAGAAGATGCTCTACCAGACCCCGGACGGGCGCCGGTTGAAGCTGCTCGATTTGACNNATTTGACCACGGGCAAAGTCACGACGATCTGGGAGGACGAGAACTTCACGATGGGCCAGCCGGTGAGTGTCTTTCCCGATGCGACACGGGCGGCAGTCTGGGGCTGGTACCCGGGACCCGGAGAAAACCGGTTCTTCACCGGCCAGACGTATGTCATCTTCTCGATCGATATCGATCCAGACAGCGGCGAGCGGGCAGGGCTACCCAGGCCGGTCGTGATCTACCCTGGCCGCAAGCACCCTACGCCGGGCTGTCCGAGCCACGAGTTCTACCCCGTGCTTGTCAACCACTGTCAGGTGAATCCCGTGCACAAGGACATCATCGGCTTCGCGCACGAGTTCGGCGGGCTGAACTGGGAGGACGGCTCACTCGAACTGGCGCGTGTATGGGCCGTGCGGGCGGATGGCGAGGACTGCCACCCACTCGTACGCGAGGTGCCAGGCGAATGGTTCACGCACGAGGTTTGGGGCCCGCGGGGCGAGTGGCACTACTTTAACGAGACCGGCCACATCAGCCGCGTGGACTTGGCCGGGAGGCGTGAGCGCATCTTCGAGCGCGGCGAACTGATCTGTGCCCACCTGACCGTCGAGCCGAAAGAGCAGTGGCTGGTGTCCGACGGATGGGATCAAGTCTCGCGTACGCCCGCCGGCCACGCCTGCACGCAGGTGTTCCTCGTGGAGATCAGCACCGGCCGGGGCGTACTCGTGGCCCGACCCACCGGCGCGGGCCATCCGGGACAGCCCCACCCGCAGTTCTCGCCGGACGGACGAACGATCGCGTACAACTACTGCGACGAGGATCTGAACGTGCACGTGGCCGTCATGGACGTCGCGGACATTGTCGGCGCGTGAGTAAACGTCCCACATTCCGGAGACAGGGCGTGAAGACTG
>JABAOF010004179.1_pt4 | contig 16797 bp, 17 predicted proteins | sample 7062171 | NCBI WGS metagenome assembly JABAOF01 (sample SAMN14538628, study PRJNA623070) | marine sediment metagenome | biome: marine biome [ENVO:00000428]; feature: marine pelagic biome [ENVO:01000023]; material: deep marine sediment [ENVO:00002113] | place: India: Gulf of Khambhat ...
CTCAACGGTCTTGAACAGGTAAGGCCTCTGGTATGGATAAACGAGATTCCATGGCATGAAATGGATTATGAGGGCGAGCTGAAACTTCAAACTACAACTGAATTCGCTCAGTATCTCGAATCGCGTCTCAGAAAGACCTTGTATCAGTGGAGCCATATGCGTGCGGACATGATTGTTGAGTCTACACTACCCTGCTATATCGATCATACAAATACCTGGTTTGGAATAACTGAGCAGGTAAAAATCGCGNNGATCTACTCCAGGGAGTTTACCCCTCAAATCAAATCGGAAGAAGACATTGAAAAAATAAAGATGCCCCAAGTAAAAATAAATAAAGATCGTACGGAACAAAAATATCAGGCAATGCAGGATATATTTGATGGAATTCTAAAAGTGGAGANNGATGAAATACTAAAAGTGGAGAAACGTGGTGTGCCAGGATTTTGGTTCGCACCCTGGGATGAATTGATTCGATGGTGGGATGTACAGGATGCTTTAACCGATATGCTTCTAAGACCCGGGCTTGTTCACAAAGCAATGGAGCGCTTAACAAAAGCGTATCTTACGATGCTTGATCAATATGAGGATTTGAACCTTCTCTCTTTGAATAATTGTAACTATAGAAACGGTTCTGGTGGTCTTGGATATACCGTTGATCTTCCCCAAAAAAATTTTAATCCAAATAACATTTCGGCAGCTGATTTGTGGGGAAATGGAACGGCGCAGATATTCTCTGATGTTTCACCAAAAATGCATGTGGAGTTTGCGTTGGAATATGAAATTCAATGGATGAAAAGATATGGCTTAAACTATTATGGGTGCTGTGAACCTCTTCACAAAAAAATTGACATATTGGAAAAGATACCAAATCTCAGGAAACTGTCCATGAGTCCTTGGGTAAATTTGGAGGAGGGCGCCCAGAGAATTAGTGATAGATATGTATTTTCCTTCAAACCGAGCCCGGCACTTTTTACAGAAGGTATATGGGATCCTGAATCAGTACGTACACGGCTTATGGATGACATAAGCAAAATAAGAAATTGTCGTGTTGAAATAATTATGAAGGATATCAGTACCGTCCAATATGAGCCACATCGATTGTGGGAATGGTCAGAGATTGCCATGGACGTAGCTCAAAGATTTAGATAAATCTATGCAATGAATATGTAATTATTTTCCAAGAGCCTTAGCAGCTAGCTCAGTTCCGACAACCCGTGAACGTATCTTCTCAAATGCTGTTTCCCTGCTCGTTGAAGTATCATCTCCAAAGGGGGAGAATCCGCAATCATCCGTTGTACCCAGAAGATCGGTCGAGATGTATTCTGCGGCTTCCAAGACGCGATCACGCACCTCCCGGGGTGTTTCAACTCTGGGATCTATGGGATCGATGACACCGATGAATATTCTTTGGTTTTCCCTCGCATGAGTTTTAATTATTTCAAATACCCTGGAACGATCGCTCTCGCTTGCCATCTGAATATAGAAGTTGCCCACTTTGAGCTCAAAAAGACTCGGCAGAAGATCGGCGTAATCCACATCCGCACTGTGAGTCGCGTCAAGGTCTCCACCAGGGCAGGTATGAACTCCCAGTCTCTTCTGATCCTTTTCCGAGAAGCGATCGAGCACAAGGTTGTTGAGTTCGACGAAATCCTTCAGAAGCTTTTTACTCGGATCGAGCTTTACCGAAAGCCTCCCCTCAGTAAAATCGATCTGTACCTTGTGAGCGCCCCTATCCAGGCAGCGGCGAATGTCAGATTCCGTCTCGCTGATCAGGTCTTTGAGAAAAGACTCCCGGGAATAAGAGTCAATTCCCTCAGAAGGGTAGAGCAGGCTCAATGCAGAGGCTGAAATAACCGCCTGCTTAACCGGCTTTTTAGTGTGTTTTTTCGCCTCATCCAGATATTTGAATGCATAAGTATGATAACTAAAAGGACCCGCTGTCAGCCTAGGCAAGTTTCTCTTGTGACCATCGGCGAATGGAATGGCAATACCATCGGAGGCTATATTCTTAAGCCCGTGAACTGGATAGGTCACAAAGCTTGGTTTTGTCTGTTCCCCGTCCGTGATAACGGGCGAACCGGTTGCTTCAAACTGTCTAATAGTATCTCGCACGGCCCTGTCATAAAGCGAATCCAGCTCTTCATAGGATATCTTTCCATCATCGAATGCCTGCAACCCTTCGATGAGCTCTCGCGGTCTGGGAATGCTTCCGATTGGTTCGGTTGGAATAAACATATCGGTCTCCTCCCAAAAATAATATGAATGTATACCAATGTTTTTTCTATATAACTTTTTCTTTTAACGGCATTTCTTCCATAAACCGGATAGTTTCCTCCAGAGTTTTCATGCCTCCTGAACAGCTCATAGCGGTAAGGCAGATCCCTGCCATTGCATTGGCGAACCTCATAGTTTTTTCAAGATCCCATTCCTGGTAAATTCCATAGAGCATTCCAGCACAGAACGCATCTCCCGCACCAACGGTACTTACAATTTGTGCCTCCCCCATATCATGGGAGGGGAGAAACAGCGGGGATGAATCCTTTCGACCTGCATAAGCCCCTTCAGGGAAATGAATACAGACGAGCTCGCTCTCTCCCTTGTCCAGCAGCATCCTGAGCGTTTCTTTTAGATTTGTATAATTCAGCCTGCCAGACTCATCCCTGATATCAAATCCGGTGGTTCTTCCCGCCTCGACTTCATTAAAAATAAGATAATCGGTGTACTTTAGGGCAGGCAGCACGATCTTGTTGAACCGATAGCTGCTCTCACTCACCACATCCACAGAAGTCTTCAACCCGCTGTCCTTTGCCATTTTTAAAACACGGGCCATTTTAGTTCCATACTCCGGATCCGGTCCGTCAAGTGTATCGAGAAGGAGTATATATCCGATATGAAATATCTTTGATTGAACCTTTGAAAAATCGAAGTGTTTCACATCAAGGTACATGTTCGTTCCCTTGTTGTGAAAAAAAGTCCTGATTCCGGTTTTCTTTACTGTAACAACATCGGTGTAGGAAGTCATAACGTTGTCGATTAAGTGCATCAGAGATATATCTATACCGTGACGACCTAAATCATCGAGAATGAATTTTCCGTCCGCGTCGTCGCTCGTGATCCCGAGCGCGTAGAGTGGAATTTCTGTTTTCAGCAGAGCGAGATCCTTCAGAACATTGTAAGCGCATCCCCCACTGGCCCTTTGCTCCTCAAGAATAATTGACAGCATTCCCTCCTCAGGCCACAGATCGACGATCTTTACATGATCGATTACAAAATTTCCCGCTCCGGTAATTCCCCTATTCGACACTGAACCCTCCTCATCCACGAGTCCGTACCATGATAAATTATTCCTTATTCCGCAACAACTAAATTCTGAGGATAAGGCTAAAAGGCCAATATAAAAAACACTGTATAACCAGACAATAAGCATCATAATAACGCAAGAGCAAGAAATTTGATAAGTAGGGTAAATAGTGCTAAAATGTATATATATAAAACAATGGAGAGCCGCCCATGAAAATCAAAAATCTTATTTTTACCCTAGCAACGATCCTTTTTATCATACTTTCCGTTAGTCTTGTATCTGCACAGATATACGATATTACCGCCGCAGAGGCAGATCTTACAGCCCTCGCATCAACAATGGCCAACATATTCGGACCAAATCTCGGAAGTATCTCTTATGTTGGAGAACCTATCGGTTATGCAATAACACCACGTTTCGAGGTGGGAGTAGGATTCGGAGCTGTATTTGTGCCACTGAAAGAACAGGACGTAGCTCTGGATTTTGAACTTCAGGGTGACGTATACTTTCCCGTACCTGCACTTGCTGCACACGGAAAGTACACGATTAAAAGATTCGAACTCGGCCTCAAGCTTGCAGGAATCCCAGAAATTAATATAGACGACGAAGACCTCTCTGCCAAAGTCAACAATGTGATCGTTGGGGGAAAGGTAAGATACAACGTAGGTTCCTTCAAAAAAACTCTGGTCAAAGGGGGTTTCTCTGTAGGCGGACTCTACGAATACATGAACGGCGATATTACTGCAAGCAATACGGATTCTTTCATGGTTGATGCGAATGATGACGGAACTGACGACGGTGAATTAATAACAGCAGCAGATCTCTCTACAACCTGGTCTTCGCACACAATCGGCGGTGAGGCACTGGCAAACTTTCAACTCCTCTTTTTCAATTTCTACGTCGGATCACGTTTGAGCAAGAGTTTTGGCAGTGCGGAATCGTCGATCGAAGGCAATGTAGAGCTGGTCAGTACGTCTGGACTTGTAGCTCCTGCAACAGATGTGGTTTCAATACTTGAAGATGCAAAACCCAAAGGTGTTGACACCTTCATTTTCGGAGGTCTTGAAGCCAAAGTATGGTTTCTCGTTATATCAACAAAGGCAAGCTACAACCTTAATGGGGATGCATTTGGCGGAGACGTGGGAGTAAGACTCCAGTTCTGATCAATTCAGTCATTTTAAATTAAATCCAAAAAATCGTTTTCCCCGAACCACCTGAAGGTATCCACTATGGTTTCTCGAAGCGGCCTCGACGTATAACCGAGATCTCGTACCGCCTTGTCATGAGTGATGAATCGGTGATTACGAACAGCGTGGAGAGAATCGCGCGTGTACAGTGGTCTTCTTCCACGTAGCTTTGATAAGATGCCAATAAAGGGCAATCCAAGATGTGCCAGCCATATGGGAGACACAAAACCTGGTGCCCGGCGTCCGGTGACCTCCTCAACAAGATCTGATAATTCTTTTATTGAGAGCCACGTCCCCCCGAGAAGATATCGCTCACCTATCTTTCCCCTCTTTTCTGCAGACAGCGCACCCTGAACTGCATCCCGAACATCAACCCAGTTGAATCCTCCCTCAACCAGTGAGCGCAACCGGAAATGGTATAGTGACAGCAGCATTTCTCCCATATGTGAAGGCTTGAAATCATTGGGCCCGATAATCGCAGTGGGATTAAGTATAACGGCGTCGAGGCCGTCATCCACTGCCTTGAGAACAAGCCGCTCCGCATCGGCTTTTGTGCAATCATAAAAGGGCGCCTGTCCTTTTTCAACAAGAGGTCTCGTCTCATCGATAATTTCACCTTTTGGTCGGCTCGATAGGGCGTGTATAGAGCTGAAGTGAACAAGTCTGCGGACATTGCAATTGCGGCAAGCCTCAATAACGTTACCTGTCCCCTCGACATTCACACGGTAGGTATGGAGGGTGTCGCCTTTTGATATTGAAATGTGCGCTGCGAGATGGAAAACCGTATCCGTATCTGAGAAAGCGTTCTTCAGGGAAGCGGGATCAAGTATATCTGCTTTGACCAGGTCTATTTCCAGTCCATGTATACCACGCAGGTCACGATGAACGACAGCTCGGACCTTCCGGCCCTGCTCCCTCAACGTACGGATCAGATTAGCACCAACATGACCGCTAGCCCCTGTAACGGTAACGAACAAGAATTCCCCTCTAATCTATTCAGCGATACCGCACCAGTTTATCGCAGTAGCCGCGTAGAGCTTGGCAGCGGCAACGACCTGGTCANNGCACCGTGTATTCCCATGCTCAAATCACCAGGACCCCAGTTCACCCCTTTGATTCCCTTTTCAAACATGTAGTTGACATCACCAACGAATGGCGAAGGCGCTACAACTGCTTTGGATTCCATCACCTGTTCGAAGGAGGAAACCAGCGTCTTGATTGAATCTTCACCCGCTGGTATATCCAACGGCACCTTGGGCGGAAAAGGAATTTTGAACTCAGGTTTGTAATCCTTGAGCCAGTAGTCATGGGTGGCAACATATTCAATGGTATCGATGATCTGTTTTTTTATATTATCCACGGTTGTCTGCGGAGAAATCATGCACGCGATCATCATTTCACATTCACCTGCCTGTGTAGAAAAACTCTCACCACCCTTTATCTGCGAAATGGTCNNCTGGATCAAGTGAGGGATCATGGTAATCCAACCCCCAGGACCGTTCGAGCTCACTAAATGCGTTGATCAATTTTACCATCTTGTCTATCGCATTTATCCCTATCTGGTCATTCTTTGTAGGCTGAGGCCAGACAGTTTTATATCGGTTGCAGATATGGGTCGATACACCCCTTGTTTTAATATCAAAGTAAATCTCACCTTTCGATTTATTGTAAATATTCAAATTCGTAGGTTCACACATGATGGCAAAATCCGCCTTGTACCCCCGATCCAGTAAAGACCAGATTCCGATCTCTGCCCTTCCCGATTCCTCACCATCAACATAGGTGATTAAAAGGTCCCCCTTTAACCTTATGCCCAGTGAACTCAATGCCTTTGCAACAAATAGTTCGGCAGTTCCTCCGGCCTTCATGTCGGTCGCACCCCTGCCCCATACTTTTCCATCTTTTACACCACCGTCAAAGGGAGACAGCTGTGTCCAGTCTCTCATTTGTTCCTCACTGACCGTAACGACATCGGAATGGGTATTGAAGAGGAGAGAGCGGCCACCGCCGGAGCCCTTCTTCACCCCAACCACATTCGGTCTACCCTCTTCAAGCTCATAGAGATCGACTTTATCGAAATAGCCTGTCTTTTGCATTTCATCGGCCAGCCAGGCCTGACACTCGGCAATCTCGGTTTTCTCCCCTTCAAGAAGCTGTTCCTTATTTACCGAACGGTAATTAATATACTGTTTCAAAGTTGACAGCAGTTTTTCCTTTTCCGAATCCATGTAGGCAACAACCTCTTCAATTACCTTCTCTTTACTCATGTTCTCCCTCCTCTCCATTATAATGGAGGCTCTTCAGATGGAAATTAGTCGCTGGGAAACAATTCACATATGAGCAATAGCGTTACAAACGCCCGCTCAATTTTATTAACCAATTGTATACTTTTTTTCGGCTTCGCCGAATACCTTATCGAAAACCCCCAGAACTCGGTCAAGCTCCGTTTTTTGAATGGTCAACGGCGGTATCAACTGCATCCTGTTGTAATAATATCCACCCGCCTCATAGAGCAACCCCTCTTCAACACACCGATCCCGCACGTAGGTTGACTCCTGAACAGCCGGTTGCTTTGTATTTCGGTCCCTCACCAGCTCAACACCGGTATACAGCCCTCTATTGTCGATATATCCAATGATAGGGTGTTTTTTTTCGAGATCCCGCAATCCTTCCAAGAAATATTCTCCCGCTTCATTTACCCCTCGTAAAAAATCCTCAGACGATACTGTGTCAATAACATAATTACCCACCGCACAGGCGATAACGTTTCCAGCCTGTGTCGATACATGGGCTCCGGGTCCCCACTCCTCTAATATCGCTCCCCTGGCAATGACTGCTGATATGGCTAATCCTCCTCCCAGCGCCTTTGAGGTAACGATCATGTCCGGTTCTATCTGGGAATGCTCAAAGGCCCATAACTTACCACTGCGTCCCAAACCTGTCTGAATCTCGTCGATTATCAACAGCATACCAAACCGGTCGGCTATTCGTCTTAACTCCTGCAGGTATTCAACCGGCGGTATGTAATACCCGGCGGAACTCTGAAAAGGAGATACCAGTATCGCCGCAACGTTGCAAATTCCATGAATCCCATCGGTGTAGGGCGACTCCTTGCTGTCCAGGAGCTGCTCAAATTCCTTAATACAGTCCATTGCATGACCTGGCTCACTCCTATACTCATGGGGAAAGCGAAAGTATCCCACTGCTTTGTCCGGCAATACAGGATAAAAATAGGGCTGCATGTTTCCCTTCCCAGTCAAGCCCATCGTTCCATAGGTAACTCCGTGGTAATCTCCATAGGCTGTTAAAATGTAAGGCTGGCCCGTATAGTAGCGTGCGGCTCTTACCGCAAGCTCTATGCCATCAGACCCGGTTACACCGAACATGACACGGGCCTTTCCGCTCATACGAGAGTTCTTTACGAGCTTCTGGGCAAGTTTCACCCGTTCAACATGGGGAAAATCAAAAAAATGCGTCAGCTTTCCGGCCTGCTCTTGTATAATTTTTGTTATCTCCTCGTTGCATTCACCAAGTGCTGATGTTGCAAACCCGGCGAGAAGATCAAGGTACTCCTTTCCATCCGCATCATAGAGGTATACCCCCTTTGCCCGTTCAATTACCGGTGTTACATCAAATATTCCCCAACCAACACCCCCGAACGATTCATATTCCAGCCACTTTTTTGCAAGCTCCTTTGTCTTATTCCCAAAGGGCGCCTGGTTGATCCGGGTCTTTAATTTTTCTTCTGCAAGCTTCCTCGCATTTCTCTGTCTTCCAACATTCTCCATAAATCCCGACACCATTTCATCCCTCCTGCACGTATGGATGGTATTCCAAGGTTATCACTTTCCGAATATGGCGGTATGAATAATCTCCTGTGAATTCCCAGCGTCAAGGGTGTTCATGGCTTCCTGAAGCTTTATCCGATCGAGCCTCTCCAGAATCTCCTCCACACCTCTGAGATTTTTTATACACAGGTCGGTGGCTCTTCTTCCATCCATCCTGAACGGAAATATATCGAGACCGATCCAACCGTCATACCCAAATTGTTCCAGATAGAACATGAATTCCAGTGTTTCCTGAAGATGCACACTTACAGCTATAAGGTCATCGTCCCAATCACCGTATGCATCATTCATATGGACATTGAACATCTTTTTATGCATGCTGAGCAGAACAACAGATTCGGCCGGTTTTTCCTTGGCCATGAGTGAATGTCCGAAGTCTATGGTCACACCCACATTGTCACCGCACTCTCTGGCAAGAAGGAGAGCCTTACCTACCGCACCTATGGTCATGTACTTTCTCGGCTCCTTCAACTTATACTCGAGGCACACATTAATGGCTTTGTTATAGTTGGCAATCTCAACGATACTTTCCTTCAATGTGTTCCAATGCTTCACATAATCCACCTGAAATGAATAGTCGTAACCATCACTCCCGAGCCAGAGACATACCGACGGACAGTCTGTCGATACCGCGAAATCAATCGAACGTTTACAGAGATCAATGGCATCCTGCCTTAACTTTTTATCCGTGTGTGCTATTGAACCAAGCTTGAATTTTTTGTCTCCGAAGGTATTCGCGAGAATACTCGTTAATTGAAGACTGTTATCATTCAACCATCCCTTGAAATCCGTTAGTTCGATCCCATCGACCTGTGTTGAAATAATTTCAACACCATCGATGCCGTCCACTGAGCCGGCAATCCCAATAGTTTCCTTTAAGGATGCTGCCTTATTCGCATAGCCACCCGGGAGAAATCTGTCCGAAGCCCCTCCAAGGGCCCACAAACCTGCCGAATATTTAAATTTCCCCATAACACTCCTCCAATCTTATAGAATTCATAATTATACGGCCATCTCCATACCTCCAGCAACATTGAAAGCCTGTCCCGTTATGTAATTGGCGTCATCTGAGGCGAGAAATAGGATGAGTTTCGCTACATCCTCGGACTCTTCCAATCTTCCAAGAGGTATTGCCTGGACGTACGATTCCTTTACCTCTTCTTCAGATATACCCCTTATTTCAGCCTCCCAACCCGCTTCTCTATCCTGCATCGACGTTTTTACAAGACCGGGGCAGACACAATTTACATTTATCTTGTACTGCGCGACTTCAGAGGCAAGTGATTTGGCAAATCCTAAAACCGCGAACTTCGACGCCGCATAATGGGCGAGGAGTTGCGCGGGTCTCTTCGATGCGATGGAACCGACATTGATGATTTTTCCCCCTCCACCCTGTTTTATAAACTGCCGTACCTCAGCCTGACAGCAAAGAAAAACCCCCTTTGCATTCACATCCATGTTGAAATCCCACTCCTCTTCAGTCAGGTCAACGGCCCAGTTCATAGTTGACACACCGGCATTGTTGACTGCAATGTCAAGTCTTCCATATCTCTTGACCGCTATGTCGATGAGTTTTATGCAATCACTCTTTACCCGAACATCCATCTTGAACAACTCAATTTCACCGGCTAAATGCTCAGCCAGCGCTATCGTCTCATCCGCAGCTTTTTGATCCTTGAAATACCCAATAACGATCTTCGCACCCTCCGCTGCGAATGCAAGTGCCGTAGCCCTTCCTATCCCCTTGTCTCCCCCGGTGATTACCACCGATTTTCCTTTAAACCGCATTTCTAAATACTCCATTCATCACTGAAACATCTAAATTTTTCCATTTATGTTTCAAACCTGTTCAGCCTAAAAGCTCTTCTCTAAAAGAGTAATCAATTAAGTAATTTTTTACAGTGGTTGAATGAATCAAATAGTGCCATTACATTCTCAATTGGAACACAAGCCTGAATATTGTGAATCGAACTGAAAACATAACCGCTTCCCTGGGCAAGTATTTTCACATTCCGCCTTACCTCTTCATCTATTTCTTCAGGATTGCCGAATGGTAGAATATGTTGGGTGTCGATACCACCTCCCCAAAAGACCATTTTCTCACCATACAATCCCTTGATCTCTTCCAGATCCATACCTTCGGCGCCGTACTGCAAAGGATTCAGTATATCTACACCGATTTGGACGAAATCATCCATAAGTTCTGCCACAGAACCACAGGTATGATAGAAAATTTTCCAATTGGTATTCCTGTGTATCCAGTCGTTTATCTTTTTAAATCTTGGTTTGAACAGCTCCCTGAATATTTCCTTTGACATTAGGAGTCCTCGCTGTCCACCAAAATCCGTTTCACTGATATCAATGATATCTACCTCTTCCCCACATGCTTCATGGTACATCTTTAAGTTCTGCAAAACCAGTTCAGTCTGATATTCGAAGATATCACTGATGTATTCCTTTCTTGTTTTGAGTGAAACGTACCATTCCTCGGGGTCTCTAACGCCTTCAGGATCTTTCACATTCAGTCCCGGAACGATTCCTATATCACCAAGACCACCATCACAAAAATTTCCGATCAGGGAATAATCAGTCTCTTCGTAGATTGACAGTGCTGTATTTTCAAGAAACCGCATATCTTCATCTGTATAAAGAGAGAAGCTCTGGTCTACCCATCTCTTCGGGTCGAGCTTCGCATTCGCTATCTCTTTCTGCCTGACAATAGCATCGAAGTAGTACCCGTCCCTCGCCATCCTACCGGAGGGCAGGGCCTTTCTGTCACCCTGTGGATAGAGCAGTATGTCCCCATTGTGGTCAACATCCCACTCGAACTCCCCCGGAACCAGCACCTCCGTACCATCGAACAATTTCCACGGCTTCCAGTTTTCATTTTTAAATCCAAAAACTGTGCTGGGAAGCTGTATTCCATAGGTATCAATCCCAAGCTTTTTTCTAACCTGATCCTCGACCTCTGCGAGCATCTGAAATGGATCCACAACCCTTACCGCCCTCCCTGTCTCTACGCCGAGCACCTCTCTCAATTGTGTATAGGTACTCGCATGAATGCCAGTAACAGAGGTACTTCCAAGGTCGAGCGGCACCTGATCAGGAAGCACATGATTGATTGCTTTTCGTACTCTTTCCCTGGATGTCACAACTGGTAAAATAAACCTCTCAATTCACAGGTGTATAAAATAGGGATGCATACTGTACTGATGGGAGATGCATCCCCATTTTTACGTTATTTCTGTAAACCGGCCCTCTTTGACAGTTTGTCCAACTCTCGAGCAGCGGTATTTAACGCTCTGTTTGCATCTTTCCCGCCCACCATCAGCGAGAGCTCGCGACCTACAACCTCAATCATCTGAGTGGAGTAGGTAAATTCCGGTACCGGCTTTGCCGTTTTGAGAATTTCCAAAACCTGTGGATACCACGGAAACTTTGCAACCACATCGCGATCTACAAAGACATCACTTCTGGTTGGGGCACCGCCAGCCAGAGCACGTTTCTTCGCAATAGGAAAGGATTCAACCCAGGAAATGAACTTCCATGCAGCCTCCTTGTTTGGAGAGCTCTTCGGTATCGCCCATCCCCAGCCGCCGTTAAGGTTGGCACCTCCAGGCATTCGAGACAGCCCGACATTTCCTGCTATAGCCGATTTTTCAGGATCCTGCATATCGACATAGAACATCCAGAAAGTCACAATTGAAAACGCCTTACCCTGATTAAAGAACTGTATCGCTTCATCAAATCCGTATCCAGGTGCTCCTGGAGGGGCATTTTTTGTCATATTTTCAACATAGAGCTTCGCAGCCTGGATACCAGCACTGTTGTTTATTGTTGACTTCCAGCTGTTCCTGTCGTAATAATCGCCGCCTACACTGAAAAGATAATTGGACCACTCCATACATATCGGATCAGGCTTCAGCCCCATCATGGAAGCACCGTAAATCTCAGGGGTACCATCATTATTCTCATCCCGCGTCATGAAGGTGGACAGCTCGACGTAATCCTTGAGGTTGTTCGGAATCTCCAGGTTACGCCCGAACTTCGCCCGGTACTCCCTCTGCAACTTCGGATCATTCATAATATCTTCCCGATAGAAGAGAAGCATGGTATAGTTGTAAAATGGAATCATGTACAGGGTCCCCTGATAGTATCCGACCATTTCAAGCATCGATGGAACGTACTTGTCCATCTCGACAGAGGCTGTTTTAGCTGCCAAGTCGTCGAGGGGCTCCAACCAGCCACCGGCAGGGAACTCCCCGGCCCAGTAGTTGTCAACGACGATTGCATCGTATGCCCCCTTGCTGCTCATGAGCTGGGGTAGTAGCTTTGCGTGCATCTGAGCATAGTTTACAACCTCAAAATTAACGCTTATCCCAGTCTCTCGTTCAAATTCTGGAAGAATATCCTGAATAATAAACGTATCAGGAACTCCTTCCATGAGAAGATTGATCGTCTCCGCATGAGCGAAAAAGACCATAAATGCCATGAATAACAGGGCAATGAGAACTACTCTGCTCAATTTCATCATTTCGTACTCCTTCCTTTGAAATTTCAATTTAACATTCTATGATCTAAAACTCCGAAATGCCTCACCCCCCTTCCACTTTGTGTGTTCACCCTATACCGCTCTTATTTAAGTGCACCAAAGGTCAGTCCTCGTACAAGGTATTTCTGAATAGCTATGGATAGAACGAGCATCGGAATGATGGCAAAGCACATTGCTGCAGCAAGAGTTCCAAGCATTACACCACGCTCGGTTTGCATTGCCGCTAGAGCAATGGGGACAGTGCTCGTTTTCTCTGCAGTCAGCATAAGTGCAAAAAGAAATTCATTCCAGCACAAAATAAAACTTAATATTCCAGAAGCCATTACCCCGGGAGTTGCAAGGGGAAAAACGATCCGCGTTACCGCCTGTAATCTCGAGGCGCCATCGATCATTGCCGCTTCTTCTAGTTCCCGTGGAATGCCTTCGAGAAATCCCATTAGCATCCAGATAATAAATGGCAGATTAAATGAGAGATAGGATAATATCAGTGCTCCTCGTGTATTCAATAAATTAGCCGTTTGCATTAAAACAAATATAGGTAGACTCAGTACTATAGGTGGGAGCATTTGAAGACCGAGTATGCCGAACTGAAGCTTACGCCCCCCCGTATTAAACCGATTGAATGAATACGCAGCTAAAAATGCGATGGGTATTGCAATTGCTGTAGCTCCTACAGCCACAGCCAGGCTGTTAAAAAAAAATCTGGCGAAGCCATAATCAATGAAAAGTGACCGGTAATTGTCGAGAATAGGTTTAAAGAACCAAACAGGAGGGATTTTGTATGCTATGTACTTTGTTGTAAATGATAAACGAACCGTCCAAAGTACGGGGACGAGAATAATAATTGAAAATACGGAAAGGAGTATATAGGTACTAATGTCTGAAAAGATTTTTCCTTTTCTTATCGACCTCTTGCCCAATGCCATACCGAACTATACCTCCCTCTGCATTCTCATCGCCCGGTATAGGAAAACAACGACAAACATGGTAACAAACAGTAAAATAAATGAAGCTGCAGATGATTCTGCCAGGCTGAGCCCCATGAATGTTCTGCGATATATATAGTAACTCATGACGTCTGTGGTCACTCCAGGTCCTCCCCGGGTCAGTATATAAACGAGATCAAAGGTACGAAAGCCGAAAATAACTCGGATAAGCAATGCAACAATAATAACGGGTTTCATGAGCGGTATGGTTATATAGTAAAATCTCTGAAAAGCAGAAGCTCCATCTATTGCTGCAGCTTCATAGGGATCGGAGGGTAGAGATACCAAACCTGCCAGGAGTATAAGTATCATAAAAGAGACCTGCTGCCAAATATCCACCATAACGACTGTCCAGAATGCAACTTTCTCTGAGCCAAGCCAGTTTACCGGTGGAAGCATTAAAAGTGACAACATGTAGTTCATAACTCCTAGCTCAGGATGCAGAAACACCCGCCATATAAGACCAACGGCTACGGGAGCCATGACCATGGGTATGGTCAGAATGGTATAGAAAACCCCTTTTGCTTTTATCTTCCTGTTGAGGAGCATGGCAATTCCAAAACCGAGGAGAAACTCCAGTGTTACCACAACAACGACAAATTTGATAATCACATAGAGCGAATTCCAAAAATAGATGTCGTGAAAGATCGATCCATAATTATCAAACCAGACAAACATATTGAACTTCGGATTGAGAAAGCCATATGTTGTAAAACTGGTGACGAGCGAAAAGAGAAGTGGATATATTATTATACCTATAATAATGACACCGGCTGGTATGAAAAAATAATATCCAAGTTTTTTTTCCCGATCTTTAAGCGCCAATCAATTTATCCTCGGTACCTATTAAAAGTTTCTTTGCGAGTAAATTGCGGGAGAGCTCTTTTTTTCTAAATTTCAAACGTAAATAACTATTTTTTGGTGATAACTCAAATGAATAAGCGCTATTAAATTGGCGAGTTGTCACCCGCGACTAATTTAGGTTGTGAGTCAGGATTTTATCTTTTAAAATACACCATGTCAAGGGATTTTCCTTGCAGTCGAAATCATCAACGGTTTCCGGTTAATTTTATATTGTTCACTAGATTACGAAATGAGTTTATAAGTATTTTTTAAATAACATTAAAAAATAATCTTCACACAATGGGAGAATTAAATGAGATCTATAGATCTACGGAGTGACACCGTTACCCTTCCGACACCGGAAATGCGAGAGGCGATAAGCAGAGCAGAATTGGGAGACGATGTCTTCGGAGAGGATCCAACCACACTCGAGCTCCAAACGCTTTCAGCACAAATGATGGGTAAGGAAGCGGCTCTGCTCGTGCCCAGTGGGACCATGGGCAATCTCGTTTGCACTCTCACCCACTGTGCGCGTGGAGAGGAGGTAATCCTGGGTGATCGGTCTCACACCTTCCTCAATGAAGCCGGGGGCATGGCAGCACTGGGGGGATTGCATCCGCGTACTGTTTTGAACCAGCCGGATGGAACAATCCGGCTGGAGGATATTGAATCGGCAATCCGCGGAGATAACGACCATTTTCCCCGTACGCGTTTGATATGTCTGGAAAACACACATAATTTCTGCAGCGGCTCCCCCCTCCCACCTGAATATACCGATGCAGTAGTCGATCTGGCCCGACGGTACAGACTTCTCGTACACCTTGACGGCTCCCGGATATTTAATGCATCGGTAGCACTGGGGATCGACGTGAAGAGATTGATCCGTAATGTGGATTCTGTAACCTTCTGCCTCTCAAAGGGTCTCTCAGCACCGGTCGGATCAGTGGTATGTGGTTCGAGAAAATTTATCGCCGAAACACGCCGGACACGCAAGGTTCTGGGAGGCGGCATGCGGCAGTGTGGAATCATCGCTGCCGCAGGGATCATCGCACTTGATCGGATGATAGAACGAATCGCCGAAGATCATGAAAATGCTCATCGGCTCGCGGAGGGTATAAAAAACATACAGGGACTGTCAATCGATCTGGAGCACATACGGACAAACATAGTCTATTTCAATCTTGCAGACGGCCGTTTATCGGAAGAAAAGTTTTTAACGGAGCTCGGGAGAAGGGGTATCAAATTTCTCCGAAGCGGTCCTTCTCGGTTTCGAATGGTAACCCATTATGGAATAAGCGCCGATGACATCGATGAAGTATTACGTAGTTTAAGTGAAGTGTTAACCAATCATCTCTGAACCCTGCCCGATGCGTTGCCCCGAGCTAGGCGCATTACCTCATCCGTCGTAATGAGGGGTAAATCTCCTGGTATCGAGTGCATGAGACAGGAGGCTGCAGTAGCAAACTCGAGCGCCTCCCTTTCACCCGACAAATTCTCCAGACCATATATAAGCCCCGCAGCAAAGGTATCTCCCGCTCCGACCCTATCCACGATATCGTGAATTTCATACTTTCGGGAAACAATACACTCGCTGCCGTTGTTGAGAACCGCTGACCAGCTGTTGTAATCGGCAGAATGACTCTCCCTCAGGGTGACCGCAGCTGTTTTCAGGTTGGGGTAGGTTTTTAACACAATGTCGGTCATTTGTTTATAGCTCTGTACATCCAGTGATCCCTTTTCCACATCGATTTCCATCTCCATGCCCAGCGATTTTTGATAATCCTCCTCATTACCGATGAGTATATCCACATAGGTCACGATTTCTGTCATGACTTCCTGTGGCGTTTTCCCATATTTCCATAACTTTTTGCGGTAATTGAGGTCACAAGAAACTCTAAGATTCTTTTCTCGTGCATGCCTTACCGCAGCCAGTGAAAGCTTAGAGGCTGAAAGTGAAATAGCGGGAGTTAAGCCTGAGAGGTGAAACCAACAGGCACCCTCAAATACCCGTTCCCAATCTATATCCCCGAGAGTCGCCTCCGAAACAGCTGAATGGACCCTGTCATATAAAACAACCGAT
>JABAOF010002224.1_pt1 | contig 16791 bp, 14 predicted proteins | sample 7062171 | NCBI WGS metagenome assembly JABAOF01 (sample SAMN14538628, study PRJNA623070) | marine sediment metagenome | biome: marine biome [ENVO:00000428]; feature: marine pelagic biome [ENVO:01000023]; material: deep marine sediment [ENVO:00002113] | place: India: Gulf of Khambhat ...
GCATAGAGGGCGAGTTCGAGGGCTTTTTTGGCCTCTTCGGCGAGTTCGCGGGCACTGCGTTTGTGGAACGAGGCATCTCCCGCGGTCACTTTGACAAGAGTCTCTCCTCTTGCCTGCACGAGAGCGGTTCCTTCCACGTCGGTTATCTTCAGGTCAATCATTTGGATTCCATTTTTCAGGGCCTTGCGGATGGATTCGGCATAGGTCTGGGCGCGCTCCAGCGGTGTGGCGGAATCTTCCTCCTCCGCGGGAGAGAAAAGCGATTTCTCGTTCAGGGTGATCTCGGCAATATTTTGTCCATCTTTCTCGATTGATTTCACTTCCACCTTGAAACGATCAGTCACCTGTCTCCTTTCCGCGACAATATCAACCCCCATTTCTTTCAAGAGGTCTTCTACCTTGCTGACACGATCTCTCGCCAGAGGGTGGGTTTCGCCGGTGGTAATAACCGGCGGCCGCCAACGGCTCTCCTCGATGGCGGCAAGGCCCTCCAACACGGTCAGCAGCGCGGTGGGCTTGTACTTGGTCTTGGAGAGATAAGCCAGGGCGTGACGATCAGCCTCCATTTCCGCCTTTCGCCCATAGTGATTGAGTGCCCCCTGTTGAATCTGCGCGGCCATGACGGCGATCTCGCCGCGGTTGTAGACGATTCCGGCGAGGACTGCCGCGATGACGCCCAGGTCTGTGCGACTTGCCCGTTCATGCTGCCGGAGGGCATGTTGAAGGGAGTTGTGGGCGATTTCGTGGGCGAGGATTGCGGCGAGTTCATCCTCACTCTCCACCGCCGCCAGAGCCCCCTCAGTCACATAGAGTCTGCCCCCGGGCAATGAAATCGCATTGATCCCCTTGGATGCCACCACCTTTATGGAGTAGCGCGTTTCCGGTCTTTCGGTGTGTAGGGCGATCACATTTGCAATGCGCTCAAGGCGTGCCAATTCGGGATGATCGGGGAGTGGTTTGAGAGCTTTTTCGAGTTCAGCCGCGGCCTTTTCACCGAGTTTTTCCTCCTCGGTTTTTTCCGTTTCTTGGGGCTCGGAAGCAATCGACGGCTGTTCTGCCGCGCTCGCTGCCGTAATGAGCCCCACAGCGAGACAAATGGCTGCAAACAGCCAAAATCCCCTCAGCATTGCGAAACCACAATCCTTTCTGATCGTCAAATATAGTATAACACCGTGTCAGAGAGACGACCATCGCAAATAGCGTCAAATATTTAGACCCACGTAATGCCCTGGGGTTCCGTATGAGCAGATTTCGAACACAGAAAGAGGCGATTTATGGAATAAGAATCAACGCAGAGAGATCGTTTGGTCCAGTTCGTACAAGCTCATTGATTAAAGTTCAGGGTGGGGGGAAAACCCTTTGTAGTAAGAGGAGCATGATGGAAATCCGCGAAGAACAACTCGCTGCGCTCAGATCAGAAGCACGCCGCAAATACCAGGTGATGATTGATTACATCAAAGATCAGGTGGGCGAAGGCTGTGAATATCTCAATGACCTGGTAAGAGTTGTCGTATCTGAGAGAGGCTGCTACTACGAGTTTCGGGACATGCCGGAAGAGTTCTCCGGCGCGGTTGGTTCCGGCTTCACACATGAGTTCATCGGCTCCACCAAGGCCTTGGAACTGCTCGCTCAACTCCAGCATCTGGTGGAAACGAGCGATGAGTCAAATACGCGGGAACTGGCTCTGCTGGTCGTATACAGCCGTGACGGACTCTACAATCGAGATGAAACCTATATCTATCATACCGGCGAAGACGGCGAGATTGAAGTTGACGACCCCGCGGAGCCGATAGTCTCAGGGCACCTGCGCCCCGGTGTTGTGCCACTGTTCTTCAAAGTCAAGGTGGACAGTGACCTCGCCATTCCATTGCTCGGCGCCAAGAGAGGTGTGATGTTCTTTGTGGCGAACCTCACCGATCAACATCTGCTCGTCGCCATTCCTCACGAAGGCATCGGAGTAACCGACCTTAGCCAAATACCGGCGAGTGAGTTGGTACACTGATACTCTACGGACACGGCAACACTGCACTCTTCTCCGCTGCCATATAACCCCATGCCGTAGCAGGCATGAGAATACTGCGTCTGTCTCTTTTCTCAAGGGTTCAAATAAAAGGGCAGGCTGCCTCAAAGCAGCCTGCCCTTTCCACTTTTTTAGGGGTTGTTGCCGGTTATCTGCAACGACCTGCACCTTACAGCAACCAAGAAGCTCCGAGGGCTATCCTTATTACCCCTAGGCTTTTTTCGATTTGCCCTTGGCGGTATCGTCGGGGGCGGGGTCTTGGCGGCGGTCTTGGACGAAGGTGCTGCCGGTGACGGATTTGGCGTAGGCTTTTATTTCGGCGGCGATTTCGCTGAGGTGAAGGTAGCCGGATATCTTCCGGTATTGGTTGCCGGTGCCGGCGATGGAGAGAGTCATAATGGGGAACTGGGCCTCATTGCCGCGCCGGTCTTTGGTGACGATATATCCCCGGCTGCGCTCCGGCTCCTCATATAGTGTGCGGGCGAAGGCATCGAATTTCCTCAAGAGGGCGTTGGCTATTTTCTCGGCTCGAACGGGTGTGGTGAGGATGCCGAAATCATCTCCCCCGATATGGACGTAGATATCGCCTTTTTCACCGAGTTGTTCGATTATGGACTTAACCTGTTCCGCCAGCAATTTTATGGCTTCATCGCCCTTGGCAAAGCCGTAGTGGTCATTGTAGGCCTTGAAATTGTCCAGATCGAGATAAAGGAAAGCGAAGGTTTCCCCTGCGCTGATGCGGCGCTCTACCTCTTCCCGCAAGACGCCTGCGCCGGGGAAGCCTGTGAGCGGGTTGGCGGGTTCTCTGGCCTGGGCCTCCAGCAGGGCCTTGGCGAGTTGGATGACGAGTTGTCTGGGTTTGGAGGGGTCCAGGGGGCTGGCGAGGTTGATGTGGGTCTGGCCTGGAGTAGCGGAGCCGGTCTCCGGGTGGAGCAGGATGACCGTCTCGGCGCGGCCCTGGCGGCGGAGTTCCTCGGCGAGCCAGTGTGCCCGATCCTCATTCTCCACCACAGAAATCAAGTCGGGACGCAGACTCTTGAGTGCTTCCTTAGTCGTATGGGAGGACAGGGACCAATCAGCTTCCCCGGCCAATTCCACGCGGAAGCGCACCACACGGGCGCGCCCCTTTTCGATCACAAGGACGGCGATGGATTCCATCTCTGCATTCCATATTCCATATTCTCCGCCGCCTCCGGACCTCCGCATTGACCTCAAACATACTTTTCTGCTATTTTTGCGTTCAAGAAAGGGCTACCATAATGTCCCCGCGGCGTTCTCAGATCATGCTCCTGCTGGTCGCTATCTTAGTTCTGCTGCTTGCCATTTGGTGGGTATTTGTCTACTTCCTGCAGCTCCCGAAAACAGAAGCGAGTCGAACAGAGAGCGTGATGGGAGTGTGTGGAAGTCACTTTTCTGCACAGCAAAGTGCGGCAGTTGACTTGCGCTGCGCTTTGCATATACTGCAATCGCGGGTTGTTGGATGAGACTAGATTGAGGGAGAGACCAAATGGACAAAGAAATGTTTCCTGTAGTTTACTGTAACCTGGTGAAGATAACTCACGCGGGGATTGAATTCCTGTACGACTTCAAACGGCTTGGCCCTGAGGCAACAACTCCCGAAGATGCTCCTACTTTAACGCGAATCATATTGCACCCGGCGGTAGCGAAATCATTCGCCACGGCCCTGGTGGACAATATCAAGAAGTACGAAGAGAAGTTCGGGGAAATACCTCCCCCGCCCCAGCCTTCTCCCGAGCATGACTCAAAAGTTCATTAGCCCGGCCGCGCCTTTGCGGTGTCTCCGTCGCAGACCCATTTGCTGCGGCGCTCAAGTGACTGTGATAAGGGAGTTCCGCGTGCCGAACAAGTTCTCGCGACTCTCTGCGGCGGGGTCTTCCCTCCACTCTCCATCCACAATGAACTTATACTCATAAGTTCCAGGGGAAAGCATCAGCGAGGTGGAGAAGACGACCTTCTTGCCGCGCTTCTTGGGCATGCGTTTGGCACCCGACTCCCAGTTGGTGAAGTCTCCGGCGACTAACACCTGCTTCGCCCCAGGCGCGTCAATCTGGAAAGCGACTTTCCTCTTCATCTCATCTCCCTTGAAGGGTCGAATGCGACTTCGCTACTTCGTTGAGGAAGAGTCCTTGTCCTCATCTCCGGGGGAGACTTCTTCTCCCAATCCGGAGATGGATTTTCTCAATTCCCGTATCCCCTGGCCCACCGCCTTGCCCAATTCCGGCAGTCTCCTGGCACCGAACAAAAGCAGTGCTACTACCACAATTAGGGCAATTTCTCCCGGCCCCAAGGTCGACAAGAACATTAAAGGCATTTTCGTCTCCGCGCCGTTTCGGGCTTTGCTTGTTTTGCTGCCTCACTCAGATTATACGCTCGTAATGGATGACTTACAATATGCCCGTTCCATTTATTTGGGGGATATGCAGGCCATGCGCAGGTGAAGCCCGCTAAGGTCCAATAAATAGCCACTTGTTTCGGCGATGGCCTGCTTGTTTCCTCAGAGCAACTTCTCAGTTGGTCTTCTTGATCTTGTAGGCCGCATCCGTGAGGAGACCGGCCGGCGTTGTGAGGGTAATTGTCCCGTCTCCGCAGGCATAAGGAATGGTCTGGACTACGGTACCCCTGTAGGTATCCCAGTGCTGAATCTCATATTCTCCTTGAGAAAAGCCGGTCAGAGTAATCTCACTCTGATTGACCGGTTGAGGTGCGATGCCGCGGTGGTGGTTCCACCATGTATTCTCCTTATTTTGCACCCACACCAGAGCGGAGGTGGGGTTAGACAGGGCCAGCACCCGCAGATTCGGCACAGTGAGATAGTTGGTGAGTTGATAAGAAGTAAAGAACCAGTCCGCGCCCCGGTTCTTCACTACTATGCTATGCTCGCCCGCAGGCACGTCTATCCCATAGGGCCCATCATATTGATGCATGGTCTCATGATTATCGGGGAGTGTGTCTGCGAAGTCCGCGGCCAGCACTTGCTCTCCGTCGAGAGTGATGCTGAGAGCCGCGCCGCCCCAGCCTGAAACGCCCGATACACTCACAACGAATCTTCCCGGGCCCGGATAGTTGACCAGGAAGGTCGCCGGATTGTGCCAGTCGGGATGATTGACCAGACCATGCTGCACCCGGCTCAACACAGCTAAATTCGTCACCTCACCTTCGTTGTTGACTGAATAGGTGTGAGGCTGATTGAGGGGAGAACCCTCGTTCCAACTCTCGCCCGGCGGATTGACGGTCAGTGTGCCGGAGACGGCAGGCTCATGTCCCGGCACATAGCGAAGATCGGCAACTTCTCCAGGAAGATAATTCTCCTGCGCCCAATTCACATCGGCCGCAAATGCGGCGACCGGGGCGAAGTGATGGTAGAGATTATTGGGCTCGATGTAGTTGTCCCACCACCAGGTCATCGCAGTTCCCGCGGAGCCTGACAACATAGCGGCCCAGAGACCATTGTGAAGATGTATCCCATCGGGATCGTTTGTATTCTCTCTGAATCGCCAGTCTGTCCCGTATTCTCCGAAGTAGTGTGGTTTGCCATAAGCCTCTATCTTCTGCCGGCTGATCTGCGCGATCATTCCTGCCGTATCTTCCGCGCCGTAGTTGTGGGATTGTACGTAGTCCAGTTGTTCCAGCCCATCAACCTCAGGATCGCCGGGAGTGTTGGCGAAACTCGTCGTAATCAGGTGTGCCCAGGAATCAATGGACCGAAGGTAAGCGGCCATCTCCTCATGCCATGCCGCCACATTTGCGGAATGGTAGTCATTGACGATATCAACCTCGTTCCAGAACTCCCAGGATAACACCTGGGTTGCGTATCCCCAGCGAGCAACCAGATGGCGCAGCCGCTGTTTGAAGAGACGCTTCGCTTCCGTATCAGTGAAAAACTCCGCGGGAGTCTCGCAGGGGCCGCCATTTGCCGCGTTATAGGGATAGCGATTCCATTGGCTGTAGATACCCGTGGCATCGAGAGAGTTGAATGAGTCTATGCACATCATCACTTTGAGGTCGAGTCGGTCGGCGCGTTCGAGGATGTAATCAATCCGCCAGGCGGCCTGCTGATCATAACGGCCCAAGCCGTTTCCATCTCCGGGCGAAAGAGATAGATGCTCAAGGCTCAACTTGCTCCATTCATTGATGAGCCACAGGCGTATGTAGTTGCCCCCATGAGCGACGAGCTTGGGCATCCACTTATCGTAATCATAGGTTCCCCCGGCTGAGGGCCAGCACATGTTCTCACCGATGGCGAAATATGATGCTCCTGAATCAAACTGGAAATAGAGAGGCGCGGTCTCGCTGCGGCGCACATAGCCTTGGGCCTCCGAGGCAACCACCTTGAATTCGCCGGCCCCCAGAATGCGACTGTGCCCCTTTCGGCGGGCAATGACACGATAGCGGTACTCGCCCAATTCCCCCCAGGCAAAGCGGATCTTGAATACCGCGTCTCCGTCAGGAGTCAGTATCTCATTCCCTTTGGCATCCTGTGAACGCCGGTAGGGTTGGTAGTAAAAGGCGGGCACCTGAACTGTCTTGCGCGATGGTGTGAGAAATTCTCCGGTTATGTCAATCTGCGCGGGATCGAATGGGTTCTCGAAAGTACCCGGCGATTTGATGGTAAGTTCGAATCTCTCATATTGCCTGAACTCAAGGGCATTGCGCCGCCCCAGCGATCTTCCTAAGCCCTTCGTGCAAGAAGTCAGTAAGAGTCCCAGCAGTATAATGAAAGCCGCGGTATTGACAATACACTTCATCCTGCACCTTCTCATTCAGGTGTACCGCCTCTCTCTTGCCTAGAATACTTCATTTTCTCTCTTCTCGCTGTGACAGCACTTCACCTTCGCGCCAAGACACCAATGACCAGGAGGGCCGGAGCGGGTCTGATATAATATGACATCAGGCAATAGCCACTTCGCTTGGGGGGAAAAGACGGGATGAACCAGGATACGGCTGAAGAGACCCTGCCTTCACGAAGCTGGAAATGGAGACATCCACTCCTGTTCTGCGGCATGGCCTGGCTGTTCAGCGCGCAGTCTGCTGGCATAGGAATCTTCGCCTATATCCACTTAGTCCGGCCCTTTGCGTCTGGTCGTATTCCCGGCGTTAGTCCGATGCCTCCCATTGTGATCGGCCTCGCCGTCGGGCTTCTCGATGTTCTATGGGCAAAACATCTGCTTCAGAACAGGATCGAAGAAGAAGCGCAGATACTCGCCTTTCCCAAAAGGGAACGCAGTTTTAGACAGAAGATTTCCCAGGTACTCCCCTATCTCCAGTTTCCCACTATTACCTGCGCAGTCGGGTTGATACTCTATTTCATAATGACGAGCGTGATCCGACCTTATGTGTTTGTTGCGCCTATCGTGGCTGGCGCTCTATTCGCCCCGATGCCTCTTCAATACCCCGAACTTTTGCGCCGCTACCGGCGAGCGAAGGAAATTGCCACTCAGTCTCCCGAGGATGCGGACACATATCGGTCGCGCGCCGTGGAAGATATTCCCGCCTGGCCGACCGTATTCAGTGTTTTCACTATCATTGCATTCCTGGCATTGGGAATCTGGCTGCAGTGGGGCCTGCCGGCGGCGGCTCAGGCGGAGCCGGATCCGTACCTGACTACGACGGAGCCGGTCGGTGAAGCCGTTCAACTCACATACAATTCAGATGCGAGTTCGCCCGCGATTTCGCCGGATGGGAAACTCATCGCCTATGTGCGTGATGACATGCACAATAACTACTTGGAGACCATGTCCATAGATGGACGTAAGAAAAGACGAATCAGCACACAGGTTTCAGCGAAGTATTTCGCTCCGCTCCAGTGGTCTCCGGATGGGTCACGCATACTGGTGCCCGGCCAGCGGGCACAACCTTTTACGGACTTCATCAATAGGCGGGAGAAAACCGTTGCGGAAAGAAGAGTCTGGGAAAAAACTGAAAGCAGTCAACTCTGGGTAGTTGATGTCGCGACAGGTGAGGCAAGAAAAATCACCCAGGCGGGTGATTTCATCGCAGGAGCCTGGATTGCCGCGTCTCACAGAATAGTCGCCCTGGAGGACAAAGGCAAAACCGTCCGCCTGTTGGTGATGGATGAGGATGGTCGGAATGTGCAAGAAGTGTCTGACCTAAGTGTATCGAAATCAGCACCGTCTTTTCACCCCTGGCACGGAGGCCGAGAATTTGTGGTGGTGGGGGCCGAAGAATCTCCCGGCATCTGGTCAGTGGATACGACCTCCGGGGAGGTGACTCATTTATCGGATTTGCTTGCGGAATGGGGTCTCCCGCTTGATGAGGACCGTCTCGTTATCGGCATGCCTGGGGATGCTTACCCGCCCTTTAAACATGCCACCTCTGTGGGCATACTGGACTTGGCAACCGGTGAGGTGGAATGGGTAATTCAACATCTTCAAGGAGGGATGTCATATCCCACACTGCTTTCCGAGCCGCCGATCCTCTTCTTCGTACTCAGGTCATCACACAGCCTATGGGGTCTGGCCCTACAGAACGGCAGTCTGCGCAAACTCACCAGCACACGCCTTTGGACGGGGCCCACTCTTGTCTGGACTGTACCCACTATTGACCCGAAGGGAGAATCACTTTTCTACGCGGCGATGAGCAAAGAGGAGGAATTGAGGTGGCACGACCTTCCGGGGCGCAGCATCTGGCGGCTGACACCAGACCGATCCTGGGAAGCTTGGTAGCCCTTATATAATATGACATCAGGCAATAGCCACTTCGCTTGGGGGAAAAGACGGGATGAACCAGGACACGGTTGAGGAGAACCGGCCTTCACGTTACTGGAAATGGGGACATCCGCTGCTGCTGTGCGGCATGGCCTGGCTGTTCAGCGCTCAATTCACGGTTGTGGGAATCCTCCTGTATATGATTATGCCTCAATCATTTCGACCCGGTCGCGTACCCGGTGTTGACCCGATTTTTCCGATTGCTGGAGGCCTCGCCATTGGACTTATTGCTGTTCTATGGGCGAAGCGGAGGCTGCAGAACAGGATTGAAGAAGAAGCGGAGATGCTTGTCTTCCCCAAGAGATACTCCGGTCTCCGCCTGAAGGCCTCCAACATACTCCCTCATCTTCTGCCTTGCGGCATCATTTTAGCAATTGAGGTAATATTCCATTTCAACATGCAAAGCGGCATTGAACACTTCGGGCCCCCTGCCCTTATCGGAATGGGCGCCACCTTCGCCCCAGTACCTCTGCAATACTCTGAAAGGCTGCGCATCTACAGGCGAGCAAAGGAGATTGCCACACAATCCAGTGAAGACGCGGCCACATACAGATCCCGCGTCGTGGAAGATACTCCCACCTGGCCGACCGTGTTCGGCGTCTTCTCTGTCATCGCATTCCTGGCATTGGGAATCTGGCTGCAGTGGGGCCTGCCGGCAGCGGCTCGAGCCGAGCCTGAGCCGTACACAACCACAGCCGAGGCCGGCGGCCGCGCTACTCGTCTTACCTATGGGGTAGGTGCATATTCGCCCGCGATTTCGCCTGATGGGAACCTTATCGCCTATGTACGCTCATATACGCCTCACAGTTACCTTGAGATTATGCAAGCGGATGGCAGCGGGAAGCGGCGTATCAACACACGGGTTTCACCCAGCATGTTTGCTCCTCTCGAATGGTCTCCGGATGGCTCCCACATACTCGCAATCGGAGAACCATATCAGCCAGTGCGCAACTGGTTGGAAATGCCAAACCCCACTCAATGGAGAGACCTTTGGCTGGTGGATATCGCGACCGGCAAGGCTCGCAGACTGACCCACACAGGAGTGGTAGAGCGAGCAGCGTGGATAGGCCGGTCTGGCAGAATAGCCGTACTAGAGAGTACACAAGGTGGAGCACGTCTGTGGCTTGGAGATCAGAATGCACAAAACGTAGAGGAGGTCGCTGATGTCGTCCTGCCGAGAGCGGCCTTCGCCTTTCACCTCTGGCACGGACAGCAGGACATTGTGTTTGTGGGCACCAAGGAGTTTCCGGGAATCTGGTCGGTAGATACGAATTCGGGGAAGGCGACTCAGTTATCGGACATTGCCGCCCGATGGGCGGTTCCGCTGGATTCTACAAGACTTGTCATTGGAGTGCGCGGGCAGGCTCATCCACCGCACGAGATAGTCACTTCTATTGCCATATTTGACTCTGTGACAAAAGACACGCACTGGGTGATTCGCGATATTCAGGGGCCCATGTCGCAGGCGTCTCTTCTCCGCGAGCCCCCCTTCGTATTCTTATTTTCGCGCGCTGAAGAGAATGCTGGTCTGTGGGCACTCGACCTGAGCGATGGAGAACTGCAAAGGCTCATGGGAGGCCGGCATATCTTGCAGGTCCTTGTTGATCCTCACAGCAAATCCCTTCTTCTCGCGCAGACTGTTATTGTGGAGGATAAAGGCTTTCTGAGCCCGGTTCCTCCCGAGATCAACGTCTGGCGTTTTAAGCCTGAGCGACCCTGGGAAACCTGGTAGTCCTGAGTCAGAGCCCCTTACAACATCTCCGCGGCGGCGGCGTCCACCAGCCACAGTAGATTCCCATCGGTCGGTTTTATCATCTGCGCGGGGAGACTGCCGGGGAAAGCCGACGCGGCCAAGACTTCTTTCAATCGCTTGGCCTTGCTTTCACCCGAAGCGATGAAGATTACATTTGCCGCCGCGTTGATGGCGGTGGGGGTAAGGGTGACTCGCCACGCGTTCAGTTTTTCGACATAGTATGCAACTACCCAGTGCATCCTTTCATAAAGCGCCGCCGTGTAGGGGAACAAAGAGGCGGTATGCCCATCCGCCCCCATACCCAAGAGAACCAGGTCGAAGCGCGCGGCGGGCCGCCTGCCGCCGCCCCCTTCACGCTCCAGACCATCGGCGAAAAAGCCTCGCAGTTCGCGTTCATATGCGGCGGCCGCCTTCTCCGGTTCGGTTTCGGTGTGGATAGGATGGATATTCGCCTCCGGGATGGGCACATGGTTGAGCAGCGCCCTGCGGGCCATGCGGTAGTTGCTGTCGGGATGATCCGGCGGCACACAGCGTTCATCGCCCCAGAAGATATGGACATACCGCCAGTCTATCTGGGGGGCAAAGGCGCCGCCCAACTGCTCATATATGGCGCGCGGGGTTCTTCCGCCCGACAGCGCAACGGAGAATCGCCCTTGCGCACTGATTGCAGAGACCGCGAGGCTGGTGAAATGCTCGCCGCCTGCAAGGGCCAATTCGTTTTCATCTGAGACAATCTCAATCTCTCCTACCATCGTCGCTGTGCTCCTGGTGGGCCATTCGCCAACAGCGACCGTCACGCGCCAAGAGTTCAGCCGCTTCTTCAGGGCCCCAAGTGGATGGCTCGTATATCACCAGAGGCGGTCCCGCGGGAGATTGCCAGCCCTGCACAATGGGATCAATCAGTCTCCACGCGGCTTCGATAACGTCTCTGCGAGGAAAGAGAGAGGTATCGCCATTCAATACATCCAGCAGCAGCCGTTCATAGGCATCGGGCAATGGCTGGCTGCCAAAGTAAGAACGGTAATGGAAATCCATTTCAACGGTGCGCGTGTCCTCGGGGGAATCCGGTACTTTTGCTTCAAAACCGATGAAGATCCCCTCATCGGGCTGGATGCGGAGGGCGAGAAGGTTCGGCTCGAAGGGAGGAACATTGAATAACAGATGCGGTGGACACTTGAAGCAGATTACGATTTCGCTCGCTTTTCGCGGCAGGGATTTCCCGGAACGCAGATAGAATGGCACCCCCTGCCAGCGCCAATTATCCACCCAGAGTTTGAGCGCGCCGTAAGTGGCGGTGGTGGAATCGGCAGCGGCCTGAGAAGTCTCTCGATATCCTCCATACTGGCCGCGCACGGTATCTGCCAGCGAGATGGGCGGGATTGAGGCAAGGACCTTGATCCGCTCATTGTGCACATCATCCGCCTTGAACGAGACCGGCGGCTCCATCGCCACCAGGCAAAGCAACTGAAGCAGATGATTTTGAAATATGTCTCGCAGCACGCCGGCCTTGTCATAATAAGCGCCGCGGTGCAATACACCTACATCCTCGGCCACCGTGATTTGCACATTGTCAATGTAATCCCGGTTCCAGAGCGGCTCGAAGATGGTATTTGCGAAACGGAAGAAGAGGATGTTTTGGGCCGTCTCTTTGCCCAGGTAATGGTCCATGCGGTAAATCCGGCTTTCATCGAAGACGGAATCGAGAACACTGTTGAGCATCTGCGCGGAAGTCAAATCATGCCCGAAAGGCTTTTCCACCACAATGCGGCGCCAGCCGTCTGCTTCGCGCGCCATTTGCGCCTTGCCAAGGTTCTCCACAATCCGAGCAAAGAGGTTCGGCATTGTTGCCAGGTGATAGGCGCGGTTGGCAGGACCCGTTTCCAACTCGATCAAGAACCGGTCGAGGCGCTCGCAGTCCCGGAGTGTTTGACTATCACCGGCGAGATAATACAAGGAGGGGGCAAAGCCTCTCCAATCCGTATCATCGAATACCCGGCCCGCGAATTGCTCGACTCCGTTTCGTAAGTGGTCTCGAAACTCCTCATGAGAGTAGGGAGAGCGGGAGAAGCCGACAATGCGGGTGTTTTCGGGCAGGCGCCCTTTGCGATACAAACTGAACAGCGCCGGAATCAATTTGCGCTGTGTGAGATCACCCGAAGCGCCGAGAATCACTATCGTGGTGGAGTTCGCTGTGGAATTGGTCCGCGCCACCGATTTTCTCTCCTCGCCTGCGTCTTACAAGTCGCGTTTCACTTCATGGCCGCCGAACTGCTGGCGGAGGGCGGCCAGGAGTCTGTCGGCAAAGGAGGATTCCTCACGAGATCGGAAACGGTTCTCCAGAGCCAGGGTAATGACGGGTATGGGCACTCCCAGTTCAATAGCCTCGATGGCCGTCCAGCGCCCCTCGCCGGAATCAGGCACGAACGGGGCGATGCCGGCCAGTGAAGGATTCTCCTCCAGCGCCTTCGCCGACAGGTCCAGCAGCCAGGAGCGAACCACACTCCCATAGCGCCAGATATCCGCCACTTGCTGCAAATCCAGGGCGAAATCTGCCTTATGTTTCAACAATGCAAAGCCTTCCGCATAGGCTTGCATGAGACCGTATTCGATACCATTATGCACCATTTTGACGAAGTGGCCTGCACCGCTGGGGCCCACATGGCCCCAGCCTTTATCAGGGGCAGGCGCCAAAGCCTCGAAAATGGAACGCAGACGCTCCACGGAGGCCTTCTCTCCGCCGATCATCAGACTGTAGCCCTCGCTCAGTCCCCATATCCCTCCACTTGTGCCAACATCTACGAAATGGAATCCCTTTTCTCGGAGCATTGAGGCGCGTCTCAGTGTGTCCTTGTAATAGGAATTGCCTCCATCCACAATTACATCTTCAGGCTCCAGATATGGCAGAAGGGACTCGAGCATTTTGTCCACCGGCTCACCGGCGGGGATCATGAGCCAGATGGCGCGAGGTGGAGTCAGTCTCTGAGCCAGTTCCTCCAGGGACATCACGCCTTCGATACCCTTCTCCATGGCGCGGCGAACAGTCTCCTCGCTGCGGGAATAGCCTATGATTCGGTGACGATTGCGCAAGAGCCGCTCCGCCATATTGGCGCCCATGCGTCCCAAACCGATCATGCCGAGTTCCATTTTGCAGCTCCTTCGCTGACTATCTTTCTTCGGATGTGCCTGCGAGCAGTGATCTCACCGCCTGCACCACGTGCTCAGGTGTAAAACCGAAATGGTTGAATAAAGTCTTGTAGGGGGCGCTCGCGCCGAAACCTTTCATGCCGACGACCGCTCCACGCGCGCCCACATAACGCTCCCAGCCCAGTTCTACACCGGCTTCGATAGCGACACGCCTTTCGACTGCTGAGGGCAATACGCTCTCACAGTACTTGAGCGGCTGCCGGTCGAAGAGTTCCCAACTGGGTAAGGAGACGACCCTGATCTTTACTTTTTCCGCAGCCAATGCTTCAGCCGCCTCGAGGGCAAGATGCACCTCAGAGCCGGTGGCTATGAGAATGATGTCAGGCATACCCGTTGCAGACTGCCAGAGGACATATCCTCCACGCTGCAGCCCTTCGGCAGAGGCGTAAATATTTCGATCCAATACGGGGAGATTCTGACGGGTAAAGAGAAGCGCGGTGGGGCCTTCCTTATTCAACAGCGCAGCCCGCCACGCCTCAATGGTCTCCGCGGCATCCGCGGGCCGAATGACAGTGAGGTTGGGCACGGTCCGCAGGCCCATGATTTGTTCGATGGGCTGATGGGTGGGGCCGTCCTCGCCCAGGCCGATACTGTCATGGGTGAAGACATAGATGACACGGACTCTCATTATCGACGCCAAGCGCATGGGCGGCCGCATGTAGTCCGAGAAGATAAGAAAGGTGCCTGTATAGGGAATGACCCCGCCGTGCCGGGCCATTCCGCCGGCGATGGAGCCCATGGCATGTTCACGCACACCGAAATGGAGGTTGCGGCCGGAGGGGTTCTCCGCGCTGAAATCATCTTCACCGGACAATTCAGTCTTCGTGCTGGGGGCGAGGTCCGCGGAGCCGCCAAGCAAGGCGGGAATCCGCTGCGCCAGCAGATTGAGCACTTTGCCGGAGGCGCTGCGTGTCGCAATCGGCTTTGTGTCCTGAGGAAACAGGTCTGCCAGGCCTTTGTCCCAATCGGCCGGGAGATTCCCGTCTATTTGTGTCTGGAGTTGAGCGGCCAAATCCGGATGCGCCGCGGCATAGGCCTCCATCCGCTTCAGCCATTCTTGCTCGGCAGCCTGGCCGCGCTCCACCGCCTTGCGCATGTGTGCCAGAACCTCCTCCGGCACATGGAAAGCCGGATCCAGCGGCCAGCCCAGGTTTTCTTTGGCAATGCGGGCCGCCTCCTCGCCCAGAGGTTCACCATGCACCTGGGCGGTGCCTTGCTTAGGGCTGCCATAACCGATGATGGTTTGACAGATAATCAGTGAGGGCCGGTGTGACTCTGCTTTTGCTTGCAGCAGCGCACTCTCGATTGCGATAAGGTCATTGCCGTCAATGGGCCCGATTACCTGCCAGCCATAAGCCTCGAAGCGTTCGCCCACATTCTCTCTGAAGGCGAGGTCGGTGTCGCCTTCGATGGAGATTTCGTTGTCATCATAAAAGTAGATTAGTTTGCCCAACCCCAATGTGCCGGCGAGGCTGGCGGCTTCGCTCGATACCCCCTCTTGCAAATCGCCGTCAGAGACGAGGGCATAGGTATGGTGATTGATGATCTCGTGGCCGGGCCGGTTGTATCGAGAGGCCAGCCAGCGCTCGGCGATGGCCATCCCCACCCCATTGGCAAAGCCCTGTCCCAGAGGGCCGGTGGTGACTTCAACGCCGGGGGCAAGCCCATACTCCGGATGACCCGGTGTCTTGCTTTCCCACTGGCGGAAGTTCTTTATCTCCTCAAGTGAGACATCATAACCGGTGAGATAGAGGAGCGCGTAGAGCAGCATGGAAGCGTGGCCCGCTGACAGAACAAATCGGTCGCGGTCGAACCAATTTGGGTTGAGTGGATTGAACTTGAGGAAATTATCCCAGAGGGTATAGGCGAAAGGCGCCATCCCCATGGGAGCGCCAGGGTGGCCGGATTTTGCCTTTTCCACCGCGTCAACGGCGAGAAAGCGGATGGTGTTTATGCAGTGGAGATCCAGTTGCGTGTCCTGTGAGCCCATTGTCAACCCTCTCCGGAGGAGACTTCTGCTCTTCCTTATTGTCTCCTGTTCAGTTTCCGGCCGCAAGCGCTTCGGCGCTTTTCACTTGCCCTTCCACAGCAGGTAAGCCCCCATGTATTGACGAAAACTATCAAATCGCCGCCAGATAAGAAGGAGCAAGGCAAATGCCAAAGAGATTGGCCATCACGGGGCCGCGCAAGGCGGAAGTGCTCGAATATGAGGACCAGACCCTACAGCCTTATCAAGTCAAGGTACGCACAGAACTAGCCTCCGGCAAACACGGGACCATGATGGCTCCATATCGCCGCACCGGGCCTACTAATACCACTCTTGACGAGAAGATGCGCATCTTCCTGCCGGTTCAGGATGAGCGCTCCTGGGGCTGGGGGCCGCGGGAAGGCGAGCCTTTCAATACAGGGACCTCCGGAGTCGGCGTGGTTGAGGAGACAGGCGCCGAGGTGACCCGCTGGAAGGCTGGAGACCGTGTTTTCGGGCCCATGGATATTCGGGAGACCAATATCTGCTGGGAGGCGGATATCTTCGAATTGGGCGAGATTCCTCCGGAGGACGCCCTCTGCATTGAGCCCGCCTATGTTTCTTTCCACTGCGTCAGAGAGGGGGGTGTGCGGGTTGGTGATGATGTGGCGGTTGTGGGCCTGGGCGCGCTGGGGATGATTGCGGTCAAACTAGCGGTGATTGCGGGCGCGGCAAGAGTATTTGCCATTGACCCCATTGCCAAGCGCCGGGAGTGGTGCCAGGCAAATGGCGCAACCGCAGTACTTGACCCCCTGGAAGTTGACGCGGGACTGGAAGTGCATAAACAGACCGATGGAAAGGGAGTTGACGTCGCCATCGAGACCGCAGGAGTATATCCCGCGCTGCATACGGCGATTCGCTGCGCTCGCATGTGCGGGACGGTGGTTTCCGCGGGTTTCTATCAGGAGGAAGCGAAAGGGCTGATGCTGGGCGCGGAGTGGCACCACAACCGCCTCACTATGATTGTCCCTCATGGCTGTGGAGGCGGCCACCTGCCGCGGGATTATCCGGTATGGGATCAGCGGCGGGCGAATGAAGCCAT
>JABAOF010021487.1_pt1 | contig 16791 bp, 14 predicted proteins | sample 7062171 | NCBI WGS metagenome assembly JABAOF01 (sample SAMN14538628, study PRJNA623070) | marine sediment metagenome | biome: marine biome [ENVO:00000428]; feature: marine pelagic biome [ENVO:01000023]; material: deep marine sediment [ENVO:00002113] | place: India: Gulf of Khambhat ...
ACAAGCTGCTGGGCCGGGAAGAGCTGAGTCAGATCGTCGATCTGCAGCTCGAGCGGGTGCGGGCTCTGCTCGCCGACCGCAAGTTGACCATGGAGCTGACCGATGCGGCCCGGGACCTCATCTCTTCCGAAGGTTTCGACCCGGCGTTTGGGGCGCGGCCGCTGAAGCGGGCGCTGCAGCGGCTGCTGCTCAACCCGCTGTCCACGGCGGTGCTGGAGGGTAAGTTCAGCGAGGGAGATCGTCTTATCGTCGATCGCCAGGCGGATGCGGACCGGCTGAGCTTCCGCCGGGCCGGCGCGGCGGCCGCCGCGGTGGCGAGGTAGATCGATTCGAGGGTCAATTCAGGCGTCGAGTGCGAGACAGGAAGGCTTCTTTCAAGACGGGGAGAATGCCAGAGATGAGGGTTGATCGAGTGGTGGTGGGTGCGGTGGCGTTGAGCCTCATCAGTTGCGGTGGCGCTCGCAGTCCGTCGCTGGAGATGCCGGAGGGCGCTGCCTCTCCGGAGCAATCGGTGGAGACGTTCTTGGCTGGCGTGAGCGAGGCGAAGCGCGCCCGCGCGGCTGGCGAGTTCACGGAGGCGGATCGGGCCTACGAGCGGATGGCCTCGGTGTTCGGCACCGAGCGTGGCTCAATCCACCGGAGCTTCTCGGCGGAGGAAGTCCGCAGCCGGATGTTGGTGCTGGCCGCCTGCCTGCGCCCGACGAGCTATCGGATCATCTCGGCGCCCGATCCGCAGGCTTTTCGCGCCAAGCGTGCGCAGGTCACAGTGGAGCTGAAGCGTGGTACGGAGGTCTCGACGCTGCCCTTCCGACTGGTCTACGGGCGCGGCGAGCGCTGGTTCATCGAACAGATCGACGTTTCGTCTTTCAGCTGCTAAAGTCTGCTGAGGGCCGGCGGCGGTCTCCGATCATCGAGCGGACTGGTAGACCCGGGCCAGGCGCGCCGGCTCCACCCCCATCCAGAAAAGAACTCGTAACAGCAGGTGNNGATCGCTGGTTCGTCGACCTGATCGACCTCTCCGATTTCAGCTGTTGAGGGCCGGCGGCGGTGGACGCGAGCCGCACCGTCACGCGATCCACTCAGCCTACGCGCCGGTAAAGTCGGGCCAGCCGGGCCGGCGGGACCTGTGCGTTGAACAGGAGCCGCAGGGACAGGTGGGTTGCGATGGTCCGCAAGTAGCCGCGCTGGCGCCAGCGGCGGTCGGAGGTGCGGGCCGGCGGCTCCAGCAGTGCGACCGCGCCAGATTGACGGAGGGCGCGGTAGAAGAGGACGTCCTCGAACAGGCCTCCGTCGCTGAACCCACCGATGCGCTCGAAGACCTGGCGGCGGGCAAAGATCGCCTGGTCGCCCGTCGCCGTCCTGAACCAGCGGCTGCGTGCGTTGATACTTCTCGCCAAAGCCCGCGCGATCGGTCGAGTCGCGCTGGGGCCGCGAAGCGCGAGCTTGAAGCAGCCGCCCGCGACCCCGGCCCGCGCCAGGGCCCGGGTCAGGGCGGCGGCGCTGCCGGGGCTGAGCCAGGTGTCGGCGTGTAAGAACAGCAGGATGTCCCCACGGGCGGCGCGGGCGCCCGCGTTCATCTGCCGCCCGCGACCGCGGGGAGCGTCCACCACCCGGGCCCGGGCGGCCGCCAGGTCGCGTGTTCCGTCATCGCTGCCGCCGTCGGCGACGATGATCTCGACGCTCGCGCCCAGGGCCGGCTGCAGCGATTCGAGGGTGGCGGGAAGCTCGTCGACCTCGTTGAGGGTCGGGATGATGACGGAGATCGTCGGTTCTGCCGTCAGCGTCTAAGCCCCCGGCGCCGAGAGTTCCAGCAGGACGCCCCCGGTGCCGCGAGGGTGGAGGAAGGCGACCTGCCGTCCGCCTGCTCCTTGGCGGGGGGCGTCGCCGACGGTCTCGAGACCGGCGGCGCGGCAGCGATCTAGCGCCGCGTCGATGTCGGGCACGGCGAGGGCGATGTGGTGGAGCCCGGGCCCGCGCCGGCTGAGGAAGCGCCCCACGGGGGAGTCCGCGGCGGTCGGTTCCAGCAGCTCGAGGCGCGACGAGCCGAGATCGAAGAAGGCGACGTCGACCTGCTCCGGGTCGACCCGCTCTCGGCCGGAGACGGGACGCCCCAGAATGGAAGTGAAGGTGGCGATCGCGGCCTCGAGGTCCGGTACCGCGATGGCCACGTGGTCGAGGCGGCCTGTCGTCTCCATGGGGAACCTTACGAAACGGGTTACTGTTGTTCCGGCGGTGTCGAAGCGCCGCGAAAGAGGCCCGCAGACGCGTGCGCTAAGATTAGTATATTATTGTCTCGAGATGGAGGGGGGCCTGCGGCGGCCGGGCGCCACCGGGGTCCAGAGCAACGGCAGAGCGGGACGGGAGAGTTACATGGGAGTTGTCAAAGAGGTAACGGACGAAACCTTTGCAGAGGAAGTTGAGCAGGCTGAGGGAGTGGCGATGGTGGATTTCTGGGCCGCCTGGTGTGGGCCCTGCCGCCTGGTGGCGCCCATCGTGGCTCAGCTAGCCACCGAGTACGAAGGCCAGGTCACGGTAGCGAAACTCGATGTCGACTCGAGCCAGCGGACCGCTATGCGTTTCAATATCAGGTCGATTCCCAGCATCTTGTTCTTCAAAGATGGCCAGCACGTGGACACGGTGATCGGAGCCGTGCCCAAGCAACAGCTCGAACAGAGGCTCAAGCGGCATCTGGGTTGAGGCCGGCCGATCGTCTCCGGGCCGCGGCGGAACCGCCCTGGGACCCGGAAAAAAACCCGGACCCGACGCCTTCGCGGATCATGCCTCCGCGGAGGCGTCTTCGCTTGCGCGAGCGGAAGCGGGCGCCATGTTAGCGCTCGAGCGTTATGACGGAACCGGGCAGCCTTTATCTGGTCAGCACGCCGATCGGCAATCTCGGCGATTTCACCTTCCGGGCGGTGGAGGTGTTGCGTGCGGTTGACACGATCCTCGCCGAGGACACGCGGCGTGCGCGCACTCTGTTGTCGCACTACGACATCGTGCCGCGTGACCTCAGGTCGTTTCACAAACATAACGAGGCCGCTCGTACCGAGGAGGTGTGCCGGATGCTGGCGGCGGGCCGCTCGGTGGCCCTAGTGAGCGACTCGGGTACCCCGCTCATCTCGGATCCCGGGCTGCGCCTGGTGCGCGCCGCGCTCGACGCNNCTTTCTGGGATTCCTGCCGCGCAGCGGCCGCCGCCGTCGCGAGCGGGTGGAGACGCTGGTCGGGTTGCCGCATACGGCGGTGGTGTACGAGTCGCCGCAGCGTCTGGTTCGCACTCTAGAGGAGTTCTGCGAAGCTCTGGGTGCGGACCGCCGCGTGGTCGTCGCCCGGGAACTCACCAAGCTGCACGAGGAGTTCGTAAGCGGAACCCTGGAGGAAGCCGCGGCCTACTATCGGGAGCACCCTCCCCGTGGCGAGCTGGTCATCTGCCTGGAGGGCGCGTCGCCAGCGGCGTCGGCCGCGGCCGAGGCCGAAATCCGGGCTCGGGCCCAGGAGCTGGCCCGCGGTGGGGCGACCTCGAAAGAGATCGTTCGCGAGCTGAGAGAACGCTGGGGCATCGATCGCAACCGCGCCTACGCCATCGCTCTCGACGCCTCGCAGGAGCAAAGGGAATGAGCGCCGCACGCTACATCTGGACGGCCTGCGTGATCGCGACCCTGCCGGCGGGCCCGGCAACCGGTCAGGTCCGGCAGTCCCAGCCGGCGCCGCCAGGCGACCCGACCCAGCTCACGATCGCGCGGCTGCACTATGGCGGAGGTGGCGACTGGTACGCCAACGCTTCGTCGCTCACCAATCTGCTGGAGCGGGTCGCCCGCGACACGCGTTTGCCCGTCGCCCGTCGCGAGGCGGTGGTCACGCCCCTGAGCCCGGATCTCCATGACTATCCCTATCTGTACATGACGGGTCACGGCAACGTCAGCTTCAACGAGTCGGAGCTGGCGGCGCTGCGCACCTACCTGCTGTCGGGCGGGTTCCTCCATGCCGACGACAACTACGGGATGGACGTGTCGTTCCGCCGCGAGGTCCGCCGCCTATTCCCCGACAAAGAACTGGTGGGCGTTCCGTTCGATCACCCGATCTACGGAATCGTGCACGCCTTGCCAGACGGCCTTCCCAAGGTCCACGAGCACGACGGGCTGCCGGCGGAGGGGCTGGGGCTGTTCCAGGATGGGCGACTTGTCTTGTTTTATAGCTACCAATCCGATTTGGGAGACGGTTGGGAAGATCCCGACGTGCATGGGGATCCATGGGAGATACGCGAGGCAGCGTTGAAGATGGGTGTCAACTTGTTCAGCTACGCGGTGGCGGACCGCAAACCGCTGTGAGGAACCGGCCGTCATGAGCCTGGCGCGGCTGGCGGACGCGCAGGTGCGAGCCCTCTGGCGGCGGGTCGCAGCCCAGCTCGGCCTGGCCGCCGTGGCGGGCCTGGCGGCGGCGCTGGGCGCTCTGCTCGTGGCGTCCTGGCTGGTGGGGCGCACCTCATGGTGGGTGCGTCCGTCGCTGTTGCCGCTCGTCTTCTGGCTGATCACGTCCGGCCTGGGCGCCGCCTGGCTCTGGGCCCTGTTCGCTCGAGCCCGTGGCTGGGATCGGCGCGCGGCCGCCCGCGAGGTCGAAGGCCGACTGCGGTTACCCCGGGGAGCGGTCCAGGGGGCCGTCGAGTCGGGTGTCGAGCGGTCCGGGATCTCGTCGGCCCTGGCCCGGTTCCATCGGGAGAGCATCGGTCGCGAGATCGGCCACCGGTCGCCGTCGCAGTTGGGCGGTCCCGTCGCCCGATCGGCTCGCGCCTACGCCATCGCCGCGTTGGCTCTAGGTGCCGGGACCGTGGGCGCCTGCGGCGCCGCCTGGCTGAGCGCCGGCGACTCGGCGATCGAGGCGTGGGCCGCGGTGATGCATCCCGTGCGTCAACTGAGCACCCCGCCCCTGCCGGCGCTTTCGCTGAGCGCCGCGACCGAGAGGGTGCGGCGCGGCCGCGACCTGCCTGTGGAGATCGGGGCGCCCGGGCGCGATTCGGTCCGGTTGGTCTGGGAGTCAGTGGGCGTGCCGTCGAAAGGAAGATGGTACGCGGTGACGAACGGTCCGGTACGCGCCTCGGTGCCGCGCATCGAGGTGAGCACGCGCGTCTGGGCCGCCGGCCACGACGGCGCCACCAGCGATACCCTGGAGGTCGAGCCGTTCGATCCGCTGCTGTTGCTCGATGTCCAGGTTGCCCTCAGGTACCCTGCGCACACCGGCCTCGAGCGGGAGGTGCTGCGGAGCCCCCTTCCGCATATCGAAGTGCCCGAGGGGACGCGGGCCACCGTCGCGGGCAAGACGACGCGGCCGTTAGAGTCAGTGGCGCTCCGCGACGCCGGCGGTGGGACGCTCACCCTCGCCTTGGCGGGCGACCGTCGGTTTCGCGGATCGTTCACGGTGCGACCCGGCGTTTGGGGTTGGGAGGTCCGCGGCGCAGACGGTGACACGCTGGAGGGCCAACCGGACTCGCTGTCGTTCACGACGATCCCGGACAGCGCACCGTCGGTGACGATCGTGTTCCCGGGGATGGACACCATACTCGGCACCGACATGACGCAGCCGCTCGTGGTCGATCTGGGCGACGATTACGGGCTCAGCGCGGCCAACCTGGTGAGCTGGCGGGTCTCGGCCTGGGGTGAGTCGTGGCCCGCGTTAGTCGAGCCGCTGCCGCTGGAGGGTGACGGCGAGCGGGCGATCGTGACCAGTCTGATCAATGCCCAGGGCCGCGGCTTCTTGCCTGGCGACACGCTCCATTACCTGGTCCAGGCCTGGGACAACGCACCGGATCCTCAGATGGGCAAGAGTCGTGAGTACGTGCTGCGGCTGCCGACGCTGGACGAGGTCCGCGAGCGCACGGTCGCCGAGGCCGGCGCGGTGGTGCAAAGTGCCGAGCGGTTGGCCGAGCGGGCCCGCGAACAGGAGGAGGCGGCCCGGGCGCTGCGCCGCTCGACCGAAGTCCGGCCCGCTCCCGGGACACGGCCGCAGCCGGAGCCAGGGTCCGGATCGGAGGCCGTCGAGTACCGCGAGACCGAGGCGGCACGCCAGGCCCTGGAGGAGGCGGGCGCCTTGCTCGAGGAGGCGCAGGCGATCCAGGAGGAGCTGCGGCAACTGCAAGAGAGCATGGAGTCCGCCGGGCTGAACGATTCCAGCTTGCTGGAGCGTCTACGGGAGATCGAGTCGTTGTACGAGCGCATCCTCACACCGGAGTTGAGGGAGAAGCTCGAGGCGTTGCGCGAAGCACTGGTCGACCTCGATGCCGAGCGCATTCGGGAAGCGATACGCGAGTTGGCGGAGGGGAGCCGCGATTTCCGTCAGCGCGTGGAGCAGAGCCTCGAGCTGTTGAAGCGGGCCGCGTTGGAGCAGGAGTTCCTGTCGCTCGAGACCACGGCCGAGGAGCTCAGTGAAGCCCAGCAACAGCTAGCCGAAGCCGCGAGCGAGGCGGCCGGCCAGGCGCCCGACTCGCTCGGCGATCGACTGGCGAGCCGGGCCAGCGATCTCGGCCGGCAGGCCGATGCCTTGTCGGAGCGGTTGCGCCCGTTCGAGGAAGAGCTGCGGGGTCTGGAGGAGGACGATGCGGCGGCCCGGGTGGATGAGGCGCGCGAGGAGTCGGGCCGGGCGGCACGATCCGACGAGTCGGCGGCGTGGGCGTCAGACCCCCGGCGGCGGGCGGCGGCGGCGAACCGCGCCGCCGGGGAGATGAGCCAGGCGGCGACGGCGCTGCGCGAGGGGCGACAGGAGATGCAGGAGGGGTGGCGTCAAGAGGTCGTCGAGGCGCTCGAACGTACCCAGGCCGAGGCGCTCGAGCTGGCGCGTCGGCAGCAGTCGTTGAACGAGAGGCTGTCGTCGCCCGACTCACGAGAGCGCGCGGACGTGCGCTCGGAGGAGGTCGCGCTGAAGCGAGGCGTCGACCAGATCGGCGAGAAGCTCGAGGAAGCGGCGCGCTCTTCGCTGCTGCTCGACCCGTCGCTGTCCCAGGCCACGCAGCAGGTCAGCCAGGCACTGCAGCGGCTTCTCGACCAGATGGGAGACGGGACCCGCTCCGGTCGCGGCGACCAGCGGCTGGGAAACCAGGCGAGCGAGGCGCTCAACGAGCTGGCCTATCGGCTGATGCAGGCCGCGAATGCGGCGGCGTCCGCCAGTTCGGGGACCGGGCTGCAGGAGGCTCTGGAGCAACTCTCTCAGCTCGCCCAGCAACAGGGCGACCTCAACGCCCAGTCCGGGGGCATGACGCCTGGAGCACTCACCGACGCCATCCTCCAGCAGCTGCGGGAACTGGCCGCTCGGCAGGCTGCGATCGGCGAGGAGCTGGGGGAGATCAACCGCACGCTCGGTGCCCGTGGACAGGTGCTGGGTCGGCTGGACGAGATGGGACGAGAGGCGGAAGAGCTGGCGAGGGAACTGAGTCGCGGGAAGCTCGATGAAGAGATCATCCAACGTCAAAATCGCCTCTTCCAACGGCTGCTCGACGCGGGTCGCACGCTGGAGCAGGACGAGTTCGACCGCGAGCGGCGTGCCGAGAGGTCCGGCACGAGAGAAGTCCTGCGCCCGGATGCTCTGCCACCTCAGCTCGGGGTTCCCTTCCCACACCCGCCCGAGCAGGCGTTGCGACAGTTTCCACCGGTGCTACGCCGCTTGATCCTCGATTACTTCGACCGCCTGAACGGCCGGGAGGCGTCGGGTGCGCCGTAGCCTGACGCTGGCACTGGCGACTCTGCTCCTCAGCGCCGCGGCGGCGAGCCCGCAGGTGAGCCGCGACGAGCGGCTGCGCCAGATCCGCCAGGCGGAAATCCTCGAGCGCGGCGGCCAGTTGAGCCGCGCCCTGGCCGCGCTGGAGTCGGTGCTGGCGGAGGCGCCCGCCGAGGTTCGGGCGCTGATCGTCTACGATCGGATCTGCCGTCGGCAGGGGCGGCTTGACGCCGTGATCCCGGTGCTGCAGCGCGCCGTTCAGCTGGCTCCTGGCTCGGCGGTGATTCGTCAGATGCAGCTCAGGGCGCTCGCCGAGCTCAGCCGCGTGGAGGAATTGAGCGCTGCGGGCGCGGCCTGGCTGGAGGCGGCCCCAGCCTCCGCGCCGGCTTACCAGGAGTACGCCGCCGCTCTGAGGCGGTTGGGCCAGCGCCGCGAGGCGGAGGCCGTCCTGCGACGCGGCGCGGCGGTCGTCGAGCGGCCGGCGGCTCTCGCGGCTCAACTGGCCGACCTCTATCTGGAGAGTGACCGTTGGCCCGAGGCGGCGGAGCAGTGGCTGTTGCTGCTCTCCGAATCGCCAGCCGGTGGTTGGGATCTCATCACTCAGCGGTTGGACGCCATCGGCCCGGAAGCGGCGTCCGTTGCCGGGGCGGTGCTGAAGCGCCTTGGCGACCCGACGACGACGAGCGAGCGCAAGTTGGCCGCCGTCGCCGCGCTCTTCGCCGGCCGGCCCCAAGCGGCCCGCGCCTACGCGGAAGCGGCAATCGACAGCCTGACCGCCGAGGAGCGCCCGCCGTTCATCAACCGTTTTTCGATGTTGGCCGCGTCTCAAGACGCGCCGGCGCTGGTGGCCTGGGCCTACAGACAGCAGTTCCTGCTCGCCACGCCCGACTCGCTGCGCTGGACCTTGACCCGTCAGATCGTGCAGCACGACCTGAGCGCCGGTGACACGGTCGCGGCCCTGTCGGCGCTCGAAGACCTTCTGATCCGGGTCGAGCCGGGGACGGCGGCCCACCGCTGGGGCAGCGGGACGCAAATCCGGCTGCAGGCGGCGGCCTCGGAGCTGCAGCGGGCGGAGCGGGCGCTGCAGCACTTCATCGAGCTCTATCCCGGCGAGCGGCAGCTGGCGTCGCTGGCCCTGGCGCTGGCCGAGGCGAACCTGCGACGCGGTCGCTTACGAGAGGCGAAGCGGGTGCTCGAGCGGGTTCCGGCGCACGAGCTGACGCGGGACGAGCGGGCCCGATTGGCGGGGACGCTGGGTTACCTGGCGCTGTACGATGGCCGCTACGCGGACGCGCAGCGCGAGCTCGAACGTGCCGCGGCCGGTTTGAGCGGCGTGGAGCGTGGTGACGCCCTGCGTGTGCTCCGCTTTCTGCGCGGGGGCAGCGAAGCCGAGTTCCGCGCCGTCGCCGAAGCCCACCGGGCGCTGCGAGAGAAAGGCCCGGCCGAGGCCCACGAGCGATTGGCCAAGCGGCTGGATGACCGGACCGCATCGTCCGTTCGGCCCGGGCTGCTGCTCTGGGCCGGCGAGCTAGCGCTGGAGGCCGGGGAGGTCGGGCGTGCCGAGGAGGCGTTGCGTCGAGTCATCGAGCGTTACCCCACCTCGGGCGAGGCTCCGGTGGCGCTCGTGACGCTGGCCGAGGCACTGGCCGCGAAGGGTCGCCGCAAGGAGGCGATCGTCCTGCTCGAGGCGTTGATCCTCGATTATCCCGACAGCGCCCTCACCCCCCTGGGACGGCGGCGCCTGGCCGAGCTGCGGGAGGAGGTTCCACGCTCATGAGCCTCCGCTCTTTGCTGTTGGCCATGGCGCTCGGGCTGTGCTCAGCGGCCGGCGCGGGAGCGCAGCATCTGCTGGCTCCGATGGATGGCGCGCAGGCCAATCACCTTCGCGCCTACGGCCTGGCCTACTGGGTGCTGGAGCGCGGCGAGCCGGTGGAGTGGCTGCTGAACTATCGCGCCGGCTCGTTTCTGCTGCCGGACGCGCCGGCAGTACGTCGCGAGGCCGCGTTGCGCGGTGTGACAGTGGAGCCGGTGAGCGCCGCTAGCGTCGCGGCGATCCGAATCGAGATCGACGCGTCGAACATGGAGTCGGTGATCCTCGAGAAGGCGCCGCGGATCGCCGTCTACACGATCCCCGGCTCGCGACCGTGGGACGACGCGGTCACGCTGGCTCTGACGTACGCGGGGATCGAGTATGATCGCTTGTGGGATCCCGAGGTGCTGGTTGACGGATTGGCCGAGTACGATTGGCTGCACCTGCATCACGAGGATTTCACGGGCCAGTTTTCCAAGTTCTATCTCTCCTACGCCGGCACCGCCTGGCTGCAGGAGGCCGTGGCGCGCGATCGGCGGGCGGCATCGCAGCTGGGGTTTCCGGACACGCCAGCCCTGAAGCAAGGGGTGGCCGAGAAGATCCGCGCCTACGTCGAGGGTGGCGGCTTCTTGTTCGCCATGTGCACGGCGACCGAGACGATCGAGCTGGCGCTGGCGGCGGTCGGCGTCGATATCGCCGCCGCCTATGCCGACGGCGACGGCTTGGATGCCGATGCGGCTGCACGCTTGGCCTGGGGTCGGACTTTCGCGTTCATGGACGCGGAGCTCTTCGACAGTCCCAGCCTGTCGGCATTCAGTGATATCGATGGCCACCTGGTGAACACACCGATGCGGCAGCCGCTCGGCACCTTCCGGCTGTTCGACTTCAGCGCCAAGATCGACCCGGTGGCCAGCATGCTCACCCAGAATCACGAGCGAGTCATCCGCGATTTCTACGGCCTGACGACGAGCTATCGGCGGACGCGGCTCAAGCCATCGGCCACCGTGCTGGCGGAGCAGCCCGGCGCGCCCTGGGTCAAGTACATTCACGGCAACTACGGCAAGGGCACCTGGACCTTCCTGGGCGGCCACGACCCCGAGGACCCGCAGCACGTGATCGGCGACCCGCCCACCGATCTCGATCTCCACCCCCATTCCCCCGGCTACCGCCTCATCCTCAACAACGTGCTGTTTCCGGCGGCAAAGAAGAAACAGCTCAAGACCTGACTGGCCAGTCGAAGGCGGCACTGATAGCTTTCGCATGTCCAGGGAGGTGTGAAAGCCTAATGGTGCCGCTGAGTGTTGCGACTCGCACACACTGTGAGCCGGCCAAACCAGGGAAGCCCGATGCCGAAGTTCTCGAAACAGTTCACGACGCTGCCGCCCTACGCGCTGGCCGACGTCCCCCAGATCAAGGCCGAGCTAATCGAGCGTGGCGTCGATGTCATCGATCTGGGCGCCGGCGACGCCGATCAGCTTCCGCCGCGCCAGGTCATCGAGGCCATGCAGAAAGCGGTGGAGGAAGAGCGTTACAGTCGCTATCCGTTCCAGCGCGGGCTGCCCGAGTTCCGTATCAAGATCTCGGAATGGATGGAGCGGCGCTTCGGCTTCAAGGTGGATCCCTTCAACGAGCTGTTACCGCTCATCGGCACCAAAGAGGGCATCGCTCACCTGCCGCTCGTCTACTTCGACCCGGGCGACGGCGCTATCGTGCCCGATCCCGGCTACTACCCGTACTTCGGCGGAACGCACATGCTCGGCGCCGCGGTGATCGAGGTGCCCTTACGTCGCGAGAACGGCTTTCTGCTCGATTGGTCGGAGGTGCCGGCGGACCAGCTGAAACGCGCCAAGCTGCTCTACCTCAACTACCCCAACAACCCGACGGGCGCGGTCGCGACGGAGCGTTACCTGGAAGAGGCGTTGGAGTTTTGCCGTCAGTACGATCTGCTGCTGGTCCACGACAACGCCTATTCGGAGATCGCCTATAACGGTTACCGGCCGCCGAGTGTCTTGCAGTTTGAAGGCGCCCGCGAGCTGGCGGTGGAGTACCAGTCGCTCTCGAAGACGTACAACATGACGGGATGGCGCGTAGGGTGGGTCGCCGGGCACCGGGAAACGATTCAAGCGCTGGCTAAGGTCAAGACCTACTACGACACGGGGGTCTTCCTGGCCTGCCAGGCGGCTGGCGTCGCCGCTCTCGACGCCTGGGAAGAGTTCCTCCCCAAGAATGTGGCCGTGTTCCAAGAGCGTCGGGATGCGGCGGTGGCCGCTTTTCGCGAGGCCGGGTTCGAGGTCACGTCACCGCAGGCGACGATGTACCTCTGGATTCCGATCCCCAGCGGCGAACCTTCGATCGACTTCGCGCGTCGGATCCTGCGGGAGTCAGGGGTTGTTCTCTTTCCGGGCGCCGGCATGGGCCGCGGGGGTGAGGGCTTCTTCCGAGTGGCGCTGACCCAGCCGGCGGCGCGGCTGAGGGAAGCCGCGGGCCGCGTAGCGGAAGTGCTTTAACCGGAACCGGATGAGGCGTTTCGGCGTATAGGTTACGGTGATCCTCTCAACCCTGCTCAGACCTCCCGGCACGCTCCCGGAGGAAAAAGCCGGTGTGACCGTTCCCGAGCGTCTCACGTTGCAGGGGACACGGGCACGGCGGCGGCGCTACGAGCGCGCCGTTTACGTGGGGATCATCCTCTCGGTAGTCGTGCATGTGATCGCGGTGCGTCTCTCGTCAGTCCTGATTCGCTACGTCGAGCCCGGGCCGTTCCGGCTGGCACCGCCACCCGCCCAGTACCGCCCGGTGGGGATGCGGGCGCTGGACGTGCGGGTGGTCGAGTCGCTGCCCGTGGCGCCGGCCCGGCAGCCGGAACGAGAGCCGCAGCCCGAGACGGTGGAGCTGGAACCGGCGCCAGCGGTCGAGCCGGGCCCGTATGTGTCGGCGGCCGAGCGGCTGCGTCCGCGAGTCGGCGACTGGCGTCTATGGGTGGTGTCACCCGTGCGTCGCCGTACCGACCGCAGCACGGCCGAGCGCGCCGCCGAGGTCGAGGCCCGCCTGTACGCGCAGCTCGAAGCGGCCAACGATAGCATGGCGGCGGAGCTGGCGCGACAGGCCGACCAGATGGACTGGACGGTAGGCGAGGAAGGGAACAAGTGGGGCGTTTCGCCGGGGAAGATTCACCTGGGGCCGGTGACGCTGCCACTCCCGTTCTTCATCGAGCCGGACCGCGCGACACGGGAGGCGCTGGACGAGTACAATGCGATCCGCCGTCAGGCGGGCCAGGGCGAAGTCAACGAGACGATCGAGGAACGGATCAAAGCGATTCGCGAACGCAAGGCCCGCGAGCAGGCGGAGAAGAAGGCCAAACCGGATAGCACCTCCGCCCGCTGAGTGCCAGGACCTGCGGCGCGATTGCCACGTCGGCCGTTCAAAATAACTTACACGCCAGTCGCGAATCGACACGAGCGGGAGGCGTCGGGGGTCAGGCCCCCCGGCGCTGACTCCGAGTTTATCGGCCCTAGCGGCAGACGAAGATGATCGATCTCCCCAAGCGCTTCGATCCGAGCGCTTACGAGAAGGACTCCTACACGCGCTGGTGGGAGCGTGGCTACTTCTCCGCCGACCCCCACAGCGGGCGGGAGACCTACGTCATCGTCATGCCGCCGCCCAACGTGACCGCCGAGCTGCACATGGGTCACGGCCTCAACAACACGATCCAGGACGTGCTCATCCGCTGGCGCCGCATGCAGGGGCGAGAAGCCCTCTGGGTGCCGGGGACCGACCATGCCGGCATCGCCACCCAGAACGTGGTCGAGCGCCAGCTGGCGGCGGAAGGCAAGACGCGTTGGGACCTGGGGCGCGAGGCGTTCGTCGAGCGCGTCTGGGCGTGGGTGCACGAGACGGGCGGCACCATCCTCGATCAGCTCAAGGCGATCGGCAGCTCCGCCGATTGGTCGCGGACCTGCTTCACGCTCGACCCCGGGCCCAGCCGGGCGGTTCGTGAGGTGTTCGTGCGCCTGTACGACAAAGGGTTGGTCTATCGGGGGAACTACATCGTCAACTGGTGCCCGCGTTGTCAGACGGCACTGGCCAATGAGGAAGTAGAGCACGAGGAAACCGATGGGTCGCTCTACCACCAACGCTACCCGATCGTGGGCGAGTCGGGCCATGTGGTGGTGGCGACGACCCGACCGGAGACGATGCTCGGCGACACGGCGGTGGCCATCCATCCGAAGGACCACCGACACCAGCGCCTCATCGGCAAGACGGTCCGCCTGCCGCTGGCGGAGCGCGAGATCCCGGTGATCGCCGACGAGTTCGTCGATCCCGAGTTCGGGACCGGGATCGTCAAGGTGACGCCGGCCCACGACCCCAACGACTTCGAGATCGGTCTGCGCCACAGCCTGCCGCAGGTGGACATCTTCAACCCCGACGCCACGCTCAGCGACGCCGTGCCGGAGCGCTTCCGCGGCCTGGACCGTTTCGCCGCGCGTAAGGCCGTGGTCGAAGAGCTGAAGGAACAGGGTCTGCTTGAGAAGATCGAGGCGCATCGGCATAAAGTCGGACACTGCTACCGCTGCCATACACCGGTGGAGCCACGCGTCTCGGAGCAGTGGTTCGTGCGCATGAAGCCGCTGGCCGAGCCGGCGCTCGCCGCCTACCGCAAGGGCGAGGTCCGCTTCACGCCGGAGCACTGGGGCAACGTCTACGAGCACTGGCTGGAGAACGTCCGCGACTGGTGCATCTCGCGGCAGCTCTGGTGGGGTCACCGCATCCCGGTCTGGTACTGCCGGTCCTGCGAGGCGACGCTGGTGCTGCGCGACGATCCGGAGCGCTGCGGCGCGTGCGGCGGCACCGACATCGAGCAGGACCCGGACGTGCTCGACACCTGGTTCTCGTCGCAGCTGTGGCCGTTCAGCACCCTGGGTTGGCCGGAGGAAACGGAGGATCTCAAGGCCTTCTATCCCGGCCACACGCTGGTCACCGCGCCCGAGATCCTCTTCTTCTGGGTGGCGCGGATGATCATGTCGGGGCTCGAGTTCCTGGGTGAGGTGCCCTTCCGCGACGTGTATCTGCACGGCACGGTCCGCGATCACACCGGGCTGCGCATGTCCAAGTCGCTGGGCAACGGGATCGACCCGCTGGAGGTCGTGCAGCGTTTCGGGGCGGACGCCTTGCGCTTCACGCTGGTGAATGGGATGGGCATCGGGGCCGATCTGCAGCTCAACTACCTCGACGTGGAGGAGGCGTTCCACGTCGGGCGCAACTTCGCCAACAAGATCTGGAACGCGGCGCGCCTCTCGCTGCCCCATCTGGACGGCGGCCCGATTCCCCAGCTTCCGCCGCCTAAGCAGCTGGAGTTCGCCGACCGCTGGATCCTGTCACGCCTCGAGGCCGTGATCGATGAGGTGACGGTAAACCTGGAGCGGCTGCGGCTGCACGAGGCGGCGGCGGCCATCTACCGGTTCTTCTGGAGCGAGTTCTGCGACTGGTACCTCGAGCTGGTCAAAGCGCGGCTGTATGACGAGTCGAACCCTCAGGCCCGCGACGCCGCTCGCGCGGTGCTGCGTCAAGTGCTCGATGTGAGCCTGCGCCTGCTGCACCCGGTGATGCCGTTCATCAGCGAGGAGCTGTGGCTTAAGCTGCCGGATCGAGAGATCGACAGCCTGATCGTCGCGTCGTGGCCCGAGCCCAGGCCCGAGCTTCTGGACGCAGAGGCCGAGTCGCAGATGGCGATCCTGCAGGAGATGCTCGGCGCGGTCCGAAACATCCGCAGCGAGTACAACGTCGAGCACGGCCGCAAGATCGAGGTGCTGGTGCGGTCCGCCGACGCGGCGTTGCGCGCGGCGCTCGCCGCTGAGGGCGAGTCGGCGCGTCGTCTCGGCGGCATCGCCGATCTGCGGCTGGATGGCGAGACGCGAGGCGCGGGGGCGAGCGCGGTGCTCACGTCGGGTGCCGTGGTCTATGTGCCGCTGGAGGGGCTCATCGACCTGAGCCGCGAGCGCGCCCGCCTGGACAAACAGCTGGGCGAGCTCAGGGGGCTGGTGGAGCGCTCCGAGCGGCGTCTGGCCAGCGCCGACTTCGTTCGCAAGGCGCCGGCGGAGGTGGTGGAGAGCGCCCGCCAGAAGCTGGAGGGGTTGCGGGAACAACTCGCCCGAGTGGAAGAGAAGCGTCGAGCGCTGGAGGTCGACTAACCGTGATTGGGGTCCCGCGGACCGGCGCGGCCCGGGCCGGCCTGGTCGTGGGAGCCTGCGCGCTCGGCTGGCTGAAGCTGGTCAGCCTCGAGGCGTGTGCCCACGCCCAGGCGCCGATGGGCGGCCCGGCCGACTCGACCCCGCCCCTGTTGATCGCGATCGAGCCCGATAGCTACGCCGTCGTGCCGGGCTTCGAAGACCAGGTGCGCTTCCAGTTCGATGAGTCGATCTCGGAACGCAGCACGCAGGGCACGGTGACGCTTTATCCCCTCGACCCGCGCCCCCGGGTCGGCAAGGGCAAGCGCGAATTGCGGGTGCGCCCGGGGGACGGCTGGGTGGCCGATCGCATCTATCACCTGCGCATCGAGCCCAACGTTCAGGACCTGTTCAACAACCGCATCCCGGCGCCGATCCTCTACGTCTTCTCCACCGGCGCACCGATCCCGGCCAACCGAGTGCGCGGAACGGTTATCGACCGCATCAACGGCCAGCCGCTGCGCACCGGTCGTGTCGACATGATCCAGCTACCCGACACGCTTCGTTACGGCGCGGTCGCCGACTCCGCCGGCCTGTTCGGGATCAGCGCGCTTCCCGAGGGCGAATACCTGGCGATCGGGTTCGAGGACGTGAACAATAACCGACGCGCCGACGATTTCGACCGCTCGGACACCGCGCGGGTGACTTTGGGGACGGCCGACACGCTGACGCTGGCGTTCCGGGTCTTCCGCCACGATACCGTAGGTCCGCGGCTGACCGAGGCGCGACCCATCGACTCGGTCACGGTGGAGCTGCAGTTTGACGGGTATCTGGATCCCGAGGCGCCGCTGAGCGTGGCCCAGGTCGAGCTTTTCGCCGTCGCCGACAGCGCGCCGGTCGCGCTCGACACCGTCCTGCACGGTTGGCAGTTTGCCATCTGGCGTGACTCGCTGCAGCGAGCGCGAGCGGGCGCTCGGGACACGCTGGAGGCGGCCGCGGACACGCTCGGTCCGGCAGCCGTGCCGGTGGACACCGCGGCGCCGGCACCACCCGGCGCACGTCCGCCGCGGGAAGGGGCTCCGCCCCTGGCGCAAGAGGCGGAGGGGCCGCTCCCTGAGCGG
>JABAOF010000325.1_pt3 | contig 16788 bp, 9 predicted proteins | sample 7062171 | NCBI WGS metagenome assembly JABAOF01 (sample SAMN14538628, study PRJNA623070) | marine sediment metagenome | biome: marine biome [ENVO:00000428]; feature: marine pelagic biome [ENVO:01000023]; material: deep marine sediment [ENVO:00002113] | place: India: Gulf of Khambhat ...
AAAGGGTTATAAACGAAATAACACACCGCAAAAAATGGTTCCCGATGAAAAAGGCTTTATAAATATTGAAATCAGGGAATTGGAACGGGTAGAAATAAATCTCAATAACAACAGAGCTGAGGTTGAGGTTAAGGCTGAGGTTGAGGAGGGCAACTCAGATAATTCAAACTTCTACACCGGTTACCTGGTGGTGGGCAATCAAATAAGGCCACTTCCAATCGGCTCCACACTGGATAGCGAAAGAGGTATTTTTTACTGGCAGCCAGGTCCCGGGTTTATAGGTGTGTACAGGATTGTTTTTATAAAGAAAGAAAAAGCAGGAATGATAAGTAAAAAAAGTATAATAGTAAAGATTGTCCCGAAGTTTACGTAATACAAGAAAAAGAAAATTCCAAATTACAAATCCCAAATTACAAACAAATTCCAAATCCCAAATTACAAACCCTTCTTTCGAAACGAAGTACAACGACCATAATGGGGTACGAAGTCAATTGGCAATTGGCAGTTGGCAGTTAGCAAGTAGGAAGAAAAGAAAGAGAATGGTACCAGTGGGAAATACCCTTATGAAGTGTGGTACGATGATTGACCTTGTATAAAAAGCTTTTGCGGGGGTCCAGGGGGCAGTTTTCTCGAAAAGAGCCCCCTGGTCGCCGAAGGCCTACTCGAACTCTGAAACGGCTTTAAGAATAGCTTTTGTAATTCCCGGCTCAGTTTCGCTGTGACCGGCCTTTTCTACAATAATCAATTTTGATTTTGGCAGGCGTTGATGAAGTCGATAGGCACCTATAGGTGGAGAGGCCATATCGTAACGTCCATTGATTAGGGTAATAGGGATATGCCTGATTTTTGTGCAGTTTCGCAGTATTTGCCCTTCCTCCAGGAAAAGGCGGTTGCTGGCATAGTAAATATCTATGATGTAAGATTGCTTAAAATCCTTAAAAGATACCCGGGAAAAATACCTGGAAAGAGTCTCATCCGGGACTTCCAATCTTGTCATTTTAAATTCAAGTCTTCCCAGCGCCATCAGACACTTTTCCTGTTCTGCTGCATCATTGCCCTGGAGTAAATGCCAGATATAATCGGGAATTAGACGTGTTTCATCCTTTGGTATTGTTTTTCTTAACTGGTCATACTCGGCGGGATAGAAATGCCTAATGCCTTTATAATGAAATTCAATCTCCTCTTTTGAACCGGTAAATACTCCCCGCAGGATCATTCCTGTCACATTGTCCGGGTATGTTTGCGCATACGCCAGGGCCAGTGTTGTTCCCCAGGAACCGCCGAAAATAAGGACTTTTTTGAGTTTAAGGTGATTTCTGAGCCGTTCGATATCCTCTACCAGGTCTTGGGTGGTATTCTCCCGGATTTCATTGGATGGTTTCGACTTCCCGGCTCCCCTTTGATCGTGCAATACAATGAAAAACTTCACTGGGTTGAAATAGCGGCGAAGGCGGGGGTAGCTGCCGTAACCTGGCCCGCCATGTAAAACCATAACCGGTTTTCCTTGTGGATTACCGCAGCATTCATAATAAATTTCATGTAACTGGCTTACCTTTAAAAAACCGGTTTTAAAGGGTTTAATTTCAGGAAACAACTCGCCGGGCTTTGTTTTCTGCTCCGTTGCTCCTGCTGAAGAATCTTTTGCCGTTGATGTAAAACACAAAAAGCTTAAGCATATTAAAAAAAATAAAATCCTTTTGCCTGAAACCATTAAAGCCTCCTCTATCAGACTTTATGTGAATGTCTACTTTTTCTTTTTCCTTTTTTATTTGGCGGGGCCGATGTATTTCAATTCACTGCCGTAAAATATGAGCACCAGTTTAATCAATGTGGTTTTGCCGATGGTTCTGGCGAATTTTTCATCCCCCCTGTAGGTTTCTAATTGGGATTCTGCTGCTGTTTTTAATTGCCGGATTTTCTTTTCCAATTCCGTGGGTTTCTCAGCTTCTGATTTTTTGATATATTTTATTTCCAGCATATACGAATATTTGATTCCTTCATACCCAGCAATAAAGGGTTCCATTACGACTTTTGCCACTCCCGGTTTGACCGGGTCCGCGTAGCCCATGTTTAGTTCTTTTTCCGAATGTACAATGAAGTAGTCGCTAATCCCCAGGTAGGCCAACAAAAATCCCTGGATCACTTTTTCTTCTCGAATAAAATCCCGGATAGAAGTGGATTCCTTCATTTTCTGGCAGATGTAATCGAAATACGCTTCCCAATTGCCGTGATAAGCCATATCATGAAGCAGTGCAGCCACTTTCCCGATATTCACTTCCAATAACCCGGTCTCCTGGCTTACTCTTACAATGTAATCATAATACAGACTTTTTACTGTTTGATTGGGGATTTTAAAAAAAGGCAGGTCTTCTTTTTTTCCTTTTATTGATAACAAACCGAAATAAAAAAGCAGTGAAATGAAATTTTCCGGGGATTCTATTTCTTCCAGGGGGAATCCTTTTTTCAACTTTGTGGACACGCTGCCCTCTTCAACAATCTCCCGGAGCCGGGGAAAATTGCCGTTGGCTTCCTTTTTTCCTTTGCGATCAATAACAATCAAATGCCTTAATTTACTGTAATCCATACGAACATTTCGATCGATTAGCTCATCAGGTATCCGGGAATTTTTGAAATATTCATCAAGGAAGTAAAGAACCATATCTGGGTTAAACAGTGAGGTTGTAGTTTCTGTTGAAAAGGTATAATTATTATACCATTGGCGTATGATTTCCTGGAGGTATTGTGAGGGGTGTTGGATTTTGCCTGCGTTTTTATAATACTCTACTATTTTGATAACATCTTCTTCGGTGAACCCCATCATTTGATTGAATACCGCATCGGTGGAGATGTTTTTCCCGATATTAAACCCACTGGTGACATCGTCCAGGGTAACGGGTGAAACACCGGTTAAAAACAGCCGTGTGAATGGGGCACCCATTCCATCCGTACTGGCTTTTAATACATTAAAAAAAGACCGGAAAGAACCGCTGCCGTGTGTCAGTTCCTGGTAGGCATCCTCTCCAACAGTGGAAAGAATGGTATTGGCAAAATTATCATATTCATCGATAATGGCATATGATTTTTGCAGGGAATCCTTACATAAATCGGAAATCGCCGATAAAATATCCGCAGCGGACCGGCTTTCCTCGATGGTTTTTTTATAATATTGCTTATCTTTTATTAGATAATCCGCGTATTTTCGCAGGAATGACAGTGCTCTCCCCCGGACATGTTTTAAGAAGGAGGCTTCAACGTTATCCACGGCAGGATCAACCATAGAAAAGTTGAATTTCAGCGCCAGGTATGTGCCTCTTTCTTTTGTGGGGCGGTGGTATATGGCTGTTTCCTTAAATAATTCCTCGAATCTGTCTTTGTAGTAAACATCGTAATAGGCTTCTATAATAGAGAGGAACAATGATTTTCCAAAACGGCGGGGCCGGATAAAAAATAAATAATCTCCGGCGTCTTCGATTTGTTTTAAATACAGGGTTTTGTCTACATAGTAACAGTTTTTTTGAACAAGCCGCTCATAGTTTGCCAATCCATAAGGGATTCGTTTTATTTTTGTTTCACTCATTGCTTCACCGGGGTAATTATATAGTAGATGCTTTTTTTTTGCAATTTTTCTTACTCTCTTTCTCCTTTGTTCTCCAGGGATTTTTCGGGATTTTTTCGACTGTCCTTTTTTTTCCCCTTTATCTCGCTGGTTCGTTTCTTTAAACTCTCAAGATTAATTTCCATCGTAAACAATATCCCTTATATATTGCAATGATAGTTCGTAAAAATCCATATATTCCATGCTTGTTTTCTCTATCAGGTCATTTTTAAGCGCATCGATAACCTTTTTTTTCGAGTGAATTGAGATGCCCTCTTCCTTCATAAGTCTATTCTATTAAAAATAGGGCATTATTTCAAGGAAAAAAGAATTTTTTACCTTTTCATTTCCAGGCAAATTTGGGATTAATTTTGACAATAATGATCTTTTTCCTTATATCACCGGCACCTGTTTTTTCTATAAACACAAATTCATAGTTACCGATAAACCCGGGGCCCGGCTGCCAGGAAAAAACACCCCTTACAGGATCAAGAGTGGAACCTATTGGCAATGGTTTCGACGTCTTACCCAATACCAGGTAACCCTTAACCTCAACCTCATCTTGCTTATCAAGCTGAACCTCTAATCGCTGCAATTCCTTGATTTCAATAGATATGATGCCGTTATCACCGGGAGAGATGATTTGAGGTTTTATATTTTCGTTATATCCTTTTTTGATTTTAACAGGCGTAAAATAATCAACCGGGATTTCAGATAACATCTTATTCCCTGATAACCAATAATCATTGACTAATGACAGTTTTCCATCCGAACCTGTATTTTGGATGGTAAAATACCTGCTTCCGATACCATCCTGGTTTCCTGCATCATCTATTACAGACCAGGCAATGGTGTGTACACCGTTTTCGTATTGTGTAGTGTCCAGGTAATAATAACCGCCGGCACCGTCACTGTTATTATACTCGGGGAATAAGTCGGCAACGTCTTTCCTGTATTGATTATACACCACGTTCCCTAATGGGGTGCCGTCCACCCATACGGTGATGGTAGAACCGTCCGTGGGGATTGTATTAGGCAGCGGGGTTAGCGCCCACCCAAAGTTAACAAAAGAACTTCCCGAGGCAATACCCCCCTGCTCAGGAGTATCGATCGCCCCGAACGGCTTGACTGCGTTTGCATTATCACATTCGATTGTCTTTGTTCCTAAGGTAACCGTATTCCCTTCTTTATCCGTGGCTTTGGCGTAAATAGTAAAGGTCCCATTGCCTTGATTGGGAAGGACATTTGTCAGCATCATGTAACCCCAACCAGCCTTATAATTGTAGGGATAACCCGGATAAAGCAATTCAACATCCGGACGTGCGCCTTCCACCAGTGTGGCGTGCCAGATATATATTAATCCACTGCCTTCCCCGGGCACCGGGTCCCTGTAGATTGTGACACTCTCTATCCCGATGTTGTCGATTACCCACCCGGTAACCGCAATGCTGCCGGTTACTGTGGAACCTTCCCCAGGAGTGTCAAAAGAACCAAACGGAGGATTTGCAGAACCGGTGTCGTATACGATCAGGGTAACATTTACTCTCTGCGGGGAATTAACTGCATTGGGGTCTTCAACAGTAATTGTTCCCAGGTAAGTACCTGGTGAAAGACCCAATGGTGAAATGGATACTGTAACTAATGCCGAACCGGTTCCTGATGTGGGAGCGCAGTTTAGCCAGTTTGCATTATCACTGACTGTCCAGTTTAGAGTACCAATTCCGCTGTTGGTGATTAAAAAGGATTGAGGGTCGGTCTGGATACCGTCAGTATAGGCCCCGAAATTCAGTTGGGTTCGACTCAGTGAGATTTGAGTGGGGATCGTTAATCCTACTGTATAATCTTGATCCGTTTGATGAACAGTTATGGGGGTATAATTTCTACTGGAAGGCGTAAAGGTATAACCGGATTTTGAAGGTGTGACCGTACCTAACCAGTCATCCAAAACAACATGTGAGTAATATCCGTTTTGATCCGTTGTTGTGGTTCCTCCGTTATTGGAAAAGGTGAGCGTAACACCGGATAAACCGGTTCCACCGTAAGTAATTCTACCGGATACGGTATGAGCCTGGTTTAACCATACTTTGTTGGGTTGACCCAAATTAGCCACAAAGGCATCGAGGTCACCGTCGCCATCGAGGTCACCCAGTGCAACATCAGGACTATATGAATTGCCCAGGGTCTGACCGCTGTCCCAAAAAATACCATTACCATCGTTTAACCATACTCTATTGGCTTGTTGATTGACAGTAGAAACAAAAACATCAAGGTCTCCGTCACTGTCCAGGTCGCCATGTGCGATACCCTCGGTGAGAGTTAAAATGCCCAGATTCTGACTGCTGTCAGTGAATATCCCATTTCCATCATTCCAGAACACTTTATCAAAATCACTCAAAATCGCGATAAAAGCATCGAGGTCTCCGTAGCTATCTATATCTCCAAGTGCCACGCCAAAACTAATTGAATTTCCCAGGTTCTGCCCACTGTCGGTGAAAATACCATTCCCATTGTTCAACCACACCTTGTCCGGTTGAGAATGATTGGTAACAAACGCATCGAGGTCACCGTCACCATCCAAATCGCCCAATGCAACAAAAGTGCTCCTTAAATTTCCCAGGTTCTGGCCGCTGTCGGTAAAAATACCATTTCCATTGTTCAACCATACCTTGTTGGGTTGATTAAAACCATTAGCAACAAATGCATCGAGGTCTCCGTCTCCATCCAGGTCGGCCAGTGCAACTTCACTGCTGCAGGATTTTCCCAGGTTCTGGCCGCTGTTAGTGAAAATGCCATTCCCATTATTCAGCCACACTTTGTTGTGTTGATCATGATTGGCAACGAACGCATCAAGGTCACCGTCTCCGTCCAGGTCACCCAGTGCAACTCCATAGCTTCGCGAATTAGGCTCCAGGTTTTGACCGCTGTCTATGAACGTACCTTTCCCATCATTCAGCCATACTTTATTGGGTTCATAATAGACATTGGCAACAAATGCATCAAGGTCTCCGTCTCCATCCAGGTCACCCAGGGCGACGCATTCGCTGCTGGAAGTTCCCAGGTTCTGGCCACTGTCGATGAAGATGCCCTCACCTCTTAAAAATAAAACTAAAATCCAGGTAAAAAAAACACAAAACAAACTTGCTCGTTTCATTTTAGGCCTCCATGTTCCTCTCATGGCTGATATTTTATATGATAAATTGATATTATTCAATAGAAATAAAGTACCAGGTAAGTAATTTACCCAAAAAATCCAAATTTCAAAGTTCCGTCCCTGGTTTTGGAAAATCCTTATATTACAAAAATCAACCTGACCACCGGGAGCCAGTCCATTACCGGCTCCACCAGGATGCAGGCCACTACTAGCGAGACCTTTGTTACAGGTATCATCCTGGAACATGCCCTGGACAATATATTAAAAAGATATTTAACAAAGCCGGAAATGGAAACGCTGGGGTTCAGACCCGGCATCTCTATGTCAAAACGGTTGTTGGAGTTTATTCCCTTACAAAAGTCGGTTTATGAATTAAAGCATTTAATCAGTGAGTTTATTGATCTGGAAGCTGGCACCTATGCCAATAATCGCTTTTCAACTTATTTTGCCAACAACGCATTGATCACGGTTTTTATCGATTCGACGGAAAGGAGTCCCACCTTCAGGCTTTTTCCATTGGATACGGTTAAAGCCCACAAAAGAAAGTCGTGGATACAGGTATGGACAACGGCAAAACATGGCCAGGAAGCATGGATAAACTTCCTTGGACGGTCTTTTTACGGGTTAAAATCTCGATTTTATAAAGAGCCTTTTTTAAATAATATCGAGGACAAATATTTAAAAGCGGCAGCACTCAGCAGCTTGAAGAATGCCGGAGATGACCAACAATTTCTTTACGATTTCTCTTTTTCGGACTTTAATAAGAAGAACCGGTGCCCCCAAAGGGATGATCTCGGTGTGCTGGTATTGCTGGATGATGAGATAGAGAATTTAAATGATCCGAAATCCTCCTTTTGCCGATTCATCGATTATTTCAACCGGAAGCATGCCAATCTTGTCTGCATCGCGGTCAGTAAAAACCCGGTAAAAAATATGGAACTATTAACAAAGAAATTGAAAGGGGATAATAAAACGAATCAACTGCTGCCGCTGGTTATAAACTTAGAAAATGATCCGCTGTGGATCAGGCAGCATATTGCTCTTAAAATGCTTTTAAATGCTCACTCCACCGCTGTTATGGCAAAGCTGGGAAAAGTCGTGGGAAACACCATGACCAGTGTGAATCCCGGGAATTTGAAATTGATTGGCCGGGCGACATATCTTATCCGGAGTCATGTAAATGATGTCCTTTCTCAAGAGAATTGGATCAAAAAATACGGAAAGATAAAACCCGTCACCTACAATGATGCCAATGCTGTTCTTTTCGATACCGTGGATTACCTGGAAAACCGGGATATTTCAGCCGGCGGTGTAGGGGGAAGTATCTCGGAAGTAGACATCTCAATTATCCGTATTTTAGAGGCATACAGGAAAAACGGAAATGTAAGCCGGGCAAGTGTTATGTCTACTTACAGGAAATTTGGCCTTGAATTATATCTATTATCACTAAACCCGTCTCCAGGTAAGAAGTGAGATATGATTTTTTGACTGTCTCCAAATTCAAAATTCCAAATTCAAATTCCAAATTTCTATATATATATAAGTCCTACGCCTGCGCCGATAACTCCCCAATACCAAAGCTCCCGTTTTGCTATTGAGAAGATTGGATTCCATAACACTGGTAGTATTATCGGTATACCTAAAATTTTTTGTGACATAAAGGCATATACAAAATGATCCACCACATTCGAAATAAAATCAACTTTAAGCATGGTATAACCACCAGCAAAAAACTCATGTAAGTATCTGACTGGAGGTCCGAATAACTCCAAACGTTGGGCAATTGTAAAGGGTGGATATATTTTAAACAAAAATTCATGAATTCCTTCATGGACCTTTGTTTTCAAGGAAGTACCGGAAGCGTTGGCGTAATTAACCACATCTGTGGCATATGCCTGCTTAAAACCAAAAGTATTAAGAAACGAAAGTTTTCCGGTATAAGGCCTGAAATCATAAGCATATTCAAATGCGCCGCCAGTAGTTTTTGCCGCTTGAGCAGCGGCTCCGGAGGGTACTCCGGGAGCATCTAGCGTCATACCGGCTCGATTATAAAATCTATCATCGGCAGCCTTAACAGCTTTATTAAACTTAGATAATTCTTTTCTACCTCTTTGGATTGCGGTCATTGTACCAATGGTCAATGTGTTAACGATAAGGTCTCTTCCCAAATCCGCCCCGGTATACGCGCGTCCTTCAATTGCAGTTGTACGCGTGTATGACTCGATGAGACTGATGCCTAAATCACTAAAGAAGTTAACCCACATGGCTCTTGCCACGGACATGGTTCCAAGCGCGACGCGATGTGCGGTCCAACCTGTAATACCTCCGCCGATTGCTCCCGCCGCGAAAGCAAGTATGCCCTGCCGCCAGTCGTACGTACCGGAAAGATAGTATTGAAATGCCATATCGATCACCATCGATATTACTCCTCCTAAAAAAACACTGGCTAAAATAGCACTGCCTAAAATAGCAAATTTTCCATTAAGGTCGACATACTGGACCGGGTTATTATTCGCATACCCATACAGGTTCGACCCCTCTGCTAAGCCTTTGGGGTCTTTTGTGAGGAAGCGGTGGCTGACCGGGTCGTACATGCGTTGGCCGCATAAGAAAAAATCACCCCTGCCGAAAGATCTCATGCCTGCCAGGAGATAAAGTTCCATCGGACCATCCCGGGTTCCCGTGAAAGCCGCTGTCCTTGCCCGGGCCGGTCTGGGCAGCGGCCGGCCAAAAGGTCCCACAGGGCCGAAATAATTGGAAATGCTTCCGTCGGGCCTACTCAAAAAAAGCGTGCTCCCCCGGTAATCGGGGTGATAATACTCCAACTGCCGCGACAACGGATTCGCTCCCCCACGGTCCACTGCCAGCCGCTGGTTGATACCCGGCGCACATATGTAAAATTCCAGGGCAACCCCCCTTTCGTCCAGGTTGGCAATCTCAGTATCGCCGTCATAAATATAATAGTAGGTCGTGTCTTCCCCTCCTCCCCGGGAATACAACGATTCCATCTGCCCGGAGAGAGTGTACCTCATCCGCTGCTCCTGGTAGATTTCGTCCGTTACAGTGGGGGGATCGGTTCGGTAATCCACCATATGGTCCCCCTTCCGCTGGTAAAAGGGTTTGACGTTTTCATCCAGGGATAGGTGCGAGTAATCGCTTAGAAATATTCTATGGGGCTCCCTTCGGATGTAGGTCTGGGTATCCCGGACTATCTCATAGGGGGTTCGCTCATATACCAGGTAGGGGAATTCCACCAGGTCCGGATCCTGCACCATGAGGTTCCATGTATTGTTCAACCCCGAATCCCCGGAGTTTATATCCACCATGACACCGGTAAAAAAATTCCTGTTGGGACCGCTGGCCCTGCCTATTACCTGGTACGTTCTTCTGCCGGCGGCATCGTAAAAATACCTGCTCCAGTGTCTGACTTCCTCAGACCTTCTTTCGTAAAATTCAAACAATTTATTGTCCCTGGTATATTGAAATAGATGGGTTACAGCCGGGTTTTCAACAGGGTGGGGATAATCCTGGGAAGTAAAACCGCACCTGTACTGCACACTTTGAATCCGGCGCTCCCGGTCTGCCGGCGGATATGCGAGTTCCTGTTGGTATAACATCCGGTTCCAATTCAATTCCCGGATTTCCTTTACCCTCCCGATTTTATCGTATATGAATGCTGTTGTGAGGCTGCTGCCGGTTAGCCTGTTGATCTCCTCCGGCAGCCCGCAGTCTTTATAACTGTATTGGATGGTAATGGGGGAAAGCGGGGACCCGGGTAAAAAAGAGGCATTAATATCCCAGATACTGAAATTGCTGTTGTACTTATAGCGGATGGTCCTGGTTCCCTGTCCCGCGGTATCTAAAGACAAAGTGGTCCTGTTGCCGGCAAGATCGTGTTCGTAATTTAAAGAGGCAAACAGGACCGAGTTGCCGCCTTGCCATTTGTAATGTTTCACGGATTGGATATTTCTTAACGGATCATAGTGAAAGAGATAACTTAAATCGTTTCTGCTGTCATTGTAAGAAACCGGTTTTCCGTCCCAGGCAAATTGGGAGGTAACGGTTCCACCGATTTGAAAATCGAAAATCGTGGCAAACTGGCGGTTTTGGGCATCATTATAACGGATTCTTTTCAGGATGCCCGATTCGGAAGTAATTTCCACAGGCCGGTTATAAATGTCGTATTTGAGACTTCGGAATAGATTCCTTGCAGGGTCTGAAGAGTCCGCGGACCGGTTGGGGTGTTCTTCCCTGACGGGGCGATCCAGTCCATCGTAGGTGTACCTGAATACATTTCCCCCGGGATCGATGGTCCTCAGCAGGTTGCCGTTGTTATCGTAAAAGTACCTGGTTCTTAACTCCGCCGCTTCTGCCTGGAAATAGTCGGGATTGTTCTCCAACTGCCGTCTTGGTCCGGGCTGTTTCAATCGTTCCAGTTCCGACGTATTTGTTTCCCGGATGTCGCCTCGCACCCGGACCTCTCTCACTCGCCCCAACGGGTCGTACCTGGTTTCCCGGTGGACGTGATTTTCATCCCGACTCCGCACCGGCAGCCCCCTGGCGTCATAATCGACCAGTACAGTAGGGGAATCCGGGGAGTCTTCCAGTGCCAGGCGGTCATATTGCCGCGTGATCTTCCCCAATTTGTTATACACCTCACGCTTTTGTCTTGCCGATCTTCCCGCGTCTTTGAGCCTGGTATAAGCGTGAATCCTTCGTCTTTGGTTTTGCTCGGTGGGGTCCTGTGTGAAATAGTCGATACGGGCCTCACCATTCTCCTCTCTTGCATCCAGGTATTCGATTCGTTCCATCACCACATTGTAAGAGTCGATTTTCCGGGTTAACCGGTTCAATGCGTCATATTCGAAGCGTGCCCGGGGAGGCGGCCCCACTATGGCTGCATTGGGGGGAATCACCTCCACCACATTGTCCTCCAAATCGTACCTCATCTGTTGGGTAGAAATTCCTTGTGCCGTTACTTCCCGGGTTCGGTTCCATTCATCCGATTTCTCTACACGAATGAAAACCAGTTGGGGCTGTCTTCTTGCGGCTTCCTTTTCAGAGATCTCGGTCCTGACGGTTTTCCCTTTGTTTAGATATATTACCCGGGTGTGGAGCTCCCTGTATGATCTGCCGGTTTCCACCCCACTCCTGTCGGCTGAAGGAAATTTTTTTACGGTCTCGATTGTACGCCCCAGGCCGTCTTTAACGGTTACCACTTTCCGTCCCCCAAAACGATGTACAACACGGGCTTCGGAATCCTCATACACTAATTCGTTGACAATGGGAGATTCACCCTTAAACGGCGGGGGGCTGGTCACCTTTTTCAAGCGGTTAAGGGCATCGTATCGATAGTGAGTGACTCTTCCCCGTGGATTCCTTTTCCTGAGAGTATTCCCGTTTAAATCGCGCGCCCTTATTTCCGTGATCCCCCCATTGACATCGATGGTTCTTCTTAGTTCCCCGTATAGTGTATATTCATAGGTTGTCCTGCCGCCGTAATTATCCGTCACCCTATTCAATCGGCCTGCCGAATCGTAATGTTTGGTGATTTCATGGCGGTTTTCTCCAAAACCGGCGGGGACTATTACCTGGGGAGATATCTCTTTTTTAATCCTGTTCAGATCATCATACTCTGTTTTTTTCCAGCCCCCGTACACCGGGTCAAATGATTTCAGGATATTGCCCAACTGATCGTATCCTGTTTTCCAGGTTAATTCCAATGTAGTTATACTTCGGCCTGTGGGCAGGCCGGTACGGTGCGGGTCCAATTGCGGATCGTCATAAGAATAGCGTGTAATCACCCCTCTCCGGTTTCGGTGGGTTTCCACCTGCCCCCTGGAGTTGTAGGTCCATTCTTCAAATGCACAGTTTCGCTCATTTAGCAGCTCCCGGTACCGGCCAGGGTCCCCGAACCCTTGCAATTCCGGGTATATCTTATTCCTCAATAACCCATTGTCGTAATATGTCAGGACGGTTCTATTACCGGAGGGGTCGATAATCTCATGCAAAAATTCCGTATTCTCCCAGTATCTATACATCGTAGTATAACGTTCTCCTCCTTTTTCGATTTCCCGTGTTTCCTTATTTAACAAAAAGGAACCCGGGTAACGGGTGGAAGATCGGTACTCATTGATGGTTATAAAACCATAGAGGTCGGCATAACTTTTAACTATTCGCGTACCTGGCAAGTAGTTGTAGGATGCCAGGTGACGGTCTTGCCCGGCTTCATAATAGGTGCTCCTCTCCACGGCTGCCGTATCCTTTAAACAGGTATACCGGTATTTCACGCCCCCGGGGTCCAGGAAGGTTACGATTTGCTTTTCCTCCCCCGGCGCATCGAACTGCCATAAAAATATGCGTTCCCCAAAGGTCACTACTTCCAGCCGGCCGGTAAAGTTTCTTTTCATCTCATCCACATCATCTTTCTGTATATGCTGGAAAACAAAATCCTTGGTTCCCGGCTGCACTCGTCTGACCAATACGGCAGAGTCGTCATATTCGAACCTGTAGACCATACTTTCGGGCATCCGCAGCGTATCCATAACATGTATTCTACGCCGGATATCGATTGCTTCATCCAGCCGATACTCCCTGTATGTAAAGACAATCTCCCTGAAGGTAAGGGAAAGTTCCCGGTTTTGGGGATCCAGAATGTGCAAACAGGGGTTCGCGGTATTATAAAGGACGGTTGTCCGGTCCGCGGAATCGGTAATTAGCAAATTCCCGGGTTCGCTTGAATCCAATCTCAGGGGTTTCAACGTGTCCTGGCTTTGTTCGGTTATTTCGCTGGATATGCGGACAAGCGCTCCGTCTTCATCAAAATAGTACTTTACCCTATCCCTTCCTTCCAGTCGGAAGCCGTTTACTTCAGGACTGATTTTCATACTCAACAGGAGATTATTGTCCCCGTAAAAAGCGTCTGATCGGTGTAGGGGGTAGTATTCCCACCCGTCGTCCGCCCGGCGAAATTGAATCCGGTTCCCGTCCCCGGTTTGCAATTCGATATAATCCCTCAAAATATTTCCCTCTTCATCTTCCGGCAGCACATAAGGGCAAAGACACATGGCGTAAGAATGGTGCCATCCTCCCTTTACCCAACCGCAAAGGCGTTTAAGATAGTTCTCGTCATATTCATTCCCGGAGTTGTAGTAGATGAGGTCTTCGATGCTTTTGGTAAGCGAAGCGTTCCAACTGTTGTAATGCAAAGAGAGAGCCGTGGATATCCCTACCCCGTCCGAAGCAAACAAGTCAAGATTCATATAATGATTTCCATTGACGATATTACATGAATCCGGGCCGCTGCCCGGGGAGATCATGCCGTTGGAGGCGGTATCCGGACCCAGGCCCCGGGTGTAAAGCAGCATGTTGACAATTTTTTTCCTGACCTCGGTTCGCCACATGGGAAAGCACCGGGATTCGAAAAAAATTTCGGTTACTACAGCCTGCCCGGGGCTGCGGTCCAGGTTTTTGTAATATAGGTTCCTGAAATGAAGTACATATACCGGTACCGGGGCTCCTGTCTGTTGGGAATTTCTTATAAAAGAGAAACGGGCAACACCGGGATTTTCTTCGTCGATTTCAAGATCGATAGTGACGGTTTGGTGTCCCCGGTCCACGTAACGGATCCATAACTCGGGCGGCCGGGTCCTGTCGAAATGGACTCCATCCGGCAGTATCAGTGCGCCGACAGCCTTACCTACCAGGTTATTAAAAGTGGAATCATTGTATATAAATATCTCCGCGGCCCGTGCAGCGTCCGTTTGACGCTCCTGGTAATGGGGCAAATATATATGTGGTCCCTGTCCTTCTCCCTGGTATCTGCCCACCCGCTGGACTTTGAAATTCAATCCCGGTACAAGGTGCTGGTGCTTTGATTGACTCACAGGCATTTTTAATACCTCCTTCCATTAAATTAGAATTAAAACTGTTTCAATAACCCTTCAGATGTACCATTCGCTGCAGGATTTCCTGTTTAATACCGTCCTGGCAAGCCGGAATCAGGTAGCTGCCATTTTTAATAAAATTCTCAATGCGGCACCCCCCGGAACAAACGAATTTTACTTCGCAATCGCTGCATTTTTCCATTTTTTCTACAATAGTTGCCGCGTATAAACGGCTGATTTGCCCGGAGACTTCTTGAAAATCATGGGTCCGGAAATTACCGAATTTGCAAATAGGGATAGAGCATGGATAGATATCTCCGTTGGCATCGACCGCAAGCCCGTGACCGATTCCACAGTTTTTTAAACGGCGCTGCAAAAAAATTCGCGGCGGTTTTGACCATCCCTTTTCCCATAGTTGTTGGAGGATGTTTCTTACCCTTTTCCTGGACCTGCTTGACAATTCGAAATATTCCGGCGCTAAATCAACGGCTCTTCCCAAATCGGTTACATGGTCATCTATCCGGATGTTGATCCCCTGGTAATCCAGGGAAGTGAGAAAGCTAACCAACTCCTTTTCCAGCAGCGTTATGTTTTCGGGAAGCAAGACAAAGGCCAGATATAGTTTCGCGCCGGCTTCTTTCAAAAACTTAATAGCGGTAATAATTTTGTCGAACGTACCCTTGCCCCTGATCGGATCAGTCGTTTCGGATGAGACCCCGTCAACGCTGATTTGAATGTCGTCCGCCAGCCGGGCCAGCCTTACCGCCGTTTCCTGACTGTCGATCGGGATTCCATTCGATAATACGAAGAGAGAATGTCCTTTGGACCTGGCATATTCCGCAATGTCAAAAAAATCATCCCTGAGCAGCGGTTCGCCGCCGCTTAAAGTAATATTACTTTCTCCGAATCTTTCGGTGAACCGCTCGATCACATTCTTCCATTCCCCGGTTGTGAGTTCATCGTCCATGGGTTTACCGGCATCCATGTAACAATGTATGCAGCGTAAGTTGCATTTCCGGGTGAGCGTCAGATGAAGACTTCCCTTCTTCTTTTTGACCGGGGTTTCTTCTGGCTGAATACTCTCGTAGAATAGTTGGGTTTCAATCTCTTGAAGTAATACTTCCATCTCGCTTCGGGCCTGTGTCTGCCCTATGCCCAGACCGGACACGGCAAAACTAACGGCCTGGGCTATGGTTTTACCTTCGCTAAGCGGCAGCAGCATAAAAGAACCGATATCGCCGGTTACAATCCAGGATGGCTTGTGCGGCGCAATAAATAAATGCTCACCCTCCACATTGCGATATACGATATTGTTGGGAAGATTAATCCGCTCCCCCTCGGGAATCTTTTTTCCTTTAACTTTGATCTGCTTTCTCCTGCCTAACACAATATTGAGAAACCGGCCCTGGTTTTATGACCGCTCCAGGGGCGGCAGAAAAAATTATTTGCAGATTTGGGCATGCATTCTACAACCTTCCATACCATTACATTTTCCCCTCTCTGCCATCGCCATTTGCTCCTTGCCCCAGGCTTCGATATCTTCCGGGGGAGGGTAAATGACGAAGTAAAGTTTTTCCGGACTTTGTTCCACAACTTCGAGCTCCGGGACTTTGACCTCTATACCCTCTTTTTCCGACATACCCCTGGGATCTGCTTTGAATTTCTTTTTAAATTCATCATCAGTCCAGATTTTTTTCATTAAGTTTACGTATGCCTCATTTGCCATAATCGGTTCCTCCTTTTATTTATTTGTTAAATTCCCGGAGCGACTTTTAGCTCCGAGAGATATCCATCGGACACCAAAATTTTGTTATCTTCACTAATATGAAAGTTGCTTTTTTTCATGAAAGTATATTAGAGGAAACTATGTAAAAAGTCAACAGATGAAATGAATTTTTTCCCCCAGGTAGTAAAAAGAGAATAATCAAATGGGATTTTTTCTACAGTCTCCTTTTTTTGTTCTGGCTGAGTTACTCCCGCAAAAGCCCAGGCCATCTCCCAGCAGGCCAAACGAGAATCCATGGCTTCTTACAATTATTATACTATTCTCAGGGATGGGACTTATGGTGTTCATAATCCGGTATACATCCGGCAATTATTGGAGCATTCCATCGAAGCACTTCGTCGGCCCTCGGCGAGGGCAGCCGCAGAAGGTC
>JABAOF010003049.1_pt2 | contig 16781 bp, 13 predicted proteins | sample 7062171 | NCBI WGS metagenome assembly JABAOF01 (sample SAMN14538628, study PRJNA623070) | marine sediment metagenome | biome: marine biome [ENVO:00000428]; feature: marine pelagic biome [ENVO:01000023]; material: deep marine sediment [ENVO:00002113] | place: India: Gulf of Khambhat ...
CCAACAACACCACAATGTCTTTGCTCATCGGAACACCTCGCTCAGTGGATAAAAACAATTCCTACCGTGATTGCACAAGGCACAACACTGAGATCATCCAATAAGGCGTACGCATACCATCTTACTTTATTTAGCAGGGCGATGACATCAATGCCTACTGCCTCCATCGCCGGTCTCGCACGATGAGGGAACCGACATCTGCCACTGTCCAGATATTGGCAGATCAACCCTTGGCACAAGTAATCTTTACAAGACCCGCCACCAAACCCCATGGCGAGATGATAGCCGTCTTTATACGCTTGACGCTCCAACTTGTAGACGATGTCTCCACTCTGCTGATGAAAGGTCAGAGTCTGCCGTTTGTCTGCTTTGACCTTTCCGCTACCTGGAACGTAAGCTTCAATGGGTTCCACATTGCACTTGAACAATATGGCCCAGGAAAATTGCTCAATGGCTAGACGTACAAGATCGAGGTCCGGTGCATAGGGTGGACAATTTGGACTCTCACCAGCACGTAGGCAGCGCGGTACGGTGCATTTCAATCGTACCCGCTCATCAATCGTAACGTCACTGGCAGGGATAATCGCAGCTTCCGATGCGCCCCAATCAAGCGCAAGTTTGTGGTAGAGCGCTAAGTCAGCCCTCAAGGTCTCTTCGCTCAACCATTCTCCAAGTGCCCTGGGTATGCGTTGTCGTGCCATGGCCATGCCTCCTAATTGATTTTTCTACCGACAGCAAGAAGGACAAGCAATCACTTCTGATCGACGACCTAGATTCATCACAATGTCTATGATCATACCAATATATTAGGAATGAGGTGAGTTTTGCCCTCTCCCTGCGAAGCGTGTATTTACTTGACTCAATATTCCATTAAACATTTGATCTAAGGAGCAACGCAAGTTTATTCCCAGTCGCAACAAGCCAGAAACCTGCTCGATCTCTCTGAGGTTTATTGTATTAAGTTATCAGGGAAATTATTGGTTCGATGAAGCTATTCTGCACTCCAATATTGGATTCAAATTCAGTGTTCTTTGGTGCTAAAGAGAAACATCAATCGGTCTTGGCATGGGCTCAGCTGATCCCAGGACGCTGAACCAAGATGTTTGAGAATCGGTAATACATTTAACTAATCGCATGTGCCACTTGGGTTGGTTTAGGTTGTTGGGATCGTGCACCTAGATGAAGCAGCTTATGTGGACGCGTTAATAACCTAAGCAACATAAATAAACCAGCCCAGTCAAGAATAACTGGAGAAACCATGAAGATCAACCATGAGAAACACATTTTCATTCTGACCATGGTTAGTTTTCTCTTGGTAAGCTGTGCCTATCAGAGGGTCATTACGGTTAAAGTAACAGCCACCCTAGCGCCCGTGACCGTCTCCACGACCACACCAACTCCACCATGGCCAACCGAGGATTGGCGGTACGCAAGCCCCGAATCGCAAGGAATGGATTCCAATGTACTGGTCGAGATGTTGAAATCGATCGAAGATGAGGGGATCAACATAGATGCTTTGGTGGTGGTGCGTAACGGTTTCGTCGTGTTGGATGCCACCGTTTACCCATTCAGCATCTTGCCGGAGGACTGGCACAGTTTATTTTCTTGCACCAAGAGCGTCGTCTCGATCTTGATTGGAATCGCGATCGATGATGGTTATATCGAAGGTGTGGATCAACCCGTCCTCAGCTTTTTCCCTGAAAAATCCGTGGCAAACATGGACGCCCGTAAAGAAACCATGACGCTGGAGCATCTCCTAACCATGACGACCGGTCTGAATTGCCGAGATTCATATTTATACCGTTGGGAGGGTCTGCATCGGATGCGGTCAAGCCCCGACTGGGTTCAATTCATTTTGGATCTGCCAATGGTGGGTGAACCAGGATCCACTTTTGAATACTGCAACGGCGCATCATTTATTCTCTCAGCGATCCTTCAGGAGGCGACCGACTTAAGCGCCTTAGAATTCGCGCAGAAAAACCTCTTCACCCCGTTGGGGATTTCTGACGTCGTGTGGAAATCCAATCCTCAAGGGATATCAATCGGCTATTCGGGATTAGGTCTGCGACCGAAAGACATGGCTAAAATCGGTTATCTCTACCTCAACGATGGGATCTGGGATGGTGAACAGATAGTGTCTTCAACATGGGTACAAGATTCGACTCAAAAATACATTCCAGCGACCCTCCAAGAGTGGTACGGTTATCAATGGTGGGTGGATGAGTTGGATATTTATATGGCCTTAGGATACGGAGGCCAATATATCATCGTCGTACCGGAAGAGGATTTGGTTGTGGTGTTTGTCAGTGATTTAGCCGAGAAAGATTTTTATATCCCCGATCAATTCCTTCATCGTTATATTCTCCCCTCGATCAAATCATCTGATCCATTGCCAGAAGACCAACGAGCCACGAAACTACTCGGGTTCTATCAGCTGGCGTTGCAAGAGCGATGAGAGCGGTCGACCCCCCGGTTGAGAAATAGATTATTGAGATCGTCGAAAATTCGATCGCGCTCCCACCACCTGAAGAATGATCTGCCTGATGGATGAAATCTTCACCAGATAAAAACGCTTACAAGTGCGATTGGGTTAACTGTAGGATACAATTGGTTGTCTTCCGGCATGGGTAGTTCCTCGTTCAAGTTACAGTTTGAGAGGACATGAAAATGAATGAAGAAAGATTTGTTGCCTTCATGAAGGCGAACAAAAAACCTGAAAGTAATATTAAACATTACCTTGGGCATGTGAGAACCTTCGAGGAGTATCTGGCATCGCAAAAGGGTGGCTTAGATGTGGACGACGCGACGGTTGAGGATTTATAAAGTTTTGCGATCTGGGGGACGGAAGAATCGATCAATGTCTATCGGCATATGTGGGGAATCCGAAATTATTATCAATCCGTGGCGAATGAAAATATGGTCTGTGCAGTCAAAGAAGTGATGGAGATGGTCAAAATGGATACCCGGAAATTAAAGGATTTCCCGGGTGTCGATAGAGAGTGCGTAGACAAATTAGCTTCAATGGGTATTAAAACGGCAAAACAAATACTAGATGCAGACCGGACAAAGAAAGATCGTGAAGAATTGGCGAAAACTTCGGGGACATCTTCGTCGTGTATCTTGGATTTGGTCAAGCTTTCCAACCTGGCTCGCCTACCTGGTCTGAAAAAAGTTCGCGGTAGGCTCTTCTTTGATGGTGGCTTAGACACACTGGATAAAATCGCTACCATGGAACCCGAAGAAGTCAAATCAACGCTACAGGAGTTTATCGAACAAACAGGATTTAAGGGAAGCGCTCCTACACTCAGCGAAGCCGAAAGCGCGGTGACAATGGCAAGATACCTTCCACGAATCGTGGAATATTAGCTAAGTGTTTTCCATCCACGATCTTGTTTCGAGTATTTGCCCTGATCGAGAAATGCTGTATGAGGTTTCCAATGTAGATGGCTAAGGTTCTTTCAATCCTATCGGTTCGTGATCTGCCTTATGCGAGGAGGTCGAATTCAATTCTGTTGATTATTTTCTTTAACTTCTCCCTCGAAGGTCTCGCTATCTTTACATGAGAGGGTATGACATGGAAGAGAAACTAGCCCAATTAAAACAGCACCTGGCACGTATTGAAGACATTGAAGGTGCACTTCGGTTGATGCATTGGGATATGCAAACCTACATGCCCCCAGGAGGCATTCAAACGCGAGCCGATCAAATGGGAACTTTGGAAGGTTTAGCTCACGAGATGCGAACTAACGAGGAATTTGGTCAATTGTTGGAGGAACTGCTCTGCTATTTGGATGAATTGGATTTCGACTCGGCTGAAGCCAGCATGATCCGTGTAAATTGGCGTGATTATCTGTGGTTTGCCAAGATACCTCCTGCCAAATGGGTGGCTTTCTCGGAGGCGAAGACGCTTGCTCACGAGGCGTGGAAGGAAGCTCGTGAGAAAGATCGATTTACGATTTTTCGACCCCATCTTGAAAAATTGCTTGAACTTCAGATCGAGCTCTCGGAGTTTCTGAAAGAAGCCACCCAAAACCCCTATGATACATTGATCCAGTACTACGAACCAGGGATGACGTCCAGTGAAATCGATGCGCTGTTCACCGCGATCAAACCGCATTTGATCGAGCTTGTGAGTGCGATCAGTGAGGTCGAGCGGGTGGATGAAAGCCCGGTTCGGGGAGACTTTTCAGAAAATGGCTTGCTAGAGATGAGCCGGATAATGGTAACAAAACTCGGCTATGATTTTGCGCGAGGAAGGCTTGACCTAACTGTGCATCCATTTACTTCTGGAAACTCTTTTCGTGATGCCCGAATAACCACACGGTTTCTGGAGGACCATCCCGTGTCTGCCATTCTTTCTTCCATTCATGAGGCAGGACACGCTATCCACCGACAGCAGTGCAGTCCTGTACTTTACCGAACCCTCCTTCCACAATACACTAGGGGAATTGGGGAATCGCAATCACGTACCTATGAAATGATCATTGGACTGAGTCGCGAATTTTGGATTTACTTCTACCCGCAAATGCAGAAAACCTTCGATGGATTGAAAGGGGTTGAATTGGAGGATTTTTACCGGGCGATCAACAAAGTGGAGCCTGGTTTGATCCGGGTGATGGCTGACCCAGTAACTTATGGTCTCCATATTATGCTTCGCTTTGAGTTGGAAAATGAGATGCTCAATGGCAAATTAAAAGTGGTGGAGTTACCAGAACTGTGGAAGACAAGGATGAAGGAATATTTGGGTGTCGTTCCTCCAAATGACACCCAAGGTGTACTCCAAGATATCCATTGGACTTTATTAATGGGATATTTCCCTTCCTACCTCTTGGGGAGCATCTTTGCCGTTCAGTTGTGGTACGAACTGTTGGAGGATCTTCCTGAGACCCCTGCTGAAATGACAACAGGAGACTACGGAAAGATCACTAAATGGCTTGGCGAACGAGTACACGCACACGGCGGCAAATTTACCCTGCCGGAGATGGCCGAACGGGCAGTTGGGGAGGACCTTTCTTCAGAGCCTTATATAAATTTCCTGAAAAAGAAATATGGTGAGATTTATGGTTTGTAGTCGTACTTTGTTTGCGCGGTTGAGTCACATGTTGTAGGTTGGTTCGGAGTGTCGGAGTTCCGAGAGCGAATTCATTGAGGTACATTGTCATGGGGTGGGGCGTATTACAGTCTGCCCCACATACCCCGGATTGGGGGGTAGCTGGGGATCAGAAGATATATCCCTTGGCTTAAACGCGTAGTGTTGATCAAGAGAGATCAAGAATTCTATGAAGACAGCCCAGGTCATTTAGAACCAACATTCCTTACCATATCGCTCCGAACACACCGTTTGACCTCCGAGCATAGTTAGCGTATATCACCACCCTACCTGCAAAAAATAGGACTGGTCAAACAAACCTCCCTTCATCTTCATTATGGTGTGTTTATAATTTGGTTCAAAAAATCATCAGACATCGGTATTTGTCATGAATCCATTTAAAGGATGAACGCATATGAACCATCCAGAATTCTATGATCCAGAGCGTGTAGGGACGCTCTATCAGCCTGACATCACGGCAGCAACCGCGGAAGGCATCCGAACTCACCTTAGTCCGGCAGATCAGGATGATCGCAGAATATTGCTCTTGTTAGTCGATGCCCAGGTTGACTTCATCCACGAGGATGGCATGCTGAGTGTCCCAGGTGCGGTGGAGGACACCCAGCGAACAATCGAATGGCTATTCCGAAACATAGGTCAAGTGACCTCAATCGTTGCCTCACTCGACAGCCATACCCCGATCCACATCTTCTATCCGAGTTGGTGGGTCGATACGCAAGGTAATCGCCCCGAGCCATTCACGGTGATCACTTTCGAGAGTGTTGAGAAGGGAACATGGCGGCCAATTTTCGATAAGGAATGGTCCATCGAATACATGCGATCTCTCCACGAGGATGCGAAGAGAGATCTGATGATCTGGCCTTATCACACCATGATCGGTACCCCGGGTCACGCCCTCACTCCGGCGCTATACGAGGCGATTGCCTTCCATGCCGGAGCTCGCCAGACAGCCCCAAAATTTGTGATCAAAGGGACCATCGCCAAGACGGAGTTTTACTCCATCTTGGAACCGGAGGTTAAAGCCCCTGAAGACCCACGGGGTGTGTTCAACGAGGACCTCCTCAACTGGCTTCTTAACTTTGATAGGATCTATGTTGCCGGGCAAGCCAAGAGTCACTGTGTGCTTGAGACTATCACATCAGTGGTACGTCGCTACGGAGATCAGCCGAAGCTATTAAAGAAATTCCGCCTGCTCACCGACTGCACCTCATCTGTTAGCCATCCGGAGATCGATTTCGAGCGCTTGGCCAATGAAGTCTATGCGCGTTTCGAAAGGCAAGGATTGAAGCTGGTCCTCTCTACCGATCGAGTGACTTAGAGGTTATAGGCAGGAGTGCCAGCCTCAGATTTGAATGTTGTTCTCTAACGAGGTGGTAATCAAGGACTGCTTGAGCTCCCAGAGTTTGGTGGTGAGAGAAACGTGGTAGATGTGGGGGTTCATAAGTCGTTGCACGCCAGGATCCAATCGTTCCAGATCCGCAATACGTCTTTTACGTATTTCATCGATGGTGGGAAGGTCGTAGACCAACGCGCCCTCACGCATCACATCGACCAGGAGGGGTTCGATGTTGGAGATCTGGTTTTGCATCAGTGAACGGAATGTGGTGTGATCCGAAGGGTGGTGCAGAGTCAACGGATCCATTTGCAGCGGATTTTCATCCTCGAGACTTAGCAGGTCGGCTGAGGCTTTATCCCGATGGTCGTAGACACGCCAAACGCGTTTATCCCCAGGATTGGGAATCTTCTCAGGAGTCTCTGAGATCTTTAGGGCAGGTTTCCAAGTTCCCCTGTCTCTCACAGCGGTAAGCTTATAGACACCGTCCAGGGCGGGATCCCCTCCTGAGGTAATCAGCCTCGTGCCAACACCGAATACGAGGCGATGGATGAGCTCGTCTGTATCGAGCTCATAACGAGGGGCTTCTTCTCGAATCTGGCTCAAAATTTGCCAAATAACGAGTTCATCCAATTGGTTTGAGAGCACGATCTTGGTGTCATGAAATCCAGCTTCGTTCAACATTTTGGCCGCCAGGACACTGAGATGAGCTAGATCGCCAGAATCCAATCGGATGCCAAGCGCACGGTGTCCTTTGCGTTTTAATTCCTCAAAGACTTTGATTGCGTTGGGAATACCACTTTCGAGCGTGTCGATGGTATCTACGAGGAGCAGACAATCGTCGGGATAAACCTCCGCGTAAGCACGAAAAGCATCGAGCTCACTTCCTCCGAGGGCTATAATAATTTGGACCATACTATGGGCGTGGGTTCCTTTTGGCGGATATCCAAGAACGTGCGAGATACCTACATTTGAACTGAAATCAGCGCCACCGATCATCGCCGCTCGAGCCCCGGCGTTGGCACCTCGATCCTGAGCTCGTCGTAATCCAAATTCCAAGAGCAATTGCCCTGAGCCACATTGCCGAATACGTGATGCTTTGGTAGCGATCAGGATTTGATAATTAAGCATATTGAGAAGCGGACTCNNAGCCATAGCTAGGGGTCCTTGGATCACAGTTAGGGGGATGTTCGGATGGACAACCCGTCCTTCGGGAATGGCTTTCATATGGATGCCATCGAATGAGCCATTCTTCTTTAACCATTGCAAAAAATCTTTGGAAAAGACCTTTTCCCCTGTTTGACCTCTTTGCTCTGTTAATTGCACAAGGTCGTCGTCTTTGAAATGCGCTTCAAGCATCCAATCCAACAACCACTCCATTCCAGCGTTGACACAGTATCCGGCCCTATGGAGTCCGTAATCAGGATAATCTCGGAAGAAGTGATCAAATTGCGCTTGTTTTTCATGTAAGCCCATGCGGTAATAGAGCTGTGCCATGGTGAGTTGGTATTGGTCGGTGTAGAGAATGCCTTCCGCAATTTGTCGTTCGGAGATCTTCATAACCTATCCTTTCAACCGAAGGTGGTTTCTAGATCTCATTTTATCCCTTTTTAGAAGGTGTAGGACCACACACGCAGCACTGTTTAATGAGTTTGACAGTTAGTCCGCGCAGCTGGGATCATCGTCTTCGCAGACGTGACCATTCGTCCCGCGCACACGGGGATTGAATCATGGGTGGATTATTGAAAAAGGCTCCACGAGTGGAGCCTTTTTCATTTATAAAACGATGGATAAAACGGCTTACTTATTTCAGTCGGTCTCTAAGAATCGAACCAACGCCCTCGAAGATCACTGAAAGTGTCTTCTATTGAGCCAGGTAAAATACCCTCCAACCATTACACAGACTACGCAAGAAACGATCTTCCACAGGGTTGGTAGAGGCGCCATGAGAAACCCAATCACAAGTATCAGGGTGGCAATGAGGTAAGTGATTTTGATCTCAGGTCGAGGATTGGGCAGTGCTGCAATAACGAACCCCGCCACCCCAAGAATGAGGGTTGCGACCCAACCATTGTTCTCAGGGATGAAGAGGTTAACAACACCTGCTACGGCTAAGCTGAGCACGCCTACACCCGGGGCGACTGACCACCAGATTTCCTTCTTTGTATTGAATACCCATAGAAAACTCAGGCCGACAAGGGTTAGAAAGAAAATGCTGGTATAAGGGGCAGCGCTTGGGAAGTACTGATCCGCGAGGCTGTCAACGGCAATCCCCACCACGCCAGCGACGACGTTCACGATCCACCAGTTTTTTTGTAAATCAATGTTCATAATTCTCCTCCATAAAAAAGATGAACTCACTTGAGCCCATTTCAGCGAGAGATGATGTTATATCAGAAGCGATAGAAATTACCAGTCAACAGGTAGTTAGAACCCGTTTCTTCCTTTGACACGGGTGGATCTTGCGTGGCGTCGAAATGGATAAGGGAACTATTATTCATGAAAAATCAGGATTTGCCTTTTGTTTCCCGTTTACACCACACAGACGTTTTTTGTGCCAATGTGGATCGCTTGATAATCAGAGGTTCAATGATCATGAACCCGGTTGATTTTTACGATAAAGAATTCGCAATGGATGCTAATAGTAGCGATCAAGAGACTTGTTCCGTTGAGAGTGTCCCGGAAATCGGTATATACTCCTTGTATTTGGATGATTGTTGCCGATTTACCTCGAGATAAGTTTATAATTGTCTCCACACTACAAGAATCGTCCCATGAAGATTGTTCATCCGTAAAGCACATGTCGATGGAATGGACCTCTTAGCTTCTACATTCAGGGTTTTCATGATGTCTCAATATCGGCACATTCGAAGGACACTTGACATGAATGTGGTCCTTCATCGCAATGGGTTTTTTTGCATCATATCAACCTTCAAATAAGAAATGATCTGGAGGGTCAGGTATCCATGAGTTTCATAAAGGATGTATGGGGAAAACTGCAAAAGCCGCGCGCTGACGTGGACAGCGAATTATGGCGACAGGCCGCTTTATTTCGACTCAGCGCTGCGTTAGCGGCTGCGCTTGAGGAAAAAGAAATCTTGCAGAGCGTAGTTCAGGAACTGCACGATACGCTTGGATACGATTATGTAGCTTTCATGCTTGTTGACGAAACAACAGGCTGTCGTGTATTCACTGCGGGTGTTGGATATGACATCACCCCAAAAACCCTTCCCCCAGACGAGGGATTGAGTGAACGTCCAATCCTGGATGGTCAGCTCCATTACACACCGGATGTAACCCTTGAACCATGTTATGTCTATGGCATAGGTGGCTCGGAGGTGGATGTGCCGGTGCGAGTTGCAGGTGAGGTGAAAGCGGTTCTGGTAGCCGAAAGTAAACAAAAGGAAGATTTCGGCCAGGATGATTTTGAGGTCCTGACTGCAGCTGCACAACTCGCCGGGCTGGCCATTGAAAAGGCCCGACTGCTTACCGCGGAGCGAAAGCGTGTACAGGAATTGGATGCGCTAAGGACCACGATGGCAGATATCACGGCGGAGCTCGAATTGTCGACTCTATTGAACACCATCGTAGAGCGTGCAGCCGTCTTGCTGAACGCCACGGGTGGAGAGCTAGGTATATACGACGAGGAAACAGGGGAGATCGAGATCGTGGTCAGCTACAACCTGGGTGAAGATTACATTGGTGCGCGACATGCCGACGGTGAAGGTGCTATGGGTCTTGTCGCAAAAACCGGTGAACCCCTGATCCTTGACGATTACCAAACCTGGGAAGGGAGTTTATCACAGTATGGGCAGATCCACGCGACTTTAGTTGTACCGCTCAAAGTGGGCGGTCGTCTCGTCGGTATTTTTTCTACCGTAAGCACAGATCCCGAGCGACGTTTCAGCTCGGACGATCTACATCTAATTCATGCTTTCGCTCAACAGGCTGCTATCACAATCCAGAACGCGCACCTCTATGACCAAGCTCAGAGTGAAATTCGGGAACGGGAGAGATACGAGCGGGAAATCCTGCGCCAAAAGGAATATTTCGAAGCCCTCTTTGTGAACAGCCCTGTCGCCGTTATTACAGCAGACTTGGAAGGTACGATTGTGTCTTGGAATCCGATGGCAGAACGGTTGTTTGGGTACACGTCAGATGAAGCTATCGGGAACCATCTGGATGATATCGTAGCCAAGGACTCTTCCATCCATGAAGAAGCTCTCGGATACACCGAACAAGTGTTGAATGTAGGACGGGTTAAGGCAACGGTTAGACGTACCCGAAAGGACAATTCATTTGTGGATGTGGAATTGCTCTCGCTTCCAGTAATTGTCGCGGGGAGAAGGGTGGGCTTTATTGCCATTTATCACGACATCACTGAGCTTAAGAAAATTGAACAAGAGCTTCGACAGCAAAAGGAGTACTACGAGGCCTTATTCCTGAACAACCCAGTTGCTGTGATAACGACGGATTTGGGGGGAAATGTCATTTCTTGGAATCCAACCGCGGTACAGATGTTTGGGTATACCGAAGAAGAGGCACTCGGTAAAAATCTTGATAATCTCATAGCGAATGATCCCTCGATCAGGCAAGAAGCGATGGATTATTCGAGCGATTTGTTGATCAAAGAGGGCGTTCGTGCCTTCACAGAACGTGCCCGTAAAGATGGATCCATGATCGATGTGGAGATAAAGGCGCTCCCTGTTGTTGTGGGGGAAGAAAAAGTCGGAAACATCGTCATCTACATTGACATTACTGAATTACAGGAAGCGCGCCGTCAAGCCGAAGCCGCCAATCAAGCCAAATCCATCTTTCTCGCCAATATGAGCCATGAACTTCGTACACCTCTAAATGCCATTCTGGGTTTTACCCAACTGATGGATCGAGACGAGAATCTCACATTTCAACAGAGGGAGAACCTAGGGATTATCAACCGGAGTGGTGAGCACTTGCTGGCCTTGATCAACGATGTGCTTGAGATGTCCAAGATCGAAGCGGGTAGGATTAAGTTGCATGAAGCGAACTTTGACCTCCACAATTTGCTTGAGAGCTTGGAAGAAATTTTTAATTTTCGAGCGAGGGAGAAAAGGTTGGAACTGAGTTTTCAGTATTCAGAGGACTTGCCTCGATATGTCAGGACGGATGAGGGAAAACTGCGTCAAGTATTTGTGAATCTGCTTGAAAACGCGATCAAGTTTACGGATAAGGGAAGGATTACCCTTCGATCCGCGTCGCCTTCTCACCAGGATCTTGAGGCTGATGAACGAATTCGGCTCCACTTCGAGATCGAGGACACCGGCGCAGGCATTGCGCCAGAAGATCTGGAAAAACTTTTCGAACCCTTTGTACAAGCAACGAGTGGTCGGACAACTCAAGAGGGGACAGGACTAGGCCTATCTATCTGCAGACAATATGTAGAAATGATGGGTGGGGAACTTCAACTGAGCAGTGAAGTTGGTCAAGGTAGCTTGGTTAAGTTTAATGTGCAGGTTGGGATCGCGGATGAAGGTGAGGTTCAGGATTACCAATCCATCCGCCAAGTTAAGGGTTTAGAACCAGGACAACCCACGTATCGTTTATTAGTGGTAGAGGATCGTGAATCGAACCGTCGGTTGCTGGCAAATATGTTGGAGCCCCTCGGCTTTGAGGTTAGACTGGCTTCTAACGGCGAGGAAGCCATCCAAGTGTGGAGTGAATTCGAACCGCATTTAATCTTAATGGATATTCAACTTCCTCTGCTGGACGGGCTTGAAGCCACAAGGCGTATCANNCATTGACTGCCTCAGCATTTGAGGAAGACCGGGAGAGAGTCCTTGCGGGAGGCTGTGATGATTTCGTGCGTAAACCTTTCCACCCACATGAGATCTACAACATCCTTGCCAAACATCTTGGCGTCGGTTTTGTCTATGAAGAAGAGCAAATGGAGCTTGCAGGAAGGCAACCGATCGAAGAAATTATTGTGTCCACAGATTTACTATTGCAAGTAGCCAATAAAGAGCTCCCTGCAAATTGGTTGGCTGATCTGAAAACAGCCACAAAAGAGGCTGATCTTATGGAAGTTTTGAAACTCATTGATTTGGTACGAGGGTATAACCCAGAGGTAGCGGATCTGCTGGCTGATCTAGCAAATCGTTTCCAATACAAGAAACTCCTCAAAATCATCGAACACGCCGAAGGATGAAAATGCGTCAGGATAACGCAAAGAAGAAAAAAGAGAGCATCTTGATCGTAGATGACACCCCTGCGAATTTACGTCTATTGTCCAGCATGTTGGCTGAACAAGGATATCATGTCCGTCCTGTACCTGAGGGGAGCATGGCTATAACGGCTGCTCAAATAGCGCCTCCTGATTTGATATTACTGGACATCAAAATGCCAGAAATGAACGGCTATGAGGTGTGTGAAAAGCTAAAAACTGATGGCAAGACGCGCGACATTCCGATCATTTTTATCAGCGCCTTGGATGCAACTGAAGATAAGGTCAACGCTTTTGCCGTTGGAGGTGTTGACTATGTGACCAAGCCTTTTCAGGTGGAAGAGGTCTTGGCAAGGGTTGAAACTCATTTGGCCTTGAGGAATCTACATAAAAAACTTCAACACACCAGTGCGACCATGGCGCGGGAATTGGCCATTGCTGGAGAAATTCAGACCAGTTTCTTGCCTCGCGAACTTCCGCATCTCCCAGGTTGGCAACTTTCGGCAAAGTTAATCCCTGCCAGCGAGACCTCTGGTGATTTCTTCGATTTCATGATGCTAACGAGTGGTCAATTGGCTTTTTTAATTGCAGATGTTGTTGACAAAGGCATTGGAGCGGCGCTATTCATGGCATTGTGTTGGACTCTGGCACGAACCTATGCCGTGGAATACCCAACCGAACCGGAACAAGTACTCGATGCTGTGAATCGTCGGATATTAGAAGACACGAAATCAAGCCAATTCGTGACCATCTTTTACGGCGTCCTTGATCCAAGGACAGGGGCGTTGGAGTATAGCAATGCTGGGCATGTCCCTCCATATTTGATCAAGCCCCACCGTGGTTACACGGTAGCATCGCTGACGAAGACAGGGGTCCCCTTAGGAATATCCAAGGGTGAGACATGGAAAAAAAGTTCGCTTCAAATTGAACCGGGGGACGTTCTGGTGCTCTATACCGATGGCATTACGGAGGCCAAGAATCAGCAGGAGGAATTATTTGGCGAGGAAAGACTCATCGAGTCCATGAAACGAAATATTGGTTCCTCCGCGACGGAACTCCAAAAGATCATCCTCTCAGATGTGATGAGTTTTTTGGGGGAGGATCCCCAGATGGACGACCTCGCCTTGACCATCATCATCCGTGAACCGGTTTAACGCTTGTCAATCAATTGACTTCGATCGACCTCTATCGCACATTATCCTGAAACACACGCGCCCTATACAGGTATCTTCTTTTTCTCTGGGACGAGGGAGCAGGTGTTTTTTGGGTACTTGGGTACCTTGGTATATTAGCCCAGAGGGACGGTTTCTCGGGCGAATATTGTCTCCAATCAAGAGATCTGGAGATTCCTCGCCACGCAGTAAAACCTGCTGAAATCTATTTTTTAAATCTTTTCAACCCCCCCGTTCGCCATGTATCCGGTCTATACACCCCCGCTGGGGGGACAATAGGGGGGATGATTGATAAAGCGTATTGATTAAAATCCGAGCGTTGATCATGAGTAATCAAGATCCCTCTGAACGTAATCCATACCGCAACTAGCGTTCGTAAGAGGCAAAAAGTATATAAATCAAAGCTCCCTAAGCCTCTTAATCTCAGGGAGCCTGTCATCCAATGATATACCACCACCAATGTGAGAAAAACGAAGACCTACCTCTGCCTCGTCAATCGATCCAACAAACTATACATCACCGGCACCACTAAAAGCGTGAGAAACGTCGAAGTGAACAGACCTCCGATCACTACCGTCGCCAGATCCGCAGCGATAAGCGCGCCCTCCGTGAATCCTAGGGCCAATGGGACCAACGCTAAAATCGCGGCGATGGCGGTCATTAGGATCGGCCGGAGCCGCGTACGCCCGCCTTCCACCAGCGCGTCATAAGCGTTCATACCGCGCTTCTTGCGGTTGGCCTGTACTCGATCGATGAGCACGATGGCATTGGTAACCACGATACCCACCAACATCATCAGCCCGACCAAAGCCGAGATACCGACCACGCGATCCGTGATCCACAGCGCAACCGCCGCGCCGATAACGGCCAATGGTAAGCTGAACAGGATGGTGAAGGGGTGGACCAAAGAGCGGAAAGTGATTACCATGACCAGGTACACGGCCAGGATCGAGACAAACACAGCTCGCATCGCCTCCTGGAATCCCTGCGTCTGGGCCCGGGTTTCAAATCCTTCACTCACCGTGATACCAGCTGGAGCGATGGACTCCAGTTTGGCTTTGGCCGCCTCCGTCACACCCAGTGAGTCCTCGGTCTCCAGTTCGCCCGTATATCGCACAGCAGGATCGCCATCCACACGCAGGATCATATCCACATCAGCCAGGTTGCTTGAGACGTTGGTCAGCCCCTCGACTTCATCCAGAGCGGCGATGGCTTCGTCGTTGAAATCGGCTAATAGCCCTGGATCGCCTGAGAGCACCAAAGCGAAGCTACCAAATGCGGCGCTGGTAATCGATCCGCTGGAGACAGTCACATTCTCCGCCCCGAAGATCGTTTCTGCCAGCTGCCGTACTTCAGTCGTTAATGAATCCACCTCATCTATATTTTTAACTTCAATCATGGTCGTTGCGCCAGCCTGATCGATCGCGCCGCCCAGGAATCTGCTCACTAGGCCGCCGCTGGACCCGATTTCGGATTGGATTGTGCCCAACCCATCGATTCGGGCTAGTGCGGTCTCGAAAGCGACGACCGTTTCGTCCGTGTCCGCCATGGTCGTGCCGTTGGGTAATTGAACACTGGTGGTGATCTGGACCTCACCGAAGTCTGGAAGGAACGCGCGCGGTCGTTGGCTGAGGAGGTACATGCTGCCTACAAGGAAAATAGCCGCGATCGCTAATGTGATGGCGCGGTTTTTCAACGCCCAACGAAGGATCGGTGTATATCCCCGCTGAAGAATGGATTCACCTTCTTCAGGCAACTGCTCCTTGCGGATGAACAAGAACGCCAGCAAGGGGACGATGGTGACAGCCACCAAGAAGCTTGATCCCAGGGCATACGTCACTGCAACCCCAAAGGGTAGAAAGAACTGGCCAACCAAACCTCCGAGTAACCCGATCGGCAGGAAAACGACGACCGTCGTCACGGTAGAGGCGAAAATTGCGATCGCCACATCACGAGTTCCAACCAAAACGGATTGTTTCATATCTTCGCCACGCTGGATGTGGCGGTAGATGTTCTCCAATACGACGATCGAATCGTCCACCACACGCCCTACGGCCACAGTCATACCAGATAGGGTCATGATGTTTAGTGTGATCCCGACCGGAAACAAACGATGGGTGACAGAGAAGATCGTACCGAGTATCGGGATGTTTGCTGTCGCGCTTGCTAAGGGTTCAAGGACTACGTTCGCAGCCGGGGGCAGGTATTTGAACAACGCGAAAGCCATAAACACCGAGAGTGGGATACTCACCGCAGTGACGAGTGTGCTCTGCCATGAGAGACGGTACTTGCCGTTGACCAATCCACTGAGGAAAATCAGGATCACAATTACGGCGAAAATCGCCCCCAGTGTTCCTTCACGCGCGACACCACTGATCGACTCCTCGATGAACGATGCCTGCTCGAAGACCATATCGAAGCGTAGGCCTAATGCTTCAAGCTCCTCAAGTTTATCGAAGACTTCATGCGAGACCGAAACCGTGTTCGCCACGTTGTCCTTATAGATGCTTATCAAAAGACTCGGATTGCCGTTGACGCGATTGATGGTCTCTGTTGGGATGAAGGCTTCTGCTGTGCCAGAGGCTATACCCTCCAGCTCAGCACGAAACTCTGGGTCCAGTGTTGATAGAAAATCTTCGGGCAACTCAGCTAGAACTTCCGGCGCCAGTAATCGGAGTGCTGCTGGGCTGAGGTTTTCAAGGAAATCAACTTCGTAATCGATCAACCAAGCGATGACCTCCGGTGTCAGGTCCGCCATCAACTGAGGTGTCTGCGGCTGACCACTTTCGACCAATAAATTAAGCAGGCTAGCAGCGCTTGGAGCAAATCCGCTGTCGACCAGGTCGGCAGCTGTTTCGAAACTCGGCATCGGTCCTGCGACTGAACCCTCTTCTGGTGCCTCCCGCCACAAGCCGCTCAGCTCTGGGGCATCTGAAGGGACTTCGCCTGGCCCGACCTCCGCCTGAG
>JABAOF010003310.1_pt1 | contig 16779 bp, 12 predicted proteins | sample 7062171 | NCBI WGS metagenome assembly JABAOF01 (sample SAMN14538628, study PRJNA623070) | marine sediment metagenome | biome: marine biome [ENVO:00000428]; feature: marine pelagic biome [ENVO:01000023]; material: deep marine sediment [ENVO:00002113] | place: India: Gulf of Khambhat ...
GCGATAGCCTCATTGATAGCCTTGTTCAGATTATTGATATGCTCATCCTTGGCGGCGATAGCCTTGTTCACATTATTGATATGCTGGTCTTTGGCAACGATAGTCAACTGTTGTTGCTTAATCTGCAACCGGAGTCTATCAATAAATTCAGCCATATGGCCTACTTGCCCAATAAGCAAATCGCAATCAAGACGATTCTCCTGTAAACGGGTCTTTTCAGGTTTCTTCATCGATTTTTCTCCTTTATCAGACAAAATCTTAACTTTCTTGTTTGTCCTTTTCCTGTCTAAGTCTCTTTTGTACTCGCGCCGCATCTCCTTGAGGTATTGGAATTGAACTTTATACTCTGGCTCCTCAGAAGAAAGTCGCATAACCCATTCTCCACTATTTTTGTCTATTTTCTTGGAAACGTTGGTGCTGTGCAGTCTGTGGAGTAGCAAGGGTTCGTCAAGAAAAGATATATTAATTTCTCTTAAAACCCGGGAAAAGAATTCAGCATCCTCCATTCCAAAAATCAGACTTTCTTCATAATAACCTATTTGAAAGAAAACGTCTCTCCTAAACATGCTGGTTGAGTTCATAGGAGGAATCCCAAGTTCATAGTTTTTTAGTTTCTCATAAAAGTCATAATCCTTTGTCATTTCGTAAAAATATTGCATATATTGGATATATTCAGAATATTCGTTTTCTATCACCTTCCCATCTTTATCTATACATTGGTCGATTTTCCCAAAGACAAGGTCAACTTCCAGATTAGAATTCAAGAATTCTACTCTTGATTTTATAGCATCAGGTAACATTATATCGTCCGAATCAAACTGGGTGATAAACCCACCCTGGGCTCTTTTCAATCCTTCATTTCTGGCTACGGCAATACCCCGATGCTCTTCTGATGCGATTACTTTAACCCTTTTATCCTGCTCAGTAAATTCCCTGGCTATATTTAGAGAATTATCGGCTGAGCCATCATCAACAATAATTAATTCAAAATTTAAGTAACTCTGTCCCAGCACACTCTCGATTGCCTTCTCAAGATATTTTTCCCTGTTATAAACTGGCATAATTATGCTTACCCTATCCTTGTATTCAGGAGAAATTTCCGATATCTTTGTTAACAATTTCGTGCGCAAATATGACAAAGGATTATTTTTATTGAATCTATTTTTGGACTTGTAGTATTCGACCCGAGAGCTCTTAGCATACCTTTCAGTTGCCCTCAGGCGATATGCCCTCATATATGGGGAATCACCAAAACTTCTCTTCCCATAATGGTAGACAAATGCATCATCACAGCAGATTGCCTTATATCCTTTTTTCTTTGCTTTCATACAAAAATCGCCTTCTTCCCCATAGCCCATCCCAAACTTCTCATCAAATAGCCCAATCTGCTTAAAAACTTTTCTCTTAATCAAAAGACAAAAACCATAGGCTACAGGAATTGATGGATATCTTCGCTCAGATAATTCTGATATAAGTCTGGAAAAACTTTCTAAAGTAAAGCCGGGTGGAATACCATTAAATTCAAAATTAAATTCAAGAGGAAAAGGAAGTGAAAGAAAAAAAGCATTATTGCTAAGTGGATTCACCATGCCAATCCTGGAACTACTGTATGCACACCTGTCCATCTTCTCCAGCCACCCTGCAGTTACCATGGTATCGGAATTTAATAAAACAACATCGTTTTCAGTATCTCCAATTCCAATATTGCAACTCTTAAGCCATCCTAAATTCTTCTTATTGGTAACTATTCGTGCTGACTTTATTGTTCTTAGATATTCCTTTATAATTGGATTATTGCCATCATCAATTATAACTAAGTTATACGGATGCTTTGTGTTTTCCAGTATACTATTAATGCATTGCCTTAAATAGGGCAAGGCTCCATAAACAGGAATTATGATATCATATGTCCTTCTCTTTTCCGACAATCTATCCTCCCTCTGATCGGACATATTTATGGTGTGCTAACGCGAAGATTTGTGGAGTTTATCCCGCACTTTTATAAAAGTGCGGGGCTACTCCTTATTTCCAATGATATCTTCCCTTCTTTTTGCGCAATAGCCTTTCGATAAGAATCTATTACTTTACTGGGAATCCCAATTTCTCTTATCACACCATCATTCAGCCAGACTGCTTTGTCACACCATTTTTCAATTGCTTCCGGTTGATGGCTCACAATCACCATAGTTTTACCCAGTTTCCTGAGCTCAGCAATTTTCTCTGCACATTTATGTCGGAAATACTCATCTCCCACAGCCAGGATTTCATCAATTAATAGGATATCAGGATCCACATTAGTAGCTATAGAAAATCCAAGGCGCATAAACATCCCATCAGAATAAGCCCTTACAGGCTCATCAATGTAATCTTCGAGTTCAGAAAATCTTACAATATCATCAAATCTTCTTCTTATTTCTCTCTTTGAAAGCCCTAAAATTATACCATTTATGAAAATATTCTCTCTTCCCGTAAACCCAGGGTGGAAACCTATTCCCAATCCAATCAGAGAAGCAACCCTTCCCTTAACGTATACTTTGCCTGAATTAGGCTTATATATCCCTGCCAATAATCTAAGGAGAGTGCTCTTACCGGAGCCGTTCATTCCGATGATTCCAATGGCTTCTCCTTTTTTTATAGTCAAATTAATATCTCTTAAAGCATCAACATATCTCACATTTTGCCTATTTTTCAGCCAGTCAAGATAATGTAGTAGGACCTCCCTGAGTGTGGTATACTTTCTCTTCAATGGTCTCCTGGCAAATATCTTTGAGACGTTTTCTAATTTAATTACAACCAATTCAGACCTCTTCGGGAAATGACTCCTTGTACCTATTGAATATCAAGTTCCCCAAAAAGAATACCAAAAATCCAAAACACAGTATAATTCCCAGAAGGAGCCAATTGGGGAACTGCCTATAAAAAAGGATGTCCCGATAAGCTTTAATTAAGGTTGCCATAGGGTTTATATATGTTATAAACTTCAGTCTCGCTGGTATGGAAGTCGAAGGATATACAATTGGTGTAGTAAAAAACCACATTATGATTAGATTACTCAGTATATGCTGGATATCTCGAAAATGTACATTTAGAGCAGAGACTATCAAAACTAACCCCATGGTAAAAACAGCCTGGATTACTATAACTATGGGCAAGGCAATCAAGGCAATACCAATCTGAACCTTAAAAAGTAGAAGGAAAATGAATAACAGGGGAAGGCTGAGAATAAAATTGACCAGATTGGAAAAGACAGTCACAGCGGGAAGAACCTGTGCAGGAAATAAGACTCTGGTGATAAGGTCACCGCCTCTGATTATAGAGTTTGCTCCTTCCAAAATTGAGTGTGAGAAGCATATCCAGGGAATCAGCGCACAAAATAAGAATACGGGATAGTTCTCAACCTCAATTCTGAAAAAGACAGAGAATACGATTGTATAGACACACATTAATAGAAGAGGATTTAGAAATGTCCACAGGAATCCCAGAACTGAGCCAAGATAGCGAAGCTTCACTTCTCTTAAGACGAGACTCACTATTAATGCTCGACAGCGATAGAGTTCTATAACGTTAGAAAACATATTCCTACCTCTTAATACCCTAAAATTCGAAAGATAGTTTGCGAAGACCTTAGGAATTTTAGCCAGAAGACGAGGATGGCTCCTTCTCTTACAAGCAAATCATTGTTTGATCCCCCGATGATAAATCGGGGGGAGTTTTGATTTGCGCTTTGCAGAGTCCGAAGTATTTTGGCGTCAAAAAATTCCTCTGGCATGCGCAAACTATTTTTCGAACCCCTGACCGAGCGACTCCGAAATCTATACGTTCATCTCTACCTAGTTCTAATTTAACCTCTCTTTTCTGGCAACACTCGCCAACAGAGCAATAATAGATAGAACAAGCACTGCCTGAATAAAAATAATAATCCCTCCCAGAATATTTACCTGGGTAAGCAGGGTAGCTGTAATTCCTAAACAGAAGCTTATTAAATAAATAAAAAGGACAGCCCCTCTCTGACTGAATCCTAGCGCGACTAAACGATGAGAGAAGTGATTTTTATCTCCACCAAAAATCGGTTCTTTTCTCTTAATCCTTATTGAAATAACTGAAAGTGTATCAAAGATAGGAACTGCCAATATCAAGATAGGCATAACTACTGGCAAATGAGTAGGAAGATCTTCTTTATAGTAAGAAGCTGTTATTGTCAAAACAGCCAGCATATAACCAATAAACATACTTCCCGCATCACCTAAAAATATCTTCGCTGGACTAAAATTGTAGCGAAGAAATCCCAGAAGTGCACCAGCAAAAGCAAGAAGGGCAATACTGGTAAAGGTCTGCTGTTGTTGAGAGGTTACTATAAAGCAGATGAAACAAGCAATAAGCCCCACCCCCGCAGTTAAGCCATCCATATTGTCCAAAAGATTGAAAGCATTGATGATAGCCACCATCCAAAGGAGAGTTATCAAGCTACTGATATAAAAATTCGGTATAAACAGCTCAATTCTTACTCCCAGAGTAATGAGAGGCAAAATTACCAGAACCTGACCCAAAATTTTGGTCTCTGGTCTTAAGCCTTTTGTATCATCTATCAAGCCTAATACAAGTATGATAGTCCCTCCCAGTAGAATACCGATCAATTGTGGCAACAGTTTCAAGAACCTGGGTAGGTTCCTCATAAGAGTCGAACCAAGAGCGTTGGGAAAAAGATTGAGAAATTCCGGACTCAACTTTATTATGAGTAGAATAAGAATGTTTACTACTGTGGTAACAAGAAAGGCGAGAAAGATTGCCAACCCACCCAGTAAAGGCATTGGTCTATCTTGTAACTTTCTCTCTCCAGGATAGTCCAGAACTTTGAACTTAATGGCTAAACTCTTTGCCCAAGGTGTCAATAATAGGCTCAAAAAAAGGGAAAAACAAAATACATACAAATAGATAAGACTCCACATTTCTAACCAAACCTCCTCTCTTTAAAGATAAATTTCGACTCTCTTCTTGTTCTTATTGTATTCAATGGTCTTTTTGAGAGCATCATCCAGACTTACTCTCGGCACATAACCAATCAGATTGCGTATCTTAGTAGTATCAGGTATTCGATGTCTCATATCTTCAAAGCCCTCTCCATAGACCTCTCCGTAGGGAAGGTAAACTATCTCTGAATTACTTTTGGAGAATCTCTTTATCTTTTTGGCCAAATCAGAAATGGTGATCTCCTGTTCACCTCCCATATTAAAGATTTCTCCTACTGCTCCAGGATGGCTGGCTAAGCTAACCATTCCATTTACAACATCGCTTACATAAGCAAAACTTCTGGTCTGATTTCCATCCCCATAGACAGTAATAGGCTTTCCAGAAATAGCCTGTTCAATGAATCTGGGCACAACCATCCCATAGTTCCCCGTCTGCCTGGGACCACAGGTGTTAAAAAGTCTTACTATTACCACAGGCAAGCCTTTCTCCCGCCAATAGGCTAAAGCTAAAAATTCGCCTAAGGCTTTACTGCAGGAATAGCTCCATCTGTGGGTAAGTGTTGTTCCCAGAACCCTTCCATCGCTCTCTTTGAAGATTTTCTTCTGATTTCTGCCGTAGATTTCCGATGACGAAGTAATTATTACCATTTTTTTATTCTTCTCTGCCGTCCTCAGTACTATTTCTGTTCCAAGCACGTTAATCTCTATTGACCTTATGGGATTGCCAATGATGAAATCTACACCCACAGCAGCTGCCAGATGGTAGATTATGTCGCACTCGCAGACCAAGCTTTCCATTAGTGGTTCATTCAGAATAGTGTCTTTAATAAATGAAAATTTTTCGTCTCCTTCCAGATGACTGATATTCTCCCTTTTTCCAGTGGAAAGGTCGTCAATTACCAGAACTTTATTTCCTCTCTTGATGAGTTCTTCAGCTATGTGTGAGCCAATGAAACCAGCTCCTCCAGTAACTAATACCACCATTTAACACACACCTCTTTGTTGAATTGATTCCTTATAAACGTCACTAATGCGCTCCAGCATTACTTCCAGCTCAAAAGCAGGATTAACCATTTCTCGTCCGGCTTCTCCCATTCTTTTTGCTTTTTCTTTATCCTGCAAAAGATGGATAATAGAGTTAGCTAATTTTCTTGAATCCTTGGGAGGAATTAGATAACCGTTCATTCCGTCCTTTATTATCTCGACTATTCCATCTATTTCAAATGCTATAACTGGCTTAGCCATTGCTAACGCTTCCGGCAAGACCCGGGGAAGTCCCTCTCTCAATGATGTGTGAACAACGACATCCATAATTGATATTAGTTTCGGTATTTCTTTTCGTTCTACAAGACCAGTAAACACAATATTATCTCTTATTTTCAAATCTTCTGCCTGGCGTATCAATCTCTCCCTCAAAATGCCATCCCCCACTAAAAGGAATTTCGTTTCCGGAAAAACCTCCACCACTCGGGAAGCAGCTTCCAGGAGATAATTATGACCTTTAAGCTCGAAGAGGCGAGATATATTGCCGACCACCGGAACACGGCGTTCCAAATTCAACTCCTTTTGCTTTTCAGCTATTGAAATGCCACTGTTAAAGTAATGGTTCAGTTCTATACCACTATAGATGGTTGTAAATTTGTCCTCTTTGGCTACACCAGCTGCTACTGCCTTTCTCGCCATTGCATCACATACAGAAATTAGTCTATCGGTAAAAAGAGCGGCGAACCTTTCGCATAAAATGTAGATGTGGTTTAAGAATCTGTTCTGATACTCAAAGAAAGGCAGACCATGAACACTGTGAATTATTATCTTCACACCTGCTATCTTGGCAGCTAATCTGCCCAGAATACCGGCTTTAGAGCTGTGAGTGTGGACTATTGTATACTTTCCTTTTCTAATCAAAAGATATAGTTCAATAAAAGCTAAGACGTCTCGGAAAAAGTTAATTTCTCTTCTCATATGGGGTATTATTGTTAACTTAATTCCTCTCTTCTCAGCCTCCTCTATTAGACTTCCTTCCGGCCCGATGGGAGGTCCTGTGGCTAACTCCACCTCATAACAATTCTTTTTATTTAAGCCCCAAACACTAAATATCGTATTCTCCTGTGCCCCGCCCAATATTAAACGAGTAATAATATGTAGTACTCTGATTTTTCTCAATTCCCTTCGCCCTGAATCTATCCCCAAAGGGGAGAGGAGATTCCTAAGTTGTAGCGGCAAAGCGTCTCGATTCATGGGACACTACATTTTATCAACCTTCCGTAAAATTTCAAGAAGTTTAGGACCGTTAACTTTAACCGAATATCTTTCTTCAACTGTCTTTCGCCCCATGAAACCCAACCTCTCTCTTAAAGCTTCGTTCTCAATAAGTTGCGATAATTTCTCAATCCATTCCTCATCAGAATCGGCCAAGAAGCCATTGACACCGTCATTGATAATTTCACCATTTATTCCCACTGGAGAAGCAACTGCTGGAATTCCCACTCCCATATATTGAATGACTTTACACCCGCACTTACCCAAAGCCCAGTCATCATTATTAAGAGGCGCTACGCCGATATCTAAACATTGCAAATCGGAAATCTCTTTTTCCAGTTTCCAAGGCCTGGTAATTGTTTCCACCCCGTCAACTCTATAATCCCCGGTACCAACGACAGTTAAAAAGATTTTGTATCTTTTAGCAAGCGCCTTAAGCACATTTCTCAGCTGGCTAAAATAAAATATTGTACTTCTACTTCCTATCCAGCCAATGTTTATTTTGTCTTTCTTCTCTTTTTTCTTAACAAAATATGTTTCAGTATTAATAGATGTGGGTAGTACTTCAACATTTCGATTGAATCTTAAAGCATATTGTTTCAAATATTCGTTCCCCGCAATGACATAGTCACTCATTGTTAAAATTTTGGGAATGCTATTTTTGTACCGAAACTTATAGAGGAGACTTCTCCTTTTCGGTGGCAGAAGAAAGATAGCATCATCAAAATCGAAGACCAATTTCCTATTCAATTTCTTAATAAACCCCTCAATTAAAGGATAGGCTTGTGGTAGGACTTCTTTCTGCAAAAAGACAATGTCACCCGTTCCAATCCTAGCTAAATCTATTAAACGTCTTAGCACTGCCAGACCAAAATAGGGAAGTTTGTTGGCAGGCCTATGGGTGTTATATACTCTAGTGAAATGATTAGAAGAAATAGCAGGGCGAACCATAAAATTGACGCCTTCCTTTTTCAGGAAATCCAGATACTGATAAACGCGATGCCTACTGGAGGGGCCCAATTCTGAAGTCTGAGTTAGAAAGATAACTTTCATAAATTAAAATCCAGCCGACGAAGTCGTTGCGAGCCCCGAACGCCCGTGGTCCCGATGAATCGGGAATTCACTTCGTTCACAATGACAGCAAATTCACTTTTGCTTTAATATTTCTCTCACTTTCTCTAAGTTCGACCTAGCCTGTTCATAGTTCGGATTGATCCGAAGGGCTTTCTTGAATCGTCGCACTGCTTTCTCCGGTTTTCCCATATCAACGAGGGTGACTCCAAGGTTATTATAAGCTTCAGCAAAAAAGGGGTTGAGATTTATAGCTTCCTGGTATTCTTTTAATGCCTTCTCATATAGGCCTTTTTTTCTATATGTGTTTCCCAAATTATTATGCCTTTTTGCGAGAGGTAGCTTTTGCTCCAATGTCTCTCTTAGCTTTTTTAAGTTCAGCCTAGCCTCTTCGTATTTCGGATCAATCCGAAGGGCTTTCTCAAATCGTCGCACTGCCCTCTTCAGTTTTCCCATCTCAGCGAGGGTAACTCCAAGGTTATTATAAGCTTCAGCAAAAAAAGGGTTGAGATTTATAGCTTCCTTGTATTCTTTTAATGCCTTCTTATATAGACCCTCTTTTCTATATGTATTTCCCAGATTATTATGCACTCTTGCCAGATCTCGCTTTTGCTTTAACGTATCCTCTATTTTCTTTAAGTTCAATCTCGCCTCTTCGTATTTCGGATTGATCTCGAGGGCTTTCTTGAATTTTCGCACTGCGCTCTCCAGCTTTCCCATATCAGTAAGGATAACCCCAAGATTATTATAGGCTTCGGCAAAAGAAGGGTTCAGATTTATAGCTTGGTGGTATTCTTTTAATGCCTTCCTATATAGACCCTTTTTTCTATATGTATTCCCCAAATTATTATGCATCTCTGCAAGATGTGGCTTTTGCTTCAACATATCCTCTATTTTCTTTAAGTTCAATCTCGCCTCTTCGTATTTCGGATTGATCCGAAGGGCTTTCTCGAATTGTCCCACTGCTCTCTCCAGTTTTCCCATATCAGCGAGGGTAACTCCAAGGTTATTGTACGCTTGAGCAAAAGAAGGGTTGAGATTTATAGCTTCGTGGTATTCCCTTAATGCCTTATCATATAGACCTTTTTTTCTATATGTATTCCCTAAGTTATTATGACTTTCTGAAATCAATATCTTCCTTGCCTTCTCTAAGTTCAATCTCGCCTGTTCGTATTTCGGATTGACTCCAAGGGCCCTGCTGAATTGTTCCACTGCCTTCTCCAGTTCTCCCATACCAACAAGGATAACTCCAAGGTTATTATGGGCTCTAGCAAAAGTGGGGTTGAGATGTATAGCTTCCTTGTATTCTTTTAATGCCTTCTCATATAGACCTTTTTTTCTATAAGTATTCCCCAATTTATTATGTACTCTGGCCAGATGTCTCTTTGGCTTCAATATTTCCTCTACTTTCTTTAAATTCGATCTCGCCTGTTCGTATTTCGGATTGACCCTAAGGGCGCTCCTGAATTGTTCCACTGCCTCCCACAGTTCTCCAATTTCAGCGAGGGTAACCCCCAGATTATTATAGGCTTCAACGAACCGATGGTCGAGATTCACGGCTTCCCTGTACTCCTCTAATGCCTTATCGTATAGGCCCTCTTTTTTATATGTATTTCCTAAATTATTACGGACGCCTGCCAGGTTGGGATTAATCTCGATGGCCAGCAAATACTCCTTTATTGCCTCATCGTATAAACCTCTTTTAACGTAGAGGATGCCCAGATTATTATGGGCTTCAGCAGAATACGGATCAATCTGTAAGGCCCTCTCGTACTCTTTCAATGCTTCTTCATACAAACCTATATCTCTATAGACACTCCCCAAATTATTATATGCCTTCCCATCACCAGGATTCAACTTTTTACTCTTCTTATACATAGCAATCGCCTTATCGTAGTGGCCCCCCATGTGGTAGTAACCTGCCCTATCAAAGTAGAGACTTGCAATAAAAGGCTTAGTCACCCACAGCAGAAGAAGAATGGTTATGAGTATTATCGCGCTCTGTCTTATTATTGAAGGACGAATATTCTCATTAGTCTTTTCTAATTTGGAACCGTCAGTATTTAATAACCCAAGCCAGAGCCAGAATAACATGCTTGTTGTTGGCAAATAGAAAGAGTAATGGAAAAAACTATGAATCAGTACTGCTGTAAGGCTGGATAGAATGATGATCAGTAAATTTGTAGAATATTTCGACTCACTTACTTGCTTAAGTCGCTTAAGACCCGTCCAGTAGAGAGTCACAATAAGCCAGAGAAAGGTTCCCAGGCCTAATATGCCCGTATTTGCCGTTATTTCCAGGTAGTCATTATGGATGAACCTTGATAATCCTTCAAACCTTCCGTATTTCTCTGTCCTGAGATACTTACTTTGATATTTTGGATGTATCTTCTTGAAAGTGCCCGTACCAGTCCCCAATAATGGGTGCTCTTTTATTATGTCAATACCAGTATGCCACATAACAAATCTGTGCCTTGTCGCCGGATCTTTGAGGTCAGCAATGGAAAGAAATTTCTTAGTGAAAGAGCCACGCTTCCTGTAATCATATCTCATCAATAAACCAAGGCAAACAACCATTAAGAAAATAATAATAAAAGATTTTTTGGTAAATAGGCTCTTAATAATCTTGTTCATCCGTTTTTCTGCCATCAGTTTCGCGCCAGCAAAGAAGGTCATAGCTCCNNGGTTATTATCGCTACTAGACCGGTCATTATCTTCAATTTTTTGCCAATTTTTTCGAAGAGAAAGCCTGTACTTACCGGTATCGTAAATACCAGAAAGCTTGCCAAAACATTCCGGTTTTCAAAAGGCCCTGAAATAGAGCCACTTCCAACAACCTTTAAATTCAGCAGATCTATCCCGAAGTACTGGACTATGCTGTAGATTGAAATAAGTCCAGAAACGAAAATTAATGAAACCATTATTTTTCTTATCTGTTTTCTTTCCCTGACAACATTAGGCACAAGGATGTATAATCCGGCAAGAAGAATCATACTAAACAGGCTATAGAGACTGACATAAATATCGATTGAGGTTAAGAGCGATATAGTGCAGGCAGTAATAAACGCAATGACAGGATAGTTCAATTCACTCTTGACAAATTTGTATTTGCCTCCTGTTAATAGATATAAAGTGGCTCCCGTGATGACCAGTACCTGAATAAACGTTATCTTCATTGTTGATATAAACCAGGGATTATGGATAAACCTTGCATAGAGAAGTGGTGTTCCAACAACCAATATCAATATGATGGCCATCATTATCTTGCCGATTTTTTTCTCACCGACTCTGTTTTTCATACCCAGATTTCCCAAAGTCTCTTAATAACTGTGTAGTAGTCTTTCAATATCTCTCTACTTCCTCGAAAGTACACTTTGCCGTGGTTGCTTTCTCTCATTAAATTAATTGGTAACGTGGCGGTCCTATATAATGTTTTCAAAATCAGTCCCCAAAGGTCCATCTGTTTCACCATCCATTCCGAGAGAATTCCATAGTGTTTCCTGAAAAACCTGTGTCTGCTTTTGTATCCCTGAATTCTCATCTTAGGCATGTTCGACCAGGCGCTTTGACCTCCATAATGAATTATTTCCGCTAAAGGGATAAAGTATATCTTCCATCCTCTCTTCTTAATTCTAAAGCACCAATCTACATCTTCGTAATACATATAGAATTGCTCATCCATTAGTCCTACCTGAGTAATTGCCTCTCGTCTTACCATAAGAGCTGACCCCATTGGTTGATCAACTTCTCGAATATCGTTATAATTCCAATGACCAATTCGATGCCTTCCAATAATTCTATTCCTCAGAAATAATTTTTCCAGTCCTGTATTTTCGAAAAAGGCAGTAATTAAGGTGGGAAAACTCCTGCAGGATGGTTGCAAACTACCATCGGGATACAGCAACTTACATCCCAATGCACCCGTCCGGGGTTTTTCATCCATAAATTCTACCATCCTATCTAACGCATTGGGTAAAACGACTGTGTCCGGATTCAGCAATAGTACGTATCTTCCTCTGTGCTCTTTTAGACCCTGATTATTGGCCTTGGCAAAGCCTAAATTTTGGCAGTTTTCTATTAACTTAACGTCAGGAAATTCACTCTTGACCGTATCTACACTGCCATCAGTGGAATTATTGTCTACAACGGTTATTTCAAAACTTGCCCTTTTTGTACTACGATATATAGACTGTAAGCATTCCCTTAAGTCATGTTCCACATTATAACTAACAATTATAATCGATAAATCGATCACTTCCTTACCTTTCTATGAATACCTGCTTGGCTAGGTATGCTGCAGCAGCAAAGCGTAACGTTTGTTCGCTTCTGGGCGACCATCCGCTTATACCGGGTCCCTACATCTTCATTCAGAATTGTAGAGGACAGGCCCTGTGCCGTCCCTTAGGCGACCAGCCCCAAGGCTGACACGCCGACCAAGTGTGCCACATGCCGATTAATAAAAACAGTTATAATTAAGAATTATCTATTTAACTTTTAATAAACCTCTTAATAAACCCTTAATTTCTTCCCACACGATGTCAACAAAATATGCTAAAAGAAAAAGAATTGTCCAAATCACACAGTCGGGATAGCTTTTCTTGTCAAGAAAATAACTTCCAAGAATGTATATTGAACTAAGAAGTATCGGGTAATTTACCGAATAAGGCCAAATCATATCAATACGAGGTTTTGTTACATTCTTCCCGTTTTCAATAGCACGCCAATCCTTAATCCAAGACCTAGCTGCAGCAAATAAAAATCCCAACATTACTGCCAGTAAACGGAAAATGGCCTCTTTTAATTTTGCAACAACTGGGCTTCGAAATATTAGATAGGACGCAAAGACTAAAATTAATAAAATTATCGAAGATACAAATGGACCGGTACATTTGCAATTAAAGTATTGTTCTTTGTTCTGTTCATATAAATAATCTTTATGCTTTTGCAAAAATTTCTCTATTCGCTTTATGCAGTACATGGTATATTACCTGGCACATTTTGGGGGGTCAAAATAAAGTTCTCAAATCAGCTATACTAAATAGGGTCGAGCGGACTCACGCTTTTAGTGGAAATTTATTTTATATTTTCTTAATCCAGATAGATCCTCCTGGATTTTTCATACATACGGGCATTTCATTGTTGAATTCGTTCTTGTAGAAGTGTTCCAAAAAGGTATTGAAAAACTGTATCTTAAATGTATTATTATATTGTAAGAAAGCTCTCAATAAGTAAGCTTCATTCCATGCTCTACCCTCATATATCCATTTTTTCGGATATTCAAAAGGATAAAAAACATCATGAAAGTGAACATATACTCCACTCTTTATATAAGGTAATATCTTAAAAAAAATATAATTTACATCACTATTAACTTTTGATACATGAGTAGAATCTATAAAAAGAATATCATCTGCAGATAAATCTGAAAATTTATTTATATCAACATCTTGAATTTTCTTGGGAATGATTTCAATCCTATCTTTATCGCTATCCTTAATTAAGGATTGTAATAGTTCTGGATTGGGGTCAATGAAAGTACAAGATATAGCATTGTCAAAAAATAGTTCATTCGTATCCAAAATAACACATGATGAATAGCCTGAGCCTACTTCAATAATCTTTTTTGGTTGGGCATGTCTAATCATACAATATAGAAAAATTGCATCGGAATGCGAATAAGCAGGGTTTTCAAAGAAATATCTTAAATTCTCTTTTTTATCAGCTTCAAAAGGCCACTCCTTATAATATTCCTTAAACTTATTAAACAAATTAATTTGTTCTTCTTCATTCAAATCAACGCTTGGAATTTCTTTTGGGACACTGTTAAAGATTTCTTTTTCTTTAAGTTTTATTTCTTCAATGGAAGGAATTGGCGAATAATAATGATTTAGTGGTACCCACATTTTTGCTCGTTCTCTTTCACGAAATCTTTCTCTTAAACAAGATAATTTACTGAGCACATTTCTTATTATCTTTTTCATAGTTACTTCACTTTGGCTCCGAGAAAGGCTACGCTTTCAAAAATCGGGGCGATCCCGATGAATCGGGACGACCCCCAGCCCCCATGCTGGAATCCCCCTATGAAATCGGGGAAATTCAGATGCATAGACTTATTTGGTCGGGGAATGTTTATAGTGCCAATTATTCACGCACCCAGAGATTGTTTAGAATTTTGGATTTAGAATCTTGAAATCCCTATGGCATATGGAGTGTTAGCTATAGTTCTATTGAGATTATTTGTCCCTTCGGTAGGCAGCTTGCGATAGAATAAAAATTCGAAAAATTATATCAAAATCGAGGAAGTTTGTCAAACAAAAAAGTGCGTTTAGGTTTTCTATTTGACAGGTCGGTTTTCAATTTGCTAAACTTTTTTACAAATCTGGAGGAATTTCTTAGCCTTTTCAGTTTATTATGAAATAAGGAAAATTATGAAAATAGAGGAATATCTTAAAATAAAAATAGAACAGATCGATCAAGCATTGGAAAACTGCCTCCCCAAAGAGGATACCTATCCTCCAAAGATACATCGGGCGATGAGATACAGTCTGTTGAATGGCGGAAAACGAATCAGACCAATCCTCACCCTGGCTACATCTCAAGTCGTGGGAAAGAAGGCTGAACTTCTAATGGCTGCCTGCGGGGTCGAGTTAATTCATACTTCCTCTTTGATTCTTGACGACCTTCCCTCAATGGATAATGCCAATTTCAGGAGAGGACGACCAACTACCCATAAGGTATTCGGCGAAGCGGTAGCAATACTGGCCGCCTATGGCCTTTTAATGAAAGGATTGAGCCTTGTCGCTCAGAATTGCCGAAAAACTAAAATAGATAAGAAGGTCGCCAGTCAAATTATGGAAGATATTTCAGAAGCAATCGGTTCTTGCGGGATGATTGGAGGACAGGCGGTCGATTTAGATTCTAAAGCTATGGATTTAAAAACATTGGAGTATATCCATACCCACAAGACGGGAAACCTTTTTGTGGTAGCCTGTGACACTGGAGCAAGACTATGCGGAGCATCTAAAAAAGAGAGACAGGCTTTAAAAAATTACGCTAGAAATATTGGTTTAGCTTATCAAATAAGAGATGATATTTTAGATTTTGAAGGTAAAAGAGAACTGATAGGGAAAGATGAAAGGAAAGATAGAAATAGAGTGACATTTGTTACCGTTTTAGGAATGGAGAAGGCAAAAGAGCATGCCAATGAACTGGTAAAATCTTCCATTTATAGACTAAAGATTTTTGGCTTAAGAGGGAAAATCTTAAGGGAATTGGCAGAATATATTGTGAAACGAGAAAATTAGTCAGGGAGTGGTGAAGCTGAATTTGCTGGCTGAAGATGTCAAGAAAACTCAAAACTTATTGGGAACTTATGAGACCGTTTACCCTCCTGGCTCCTACAGTCGGGTTTATAAGCGGAGGCTTAATTGCCATTGGTGCCAGTAGTCGAATAGTGCCAACCTTTACTTATATCTATCCAATTATTTTAGGTGGACTCTCCGCTGCGTTTCTTAACGGAGCCTCTAACATCGTAAACCAATACTTCGACATTAGTATCGACAGAATAAATAAACCCAATAGACCTCTGCCTTCAAGCAGAATTTCTCTAAAAGAGAGCCGGCTGTTCAGTATTTTTCTTTACTCACTATCGTTCTTTTTAGCATATCTGGTTCCTAACAAGCAATTTATCGCTATCGTTTTAATAACTGTCTTGATTACTTACGCTTATTCCGCACCGCCTTTTAGAACCAAAAGATGGGCAATAGCGGCTAATCTAACCATCGCCATTCCCAGAGGATGTCTCCTCATAGTCGCTGGCTGGACAGCAGTGAGAAGTTTCTTTAATTTTGAACCCTGGTTCATCGGTTCCATATTTACACTCTATCTTTTGGGTGCTGCCTCTACCAAGGACTTCTCTGACATAAAAGGTGACAAAATGTACGGATGTAATACCCTCCCCATAATTCTCGGAGCCAAGAAAGCAGCAATCACCATCGCTCCTTCCTTTGTATTCCCATTTCTATTAATCCCATATGGCAAAATTAATGGCATATTGACCGGGTCACCTATGGTATTATACCCATTAACAATTATCCTTGTGGTCTGGGGCAGTTACACTGCTTATTTGGTCCTGAGAAAACCCGAGGAACTGACCCTGGAAGCAAATCACATATCCTGGAAACATATGTATCTGATGCTTCTAGTAGGACAGATAGGTTTTGCCCTGGCTTACCTTGTTTAGAGAGGATTTTTGAATGGAAGAGAAAAAGAAAATAAAATCATTAATGAGTGATATTATAAAAGGAATTAAATTTGGCTTGTTCTTAGGCCTGATTATAGGATTTATCATTGGTATTGTAAAAGGTGTCAGTCTGGTCTACTCGAATGAATACTTACAGAAACCATTATATAATCTTGCTTTAAGTATAATACAACTTACTCTTAATAGTGTGATACTAAAATCAGTTATAATAGCTATAAT
>JABAOF010002303.1_pt2 | contig 16776 bp, 14 predicted proteins | sample 7062171 | NCBI WGS metagenome assembly JABAOF01 (sample SAMN14538628, study PRJNA623070) | marine sediment metagenome | biome: marine biome [ENVO:00000428]; feature: marine pelagic biome [ENVO:01000023]; material: deep marine sediment [ENVO:00002113] | place: India: Gulf of Khambhat ...
ATGAATGGATTGTTTGAGGAAGAAAATCTTGCCTCCGTCAGGAGAGATGAAAATAGACTGAAGGTAATGACCCTCCAGAACTCTCTCAATTTTTCTACTTTGGAGTGAAACTCGGGCTAAAGACATCCGCCCTTTTTCTTGATAAGTGAAATAGAGATAGAAACTATCAGGAGACCAGAGAATTTCATTGACTGAACGATCTAAATTCCCCGTTAGATTTGTTTTTATCTGATTTTTTCGATCATAGACAATGAGGCTGTATTTATCTGCTTCAAAACCGGCTCTGGCCATGGCTCGGTAGGCGATAAAGCGGCCATCAGGAGAGTAGCGTGGGGAGTTGTCGTTCGCTTTGCTGGTGGTGATTTTTTCGATTTTTTCTCCGTCGATGGAAGTGATGAAGAGATCATTGTTTGTTCCTAGAGAAATTTTCAATTGTGGATCAAGATTCCGAACTAAACAGATTTCTTTCCCATCTGGAGAGAATATATAATCTTGATTGCTACCTAGAGAGATAGGAGGTGTATCATAGTCGCCAGGCGTTAAATCTAAGGCTTTTCCCCCCTCTGAAGGAATAATAAAGAGATGATTCCTTTTTCCATTTCTCCATGCATTCCAATGCCTGAAGAGGAGATGTTCGAAAATTTGAGCTTTGACCAGCGACTTCTTTCTTCCCTCATTTTTTCGCTTGTTGCATTCTTCATCGGGGCACTCAGGAAAGACTGGAGAAACAAAAGCTATGTGGCCTCCGTCGGGGGACCAGATGGGGCCCGAGGCACCAGCAGAAAGATCTGAGAGTTTTGAAGCTTCTCCTTGGCGGGGATCAATAGTCCAGATTTGAGCAGAGCCATCCCTTGTTGAAATAAAAGCAATCCTTTTTCCATCAGGAGACCAACGGGGATTGACATCCGATTCGGGGCTTGTGGTTAGCTGCCAAGGCTCCCCTCCCTGGGAGGGAATAATCCAGATATCGCTGTTGCTTCTATTTTGTTCTTTGTCCATTTTGGTGACCACGAAAGCTATAAGATCACCGGATGGTGAAATTTGAGGATCATTAATTCTCTTTATCCGAATAAAATCATCGAATGTGAGCATATGTTCTTCTGGGAAAGCCGTGCTCAGTGAGATAAAAACAAAAAACACAAAAATAAAACAGAAAATCTTTTTCATGCATCCTCCTTTCCACCCACTATTTTATCTGTCCATAAGAATTCGTCAAGAATCATAGCCAATTGATAATCATCTGCATTTCCGTGATGAGTGGACCAACTAACCAGATAGTTGAGCGACGATGGTTATTATCCATCCGAAGCCCATGGTGGAGGTTGGGAGGTTGGCGAGGATGGAGGGGAACCGACGGGGTGATTGATTATATCCCTCATCATTAGCTATCACGGGAATGGTGATGTTTTCAGCGAATAAGAATCTGAGAATATTATTGTGCAATTGTTCTCTGATTTTTAGATGATAATGAGACTGGATCTCGCACTATTTAGGTATCTGAGTTGACAACTATTTTTCCCGTTTCTATAGTATAGGCTTAAAGAGAGAGTCTATGAAAGATGAAAGTTGCCGCATCACGGGTTCGCCCCTTGTGGAAGCCATAAGAAGAGCCTATACAAGAGGCGAAGAAGATGAAGGGTTGGAACCCATCATCAAGGCCGATAGTTCAGGCAAACCCATAGGAAGGTTCGATGCTGGAGATTATGTGATTTTTTATGATATCAGGGGAGAGCGGGAGGTTGAGCTTACCAAAAGTCTTGTCGGTAAAAAATTTAACCATTTTCCGGTAAAAAGGAATATGCCTCTCAACTTTGCCACGATGATTGAGTATGACTCGTCCCTAGATGTGAGAGTGGCTTTTCCTTCTGAGGGAAAAATCAACAACACCTTGACTGAAGTGATCTGCCGCGCTGGATTAAAGATGGTCAAGATTTCTGAATCCGAAAAAGCGATCCATACCGGATTCTTCATGAACGGCAAAAGCGATAGAATCTTTCCGGGAGAAGAAAGAGTTACCGTTGCCTCTCCTTCAGAAGTTTCCTCTTATGCTTTCAAGCCAAAAATGAGTGCAGAAGAAGTGGCCGATGAAATCATGATCAAGATAAAAGATGCTTCTTACCCCGTCATTGTGGCCAATCTAGCTAATGTGGATGTCATCGGGCATATCGAGGACAAGGCCGCTGTTTTGAGAGCTGTGGAAACCGTAGACAGTGAGCTAGGCAAGATCGTTGCCGCTTGTCGAGAGAAAAAAATTACCCTTATATTAACATCGGATCATGGAACAGTGGAAGAATGGCTTTATGAAGACGGATCCATCAATACAGGCCATACAAAAAATCCAGTTCCCTTTATCCTGGCCGATTTTTCTGTTAAAGATCCGACTCAATGGCGTCTTAAGGAAGAAGGAGAACTTCGAGATGTGGCTCCTACCATTCTCGAGCTGATGGGCTTGAAAAAACCATCAGAGATGACGGGTGTGAGTCTTTTGGCCGATTTTCCTAAAGAAAGGCTTCCCAATAGAAGAGTTCTCATGCTCATCCTTGATGGATGGGGACTGAGAGAGATAATAGAAGGAAATCTAATCAAAGAGGCCAAAACAGATAACTTTGACCGATTGTGGTCTGAATTCCCTCATTTGCAGTTGAAGGCCTCCGGAGAGGCCGTAGGAATGCCACCGAATACTGTCGGAAACTCTGAGGCCGGACATCTCCATCTTGGAGCAGGGAGGCGGATTCTTCTTGATCGCGTAAAAATAGATAAAGCTATCGAAGATAGAAGCTTTTTCCGAAACAAGACTCTTCTTTGGGCTATGGAAGGAGCCAAGAAAGATAAAAAAGGCCTTCATCTCTTGGGTATTGTTTCTCATTACAGCTCTCATGGAACCATAGATCATCTTTATCAGTTGCTGCGATTAGCCAAGCATCAAGAAATAAGGAAAGTCTATGTCCATGCCTTGATCGGTCGAAGGGGCGAGAAACCCGAAAGTGGAGCCATATACGTGGGAAAAGTCGAGGAGATGTGTAGGGGCTTATCTGTGGGCGAGGTCGTAACAGTCATAGGTCGATTTTGGGCTCTAGACAGAGAAGAGAACTGGGACCGTGTGGAAAAGGCCTACAGAGCCCTGGTTTTTGGAGAAGGCAACAGAGTTTCTTTATGAATGTGAAGAGCAGGAAAGAAGCATCTGAAGGAACTTTTTTCTTATATTCTCGTATCTTTAATGAGAAAGGTAAAGATAAGTTTTTTTAATGAGTATCGAAGTTAAACACCTTTATTTCAGCTACGGAAAAATCAAAGCTCTCGATGGAGTCGATTTGGCCCTTTCTCAGGGAGCCATCGGGCTTCTGGGACCTAATGGTGCTGGGAAGAGTACGCTTCTTCGTATTTTCCTCGGTTTTCTTCTTCCAGATAGAGGAGAGGGAAGAGTGCTCGGCTTTGATATAAAAACTCAGCAGTCTATGATTCGCCGATTTGTTGGTTATATGCCCGAGGATGATTGTTTCATTCCAGGCATGGATGCTGTTTCTTTCTCCTCCTATCTTGGAGAGCTATCAGGAATGCCGCATCAAGAGGCGATAAAACGCGCCCATGAAGTTCTCTATTATGTGGGCCTGGAGGAAAGTCGCTACAGGCTGGTGGAAACATATTCAGCAGGCATGAAGCAGCGACTGAAGCTGGCTCAGGCTATCATCCATGATCCCAAACTTATTTTTCTTGATGAACCGACGAGTGGTTTGGATCCTCAGGGGAGAAAGGAAATACTGGAGCTTATAATGGATATTTCTTCAAAAAAGGATATCCAAGTTTTGATTTCTTCGCATATTCTTCCTGATATCGAAGCCACATGTTCTTATGTCGTGATTTTGAACAAGGGAAAGATAGCGGATCAAGGAGAAATGAAAGACCTCAAAGAGATCAAATACAGTCTGTATGAAATGAGAATAAAAGGCGAAGCGTTGAATTTTATGCAAAAATTAAAAAAGAAGGAATGTAATATAGAAGAGACAGAAGATGGGATCCTGAGAGTCTATATGCCTCCACAGCAGAATCCACAAGATATATTCAAGATTGCAGCAGAAGAGAATATTCAGATAAGACATTTCAGAAAGAGCCAGACATCGCTCGAGGATCTTTTCGCCAAGGCTGTAGGAGTTGATTGATGACGATCAAGGAAAAAGGCTACACTCATTGGGATGGAAAATTAAAAGAAGGGGGATTACCATGGTGGCCTATCACGAGATGGGGGATAAGATTAACCTTCAGAAGAAAGTTCTTCAAATTATTGTTTTTCATATCTCTGGTTCCCGCCCTAGTCTTTCTTGTAGGTATATATATTTCAGAGAGATTGGAAGATTTCCGTTTCATGGTAAAAGAATCGACGGATTTCATCCAGGTCAACCCTGCCTATTTCAAGTCTTATTTCACCAACGAGTTTCTGCTGTTTATGATGGTGATGATCTTGGTCTTTTGCGGGGCAGGCCTCATCGCTGACGATCTCAAGTACAATTCTCTTCAACTTTATTTTTCTCGTCCACTTAAAAAGAGAGATTATTTTTTGGGGAAAGTTGCAATTGTGGCCTTCTTTTTATTTATCATTACCCTGATCCCTGGGATTGTCTTCTTCATCATGAAACTTATTTTTTCAGGAAGTCTTAAATTCTTCGCTTCTTATCCATGGCTTCTCTTATCTATCGTCGGGTATTCGGCGTTTGTTACCATTTTTTTCGCCTTCTACACTCTTTTTCTTTCTTCATTGAGCAAAAACAGTAGATATGTGGCCATCTTTATTTTTGGGCTCTATATATTTTCTGACATTCTTTTTGGAATCTTTTATGGCATTTTCAGAAATCAATATTTTGCACTGCTATCCTTAAAATCCAATCTGCAACAGGTCGGTTCTTTCCTCTTCAACCAGAGAACTCCCTATGGTTTTCCCTGGTTGTATTCCTTTCTGATGCTGGTCTTATTCTGTGTTTTAGCTGGTTTGGTCTTGAAAAAGAAAGTCAGAGGAGTGGAAATCATAAAATGACGACTGTTATCCAAACCCAAAATCTTTCCAAATGGTATGGAAATGTTTTAGGATTGAGCGACGTGACCATCCAGATTGAACCTGGAGTGACGGGAATTTTAGGCCCGAATGGGGCTGGGAAATCGACCTTCTTGAAATTGATAACGGGTCAGATAAAGCCCAATATCGGAAAAGTGATCATAGATGGAGAAAGAGTCAGAAACAATTATCCTCTATTTTCGAGAATTGGATTCTGCCCAGAACAGGATTCCTTTTATGAAGAAATGACGGGATGGGAATTTCTCATTTGGTTGCTGAGGCTTCATCATTTTCCGATCTCAGAAATAAAGGAAAAAGCTCAAAGAAGCTTAGAAATCGTTGAATTGACCAGTGATAAAGACAGAATCATAAAGTCCTACAGTCGGGGAATGCGTCAAAGATTGAAGTTTGCCCAAGCCATAGCCCACGATCCCCGGATCATCATTCTCGATGAACCTCTCAATGGCTTGGACCCCCTGGGACGTCGAAAACTGATCAGACTTATAAAAGACTATGGTAGAGAAGAAAGGACAATCATCGTTTCCAGCCACGTTCTTCCCGAGATTGAAGCCATGACCAAGCGAATTGTGCTCATCCATCAGGGAAAGATATTTGCGCAAGGTAATATTCATTATATCAGGGATTTGATCGAAACCCACCCTCACATTATTTCTATTAAATGTAGCCAGCCACGAGAACTGGCATCAAGATTCATCCGTGAAGATTATGTTTTGAAAGTCCATTTCGGGTCCACTCCAGATGCTCTTTTGGTAGAGACCAACAACAGGGATAAATTTTTTAGCCTTCTTCCTTCCATGTTGGCAGAGACTGATATCCAAGTGGAAGAGATCACTTCTCCAGATGATAACCTCCAAGCGGTTTTTGATTATCTGGTAGGAAAATAAAATGACCGAGAAAACCGCCAAGGGGTTTCCTTTTTTACTGAAATCGATCGGCGATGTTTTCTCTTTTTTCTTTTTTGCAGGGAAAAAGAGCCGGAAAACAAAAGCATTTTACGTGATAAGTTTTCTGCCTGTTATGATGGCCCTGGTTATTAAATTTGTTCAAATTTTTTCTGCTCGTCATTCAATTCAAGGAATATATATATTTTCCAACATGATCATGGTTTTCTATCTCCAATTTTTGATACTCATTCTAGCTCTTTTTTTTGGAACTTCAGTCTGTTCAGAAGAGATTGAAGGAAAGACTTTGACCTATCTGACTACCAGGCCGGTATCTAAATCAGCCATACTCTTGGGGAAATACGCCGCTTACACTCTACTCGTCATCATCATGACCACAGTCGGCCTGATACTCTCTTTTTTAATCTTGAATGCCAATAAGCTTCTTGATTTCTCATTGTATGGGGTTCTCTTGAAATATGGGCTGGCTTTAATTTTAGGGCTTATCTGCTATATGTCATTTTTTACTTTTATCGGAACATTTTTGAAAAGGTCAATTCTATTCGGATTGTTTTTCAGCTTCGGCTGGGAAAATGTCATTCAATATTTTCCTGGCTCTACGCAGAGGTTTGCCATTGTCCATTATCTCAAATCCCTTCTTCCTGTTTCCCAGGGAGGGCGATTTTCTTTTCTTCTCTTTCGTCTTGAGCCCACGCCGCCTGGTGCGGCTGTCCTTACACTCTTGCTGATTACGGTTGTTTTTCTCTTTCTAGGCTGTCTGTTTTTTTCTGGAAAAGAATATATATTGGAAGATTGAGGAGATAGATTTAACGTATTTTTTTTCTCTGGTAAGGGTATTATTTTTCTTAAGCTGGCCAGATCAGAATCAGAGTTCCCCCTCTTCCTTTTCTTTCATCTCTTTAAGTCTATTTATCAATTCTTCAGGAATATTGGCATAAATTTTGACATGATCTGGGGATGATGTAATCTCTATTTTATTGATCAATTCACCTATTTCTGGCTTTTTGGCAGAGACCATTCCTCCCATGGCTTTCACTCCATTCAAGAGATCAGCGATTTGCTGGTTTTTGGTTTCATCGCTGCTCATCACTTTGATCTCTGAAAGGATGTTTTTATCTTTGTAGTCAAAGTACATAGATGTAGCCTGGACGGCCTTTAAGTTGCCAAGCATAGGATTTTGATCCGCAACTTTGTTCATCATTTCCTGAGGAATGAGGAAGGCTCCCCAAATCATGGCTCCCTTATTTGTCGTCTCTATCAAATCTGTTAGCTCTTCGTTCTTGAAGACATTTTCTCTCCTTTTCTGTAGAACATCGATACAAGATCTGACTCCAACTTCATCTCCTGCAACGATGTTTGAATCATCTATGAATGAAAATTTTGGAGCTTCTCCTTTTTCTTGTTCAATGGAATATATCTTCATGCCATTATATTCTTCTTCCAAAATTTCCTGACCTTCCTCCGTTGCTTTTTCTTTCGCCAGCGATAACAGTTTCTCTTTGTCGTACTTCAGGTTTATTATGGCCGAAGCCTTTGTCTTTTCCTTTTCGATTACTTCCATGACTGCAAGAGTCACAAAATAAACATCCTTTTGAGGGTCAATCCCGGTCATTTCAATAAATTCTTGATATTTCTGATAATTCTTGTCCTCTTTGATGGTTTTGCTTGCCATCTCTGTACTCATTGCTCTATGGAAATCGATAAAGAAGACTCCCATGGCATCATCTGGAACAAGGCTTAGCATATCATCGACAGATGCCGCACCGGCTCTAGGAGCAGTGGGTTTTTTCTCGCAGGATATAAAAGAGAAGAAAACAAATACAAAGGCTATCCCGATAGCTGTCAGTTTTTTCATTGGACCTCCTTATAATTCTTATTTGTATTTATGCACTATATCAAAAAATCTATGAATAGAGCAAACAGTTTTTTTCTCAATTTCTCATTCCAGAGCAAAATGATTAAGAGGCTATTAAAGGCCCAAGTAGAAAATTGAGATAGGAATTGTAAAAGATTTCTCATTTTTGTATAAAAGGAAAAAACAAAAGAAGAATGTTATACAGATAGAGGAGAAATAATGTTTAAAAAAAGAACGCCTATTTTTTCCCGCTTTTAGTTGTGTTCAGCCTTTTCCCTCTTTTTTCCCGCCAGGAGGAGATGCCATCGATTCTCAATATGAGGGAACGGGCCTCTGTAGTCGATAACTGGCTAAGAATTCGACTCGATACGATCCTGCCAGAAATAATGAGGCGAGAAGGTTTTGATATGTGGATCGTTATCTGTCGTGAATACAATGAAGATCCTGTTTATATATCGTTAGCCCCTTTCAATTCTCTTTCTTCCCGCCGATTAGCCATGCTTGTCTTTTACGACCAAGGAGAGAAGGGTGTGGAAAGAATAGTCGTCAATCGCTACAGAATCGGAGATTTTTACAAGGCGGTTTGGAAACCAAAGAAGGAGGACCAGTGGGAATGCTTAGTCAAGGTGATCAAGGAGAGAAACCCTAAAAGGATTGGAATCAATGAATCGGACAATTTCGCCTTTGGAGATGGGCTCTCGGCTTTTTTGAAGAAAAAACTTCTGAGCTCTCTTGGTCCTGATTACTCTACTCGGTTCGATTCGGCTGAAAAATTGGCGGTAGGATGGCTAGAAAGACGAATCCCAGCAGAACTCGAGGTCTATCCTCATGTCGTAGCCATAGCCCATCGAATCATAGCAGAAGCCTTTTCCTCCAGAGTCATCACACCAGGAGTGACAACAAAACAGGATCTGGCTTGGTGGATAAGAGAAAGAGTCCGGCAGCTGAGGCTGGCCGCCTGGTTTCATCCATCGGTCTCTATCCAGCGCGCCAAAAACAGCGACCATAAAGGTGATGTGATACATAGGGGAGATCTTCTGCATTGCGATGTGGGCATCACTTATCTGCGTCTCAATACAGACACCCAAGAACATGCTTATGTCCTGCGAGAAAACGAGAGTGATTGTCCAAAAGGTCTTAAACAAGCTCTGAGATTAGGAAACAGACTTCAAGATATTCTCATCGATGAGTTCAATGAAGGGAGAACGGGCAATGAGATTCTCGCCTCAGCCCTCAAAAGGGCCAAAGGAGAGGGCTTGGTGGCAAGCATCTACAGCCATCCTCTGGGATATCATGGACATGGTGCAGGCCCAACTATTGGCTTATGGGATAATCAGGATGGTGTGCCCGGAAAGGGGAATTATCCTCTTTATTATGATACTTGCTATGCGATAGAGCTTAATATCAAGGCAAATGTGGCTGAATGGGGAGGGCAAGAAGTCCGGATTGCTTTAGAACAGGATGCCGCATTTACAAAGAATGGAATTTATTTTCTAGATGGACGGCAGACTCAATTTCATCTGATTAAATAAAGAAAAATTTTGCGTTAGATTTAATTTATTATTCTACCAAAAAGCATGGATTATATTTTTTTCAGGATTTGAAGATAAAAAAGACGAAAAACTCTTAAAAACTCTCTTTTTAGAGATCCTTTAAAACCTCTTCCATAAGAGTTAAGGCTGTTTGCAGATCTGTTCTTTCTATTCCATATCCAAAGCGGATATAACCCTCCATCTCAAAATGTTCACCAGGAACAACGAGGACACTCTTTTCCTTTAGAAATTTCTCGGCCAATCGGGTTGAAGGAATGTCAAGGTGATAACGGGCAAAGGCAATGGCGCCCGCCTGAGGAGGAATAAGATGGAAGAATCCATCTTGCTTTTTTATCCATGATTCGAGCAAAACAAGATTTGTCTTCAAAATTTTTCTCGTTCTGCCAAGAATTTCTTTTCTTTTCTCAGCAGCAAGGGCTATCTGAGCCAACTTGTTGCTCATAGAACTTAAAGATATGGTTGTGTAGTCATGATAGGTCCAAATTTTATGGATAAAATCTGCAGGGCCAACCATCCATCCCATCCTTAAGCCAGGTAAGCCGTAAGCTTTGGAGAGGCTGTTGGTGACCACGACCTTCTTCGTCGAGCCCCAAAAACTATGCGTTATGGGGCCACTTAATTCCGCGCCTTGATAGACTTCATCCGAAAAAATCCAGGCATCCGCCCACTCAGCAAGCTCAATGATGGTCTCTCTTGCTTCTGAATTTAAGACAGCTCCTGTTGGATTGTTAGGATTATTGATGATGATCACTTTCGTCTTTTTAGAAATAATTCTTTTGATTTCATCCAAATCAGGATTCCAGTTCAGCTCTTCTTTGAGACAGAATTGTTTCACATGGGCGCCAAATCCTCTCAACAGTCCCCACATCTGCATATAATTGGGAAGCATAAAGACAACTTCATCACCGGGATTGATTTGACTCCAGATCAAAAGAAAATTGGCTTCGGCCGAACCAGAGGTGATAAGGATATTTTCGATGTTTGTGTCAGGATATAAGAGGCAGATTTTTTCTCTCAATTCTGATGGCCCGTTGGTTTGGATATAGCCCAGCCTAGTCTCTAAGATTTGCTCCAGATCTTCAGGGAGGATCAGCTCATTCATCGAGAGCGGGTGAACTCCGCTTTCAGAGAGGTTGTATCGGACCACATTTTCCCATGTTGATTGCCAGCGTTCCATCTTAAAAGGTTCAATCTTCATCTTCCTTTCCTTTCATGCCTTAATCTTAAACCTTATTTTCATTCTTTTATCACGAAATTGTCTCATTCACCATCTCTACGGCTATCTATCACCTGAAACAAAAATCAACGAGACATAGATTCTAAAAATCTGCTTAATAAACAGAGCGAGTATTCTCTTCGACAGTTGAAGCTGCTGATTCATTAAACACTTAACTAAGAAATAATGTGTTTATATTTCGACTTTCAGGATGCCTTTTAATGCAAAACCGAAGATTATGGACAGGATAAAGTAGACGATGATCCAGTGAATGTGCCATCCGAATAAATTCATGCTTTTAGAAGGGTAAGCGATCTCCACGGACTTAAGCGGCGTATCAGAAGGAAGCGGAGCTTCTCCTGGATGCAGCACTTGAGCAAGAAAATTCTTCCTAACTCTTGTTGCAGAGATTTTACTGAGAGGGCTTTGAGCGACAGAAATTTTTTTATGAATCTTTTGATCATTGAATATCAACATGAATTCATGCACGCCTTTTTTTTCAGCCCGGAGTCGCCAGTTGATTTCTCCCTCCTCCTCAATCCGGAGCGGAGGAGTCTCGACTTTCAAGCCTGGGGAAGTTTCGATAGAAAGATCCAAATCGAGAGGATTGGCACCTTCTTTCATTTTGACTTTGAGAAGAGTTTTTTCTCCTAAAGATAGAGATTGATAGCCAAACCAGAGATTAAGATGAACGATGATGAGAATCAGGGGGACTATCATGATCAGCATTGGTCTGGCCGAATAACTGATGTATTTCAGGTTATAACGAAGTATGTTCGCTTGGGATTTAAAGGAAAGGCTCAGGCTATCTTTGTACAAGCGAAGCTCGAGCAGATGGGCCTTTATTTTATTCTTCACATTTTTTATGCCTTTCTGATTGGAGGCAATACGAAAGATAAGGAGCATAAAAAGGCCAGTCAAAAGAGAGACAAAGATCATCCCTCCCCAGGGGCTGAGAGTTCGAAAGGGAAAGAAAAGGACATCAAAGATCTTGCCAAAAATGGAATGGAATATCCACATTTTTCTTTCTCGAAAAAGTCAAAAACTAATCAATGAAAACAAGAAAAGCCCATCTGCATTTCACATTTTAAGCTTTAGGAGATATAACCTAATCCTTTTAGCTTTTTTTTGATCTCCTCTTCTGAATCCGATTCCTCAAGTTTGGCTATTTCTTTTTCCAAGCAATGAGTGACAAATTCCTCTACAGAAGTATAGCCAGCTATCTCAGCATATCTTTTGACTTTCTCCATCAAATTTTTATCTAGTTTTATCTTTGCTTTTCCCATTTTTTTTCCTCTCTGATTAAAAGATAGGTCCTCCTATCATGTCTTCTGGTTTTTGTATGTCAAATATTTTTAAGATTGTCGGTGTCAAGTCATAAAGCGCAGGAGATTCGGTTTTTATTTTGTGGTTTGTGAACAGAATACCGGGAATCACATCTGGCGACATACAGTGGTCTCCACTCCATTTTTCCGTATTATCTTCTAGCACTTGTTTTGGAATTCTTCCTAAAGGTGAAGCCCAGGAAACTCTATAGCCCCGATTATAACCGACGATAATATCAGGTGCCTCTCCTACATAGGGGCCAGTATAAACATCCTTGGCCACATAGGCATGGAGGACAACTTTTTCTTGGCTCTTTGGGTCCTTGAAGTTTTCCAATTTTTGAGCTATTTCGGCTACAAGGTTCTCTTTTTCTGATCCAGGAGACACGATCCCTTCAGCCTCTCTTCCCCTTTGGTTTATGTAAAGACCGTTAAGTCCTAGAGCATAGGCCCTGGTTCTTGACCAATCAGTATTCAGGAAGAAAGCCTCCTCCCCTTGTTTCCATTCATTTATGAGACTTAAATAACCGTTTTCTTTTAGCCAGGTGTTAAGATTAAATCCACGACGAAAAGGTGTGAAACCATGGTCAGACATGACAAGAAGGGTTGTGTTTTTATCTACTTTTTTGAGGATTTTTTCCAAGAGTAAGTCCATCTCTCTATAGATGTTTTCTATTGTGCTTCCGTACTTTGAAGCAAGTCTAGGATCATAAATGGGATGCTCTTTGTCGATCAAACGCCAGAACATATGTTGTCTTTGATCAGTACTTGAAACATAATAAAAGAGAAGGCCTGAATCGAACCTTTCCAATTCATAATCGAACATTTCAAGTCTTTCTTGGAGCACAAAATCGTCTTGTTGCAGGAATTCTCCATCATCTAGAATGTCATTATCTAAAGCGGATGTATCAGCGGGAAGCCCCTTGGTGAAAAAGGATCCAAATTTCCTTTCCAGTTCATTAGCATAACTCTTTGGTGTAGCAAGGGGCAAAGCTGGATGAGCGGGATCGATATTTATCGGAGAGACATAAAGCTTGAACTCAGGACGTACCTGTTTCAGATAAAACATACAGATTCCGCTCACACTCTGGGTGGGAATCATGTTGAAATGGATCCTTTTCCATCCACTCCACTCTTCTTCTTGGAGAATAAATTCATGATTTTGAATGACGATTTTAGCCACGGGATGGACTGGATCGATGAAAACTTTAAAATCAACGGATGACTCCGGCCTGTCCTTCTTGAATGTGTTTGTCGGTCCAGGGAGTTGGGCTTCTATTCTGTTTCCTATAAGATAGATATCATGAATTCTCCCTCCGCCAATATCTTGATTGATATCTTTAGATTCGGTTGTGTAGTAGTTGAAAATACCATAGCTTCCCAGTATGTCCGGTGTTCCCATCCCGGATATGGTTCTTTGTTTCGTCGGAGCAGGAGGATAATTTGAAGGAATTTTAAAGATGGTAGCAGGAATATCGTTATCTTCCAAGACTTGCCAGAAAGCCCTTCCTCTCCTCAGAAGTTCCACTTTCCCTCCAGAAAGAGGGAGGACGAGATTGCCGACAGAGATTGATTTTTGGGCATCTGTTGTTTTCGAAGCTGAGAATTGAGGGATATAATTCTCCGGGTCTCTGTGGATAAAATCAAAGATGGCATGGCCTCCAGGATTACATCCCGTGATAAAATTAGACCAAGCCACAGGGCTCTGGGGAGGTATGCTTGTTCTTAGAGGACGAAAATCACCCTCGCTCCAGAGACGTTTGAAGTTTGGTAGCTTGCCTTGTTTCATCCAGACAGCCATAAGATGAGGATCCATACCATCAAGTCCAAGGACAAGGACCTTTTTTTGTGTTTCTCTCTTGCCAAGGGTTTTTGTGACTAGATTTGTTCCTTGCCCTAAGGCCAATAACGAGGCTGCTGAAAGGCCTAATTTGATGAACTCTCTGCGGTTTATTTGATTCACTTTTTATTCCTCATTCTATGTGTTTTTCGAGTCGATTTTAAGTTTTTTAAATCTATCAGAGAATGGCCATCCATATAAGAGGGTACTCGAAGCCCGAAAAGTTCAAGACCTGTGGGGGCTATGTCTATGATAGCTGGGCTTGGAGAGGTTGTCTTTTGATTGCAAAAAAAGACGCCTGGAACAAGCTCAGGATCAATGCAGTGGTCTCCGCTCCATGCTTTGACGTTGTCCTCAAAGAGAGTTGTGTTGACTTTCCCGGTTACAGAATCCCAAGAGACTCTGTAGCCTTCATTATAAGCGACAATAAGATCAGGACAGTTCTCTTTATATGGTCCAGGAGGGAGTTCATCCCTGTCAATAACCCTATTGATGGCTATGGCATTGTTTTTTTCATCACTTAAACCCTTCAATTTTGTGATAATTTCCTTTTTCAAAACCTTAGTTTCCTCGCCAGGAATGACCATGCCCTTGGCCTCTCTTCCTTTTTGGTTGATGTAGATTCCTCCCAGGCCCAGAGCATAAACCTTGGTCTTGTCCCAGTCGACATCTCTAAACCATTCATCGCTTATTTCTTTTCCTTCTTTTAGACTGAGATAGCCATTTAGGTACAACCAGGAGTTGAGGTTGACGCCACGTCGAAAAGATTTAAAGCCATGATCCGACATGATGATCAAAACGCTTCTCTCATTCACTTTTGCTAGAACCCTTCCAACCAAATCATCCATTCTCATGTATAAATCTTCAATGACCTTGGCACTCATTCTTGCTTGGCTGCTTCTAAGAGCAGGATGTTGGGCGTCGAGATAACGCCAGAACATGTGCTGGATGCTATCAGTCGTTTCAAAAACACACGTGACCAAGCCTTTTCTTGTTTTTTTTATGGCATTGAACAACATTTGCTCCCATTCTAGGTGGTTTGAGTATGTCAGCTCTAAAAAAGCTTCTTCACTGATAACTCCTTCATTCAGAGCCCACGTGTCATTGGCCTCTCCTAGAGTAATGAAGCTTCCCAGAAGTTTGGATAAATAGACCGAATAAATGAAAGGATGAGAAATGGGGAGAGCAGGCTTTTCAGGATCTATGTTAAGAGGCGTGACATACATCTCAAAATAGGGCTCTAGACTACAGATGTAAAAACGGCAGATAGCCTTGACTTTCATTCCCAGACCAGGGCGGAAAGTCAGCTTGATCCATTCAGAGAATTCTTCTCTTTTTAATTTAATTTTTTGCCCTGAGACTTCGAGGAGTGCCTGGTCATTATCCTTATCAATAGTGATGTCTAGAGGGATACAGATTTCTTCATTTTCTTTGAGAAGCGAGTTTTCTGGGCCAGAGATATAAGTTTTTATTTTATCCCCATTGACATTCACCTGTATATTGATGCCACCTTCGCGCTTTCTTATCTTTGCTTCATCTGAAGTATAAAAGGCAAAGGTTCCCTGGCTCCCTTTCAGGTCAGGAGCACACATCCCTGAGAGGAGATGGCCTTTGAATTTTTCAGGAGGAAAGGTAATCGGCACCCTGAGGATAGTACTGAAAATGCCCTTATCTCCCAAGATTTTCCAGAAAGGAACACTCTTGCGCAGTCCCTTAATCTCAGGCTTTGAGAGTGGGAGGTTGTACTTACCTAAGGAAAGAGTCTTTTTTGGCTTTCCAATCTTAGCCGAGGAAAGATCAGGAAGATAGTTTTTAGTATCTCTACTCAAGAAGTCAAAAATGTTATGTTTGGAAGGATTACTCCCAGTCATGAAAGAAGACCAGGCCACAGGTGAGATGGCAGGCGTTGTGGTTTTCAGCCTGGCGTAGGTTCCCTTTTCCTTTAGCTGGAGAAAGTGAGGAAGCTTTCCTTCTGACATAAATTTCTCAACCAGGGAGGGTTCAAGGCCATCCAGGCCGATGATGATTAACTTATCGATAATGCTTTTTTTAAAGGCTTTTTGTCCTTTAATCATCCTCAAAATCAGACGAAAAGGCCAAGAAAGCAAGGAGAAAATAGCCAGGAAGAACGTAAGGAAAAGGACAAGAAATGAAGAAAGAAAAGCAAACCCGGCTCCAGGACCAATATATGCCATGGCATACGAGGGACAAATTAGAAGAAGGAAAATAAGAAATTCTAATCTTCTTTTTTTATTCCAATTCTTCATCATGTTTAAGAATAATGCTCCAGTATGATTGGAGCTAAATCAGATATGGAAAGATCTTGACCTTTTTCTTCTCTTGCCCAAAAGAAAGCGTCATCCCAGGTGTGCATACCTTGGAGATTCGAAAGCCCGAATACTTCTTTCTTCTTCACCGAGCCTTTCATATCAAACCCATTCTCAGAAAGAACGACAAGATCAGGCCCTTCCGTTAGATAGGGGCCCGAATAAATTTCTTCTGCATCCCATACTCTTCTCACCACCTTTTTGCCTTTGTATTCCAATTTTACCAGCTTTTTCTTGATCTCTTCTCGCAGAGTCTTTTTCTCAGATTCTTCCACACAGCCCAGAGGAAATTTTCCTTTGACATTCAGATAAATCCGGTTTGGATCCAAAGCAAAAGCATAAGTTCCCGAAGAGATATCTCTCAGATTCTGAGGAGAGGCCGTCTGGAATTTAAGGTATCCTTCCCTCTTTAACCAAGCGTTCAGATAGACTTCTTGGACGATGGATGTAAATCCATGGTCTGAGAGAATATAAAGGCCCTCATCATTTTCGCTTTCTTTTCTGAACGAATGAACGATTTTGTCGATGATTTGATCAATATGACGATAATAATTGAAAAAATCTTGGTGATAAAGATGATTTTCATCCTTGTAAGCTGTCCATAAAAAATGATGCAGCCTATCCGTTCCCGTGATAACAAACTCAAAGTAATCCCAATCTCCAATCCAAAGCGAGGAAAAAGCTTTCAGCCGC
>JABAOF010005565.1_pt9 | contig 16768 bp, 14 predicted proteins | sample 7062171 | NCBI WGS metagenome assembly JABAOF01 (sample SAMN14538628, study PRJNA623070) | marine sediment metagenome | biome: marine biome [ENVO:00000428]; feature: marine pelagic biome [ENVO:01000023]; material: deep marine sediment [ENVO:00002113] | place: India: Gulf of Khambhat ...
GTGTTCTCTACGATCTGGATACCGAGGCTGTCCCGCACGACGAAACCAGGAGTGGTAGACTCGGCGGAGCAGCCGATGACGATGGCAAGGACGAGGACTAGCCGGAGCAGTCTCGGGGACGGTTCATTCATCGTGCCTCCTGACAACTCTGCAATTGGCCCGCGAGCGACCTCGCTGGTTCGCGCATCGATGCCCGATTCTCGTGATCTCGCCGGCCGCATAAGCCAACGACTTCCCTTGAAATTGTCCGCGCTCACCGGGTCCATTCGTGTGCTAGACAGCGGCATTCGTCACGGTTTGCTGGAGCGTACGTCAAACCACGCGGGTACTGGTGCGCCATCGAGCCGGGCTGGCTCGAACCGAAGCTGGCGCACCGACTCCAAGGCCAATCGGTCCATGATGTTGCTGCGAGAGCTTCGGACGAGGCGAACAATGTCGACGGCCCCAGCGGAACTCACGAGGGCAACGACGTGATACGGGCCGGCGCGGCGGAAATCCTCGAGGTCTTCAGGAGTGCCCTCGAACTGAAACGGCACCCGAATCACGGGGCCAGTCGGCTTCGGTGGGCAGAACTCAGATCGGTGAATGCTCAGAGCCGGGAGGGTCGCGTGAGAGACGTGGAGGCGAACACCCCAGAGCTGGCCGGGCCGCTGCGGGCGGAGGTGAGACGCAATCAGCACCGCCAGCGAGTCGGCTTCCTCACGGGGCAAGTGGGTGTCCAGGACCGCGACGGGCGCTGCGACTCCGTCGCCATCGAACCTGAGTGCCAGAACCGACGGCGGCACGTCTCTCGGGCCGCTCCGGGCCAGTTGCGGCAGCACTGCAGCGGAGTCGACAAGCGCGTCTAGCGTGGGCAGCGTGGCCGGAAACCGCGCGGGCGCGCACGTGTCTGCGTCTCGGTACCACTCCGGCTCGATCGCGCCTTTGGTCGAGGTGCGGGAGCCGCCACACGCAAGTGCTGCGCAAAGCAACGTGACCCCGACGAGAGACCGGAGGTTGAGTGTCATCAGGTATATCGTGCCGCTGCCTGACTACTAGTATGCTCCACTCCCCCTCCCCCGAACACTGCCACCTTCGGTGCCATAATCCGGGCGAGGGAGCGGGATCATGCTGCACGGCGCGCTGCATGATGTGAGGGGCGCGTAGTCCCTTTCTATCGTGACACGTACCCCGGGCAGCAACGCCCGCCAACCTCCACAGTGCGGGGCCACTTGGCTTACCGCTAGCCCCTTCTTGGGGCACGAGGTGCCGCTCGTGGGACATCCGGGAGCGTTAGCATCCGCCACATTGAGAACTCGATGCATCGGGATTAGACCCACTGCTTGCTGAGGCACGATATCACCGTTGTCGGGGGGGGGCGATTTGAAATCGCGCTGCCTGGGACTGCCCACTATGCGCCAGGCTGCCGAGCCCGAGTGTGCGAATTGCGGGTTCCATGTCGCAAACTCGGCGTGAGCGGGAGCACCGACGAGGCCACCGGCGTGCGCTAGATTCGCAGCGTGCGCCCTCCAAACTCATTCCTGCGGCCCTTGCAGGAGGTGGACGATGCGGTACGGGCGCATAGCAGTTGCGGCTTTCCTTTCTTTCGCTCTCACCGGCAGCGGTCTCGTCTCGTGTGGCGACTCGGGAACCGAACCCGAGGAGGGTGAAGGCCAGACCTACATCGCGGGCGGAAGTGTAGGAGACCTGATCCTGTACACCGTGGATCAGATAGCGCTCACGTATTCCTATGAAGTGCTCGAGAGCGAGTTCGGTCTCACGGGCGTGACCGGCAGCGGCACGCTCACGGTCAACCCTGATGGTTCCTACACCACGTCTCCGGATCAAGCCAGAGTAGTCTTGCTTCCCAACACGCTGGTCGTCGGGATGGCGGAGGTCGCTGCGGGTGGCGGCACCACCGACATGTACTTCGCCGGGGTTCCGCAGCTCGAGACCACGTATGACCCCGCCCAGGTGGCGGGAACCTACAACATGATCGGCTTCGAGTGCTTCGACCCCCTGTCGGGCGGCGCCTGCACGGCAGGATACCGCGCCGGCTACGGCACCTTCAGGGTCGACGCGGGAGGAACGTTTGAGCATTGCACCGAGGGGGACATCAACGACACGGGGAACCATCCCTGCAGGGAACACGGGGGCGGCACCTGGGTCGATCAGGGGAATGGCATCGTGCAGGCAAGCGCTGGCGGCATGGTACAGGCCAGCGTGACGCTGTTGCCCTCGCCCTCAGGTGGCAAGGTGCTGATCGTCGACGTGAAGAACCGACCGGGCCAGGCGGGTCCTGGGCTCATCGTCGGGGTCAAGCGGCAGGACGTCAGTGGCGTGGACCTGACGGGGTCCTACAACTATATCGAGACCAACGGGCGCTATGGGACGGCGACGATTCCCGATCCGGACACGCCGGGAGACCCGAACTCGGCCGAGCTGCTGGAGACCGACCAGCTGGGGAACCAGATGACCCTCTCCGGGACCATGACCCGGAACTCGCCGTGGACCGGCTGGATGGAGACGAACGAGGGCTCGTACATCCTGATCCTGCCGGGTGACGGGGTGATGTTCTTCTTCGACCCCGCCGACAACACTTGGATTGGCTTGGGCGGAATGTAACGAGAGACTAAGGAGAATCTGCTGAGCAGCACCAAGCCCGCGTGAGGCTCACGGAGATGTCGCAGGCGGATGGCACTCCGAAGCGGTGTGGGCGTGGCGGCTTTCGGCGGTCACTGGGTGCTGCTCAGTGCTCCTATGCGGCTCGGCAGGTCGCGCAGAGCTCAGGGAACGCTAAACTCGTCAGAGCGGGCGAAGGCCGTCGGTTTCGAGGCCGTGGAGTAGGTTACGGCGACGCGATAGGTCCCTCGGTGGGCTGGCACCAATATGAGGCCGCGCACGGTATCACCCGGCACGAGTAGCGGCCCCGGTCCATACTGGGGGCACGCATCACTCGCATAGACCTCCCACCCCTGTGCAGTTTTCACTTCCAGAGATGCCACGGGTGCCGCCGGCTCCCCCTCCAGCCGGCGGCCGCAAGTGCGTAGTAGGACTTCTTCGCTTCCCGAATTGCGCACGACGTACAGCAGGTAGGAGTCTATGATGTGGCGGAGCTCGACTTTGACACCGCCGTCGAGTAGCGGTGCCACGATGCATCCAGTGGTGGCTAACGAAAAGGAAAGGATGGGGAGAATCGCACACCATCTCACTGCCTGGCTCGCGGGTCCGGCCGTCATTGAAATGTCGGGGGTTGGCACCCGCGAAACAACATAGCCGGTGCGTACCGCAGCGCTGGGACGCTAAGCTCTGCGGTGGCCCAATGAACGGTGCACCAACTACCTACTGGCGACTCACAGCACCCGGAAATAAACCGTCCCCCGGGCAATCAGCGAGTAAAGCCCCGGTGGGAAACTGCCGTCTCCGTCGCCCAAGGTGAAGCCGCCGAACAGCACCACGTCGGCATTCTGGGTGACGGAGATGTCAAGCCGGGGATTGAGCATCACTGAACCGTCCGGGGAGGCGAACAGATACATGCTTCCCAGCACGAGCTGGGAGAGATCACGCCGGGCACCGGCGAGAATCCACCATCGACTAACGGGTTCACCACTAATGACGTTCGCCAGCCAGTCCAGTAACGGATATGGCGCGCTCCCGTTGGCCCGGCCGTTGTACAAGCCCTCAGCCATGAGATAGGTGCCGTCGCCCAGCGTATAGTCGAGCCCCGCCACGATCCGCGCGAAATTCGACTCCCGTTCCATTACGTTGTAGTTACCCTCGACCCAAACACCTAATCCCAGGATCTCCCCGGACAGCTCCGCCCCAAACGCCCGGCGCCGCTGCTTCACCGGCATGAAGGTGGCCGGGTCGAGGGACGTCGTGTCGTTCACCTGATGCGCCGTGAGGGCAACGTCGTAGCCGATGGCGCTCACGTGCGTACCGAGCCGCAGGGCGTAGCCCAGACTGCTGAGATCGTCATGCCGAGCGACGATCGCCGACAACTCGCCGCCCACACCCCAGCGGTAGTCCGCCCGCAGGGCGACCACCCCCTCCTTCTCGTACGTGGGATCCAGGATGTTCTTGCGATGGAATAAGTCGGTGGGGTTGAAGCTGTACCCGGGCCCCCAGGAGAGCTGCTGCATGCCGGCCCGAACGCGCACTGCCGCGGTAGTCAACGTGACATACGCATTGTCCAGCCAGAGCCGGGCACGGTCGAGACTGAACGTGTCCGGTGCCCCCACCGCCTGGAGCTGGCGAGAAATGGCGTCCGGCAGATACGGACCCAACTCACGGGAGATCGAACCCAGCGAGACGATGAAGTTGACGTTCCCCCGCACCTCGAGGTTGGGGGTGAGCAGACTTCCCAGGTCGAGCCTGATCTTGGACGCGTCCAGCAACAGCGCCTTGGTTTCGGCGGTGTAGTCAGCCTGGAAGGTGTTCTCGTAATAGCCGGAGAGCTCGATCTCCTGACTGGAGGCCGGGCGGACCATCGCCAACGCCAGAAGGGGAAGGGAAGCGGCGACCATCCGCCGCTTCAGTGCAACTCCGTCGTGCAACCAGGCCCAACCCACTTCCCGTCACCTCCGTAGTGCAGTGTCAGCGGCGGATACTGGGGGCGCGCTCCAGAAGGGGTGCCGAAAAGCGCGACGGCCGAGTGGTGCGGGCGACGGACGCTTCAGACGCGAGGCGCCCGGCAGGGACCACCATGCTGGCCGTTCTGCCGTGCAGCGTCCAGCGCTCGGCGCTACGTCGTATTCGGATCTCCACCGGCGCCCGAGCGCCTCGCGTCTGGGCGTCCTCAGCCCGCACCGCTCGGTCGGCACTCAGCGCCCCCGAATCCGCCGGCTCAACGCGGCCTTGGTGAAGAGCGACGGGTCCGGTTCCTCGGCGTACGTGATCTCCACCGTCTCGAGCACTGTCCTGGATCCCTCCCGGTGATTCACCATCTCCAGCTTCATCGCCGTCTTGCGTCCCTCGATGACCTGGAACTCGCTCACGTAAAGCGTCTTGAGGTGGTGTTCCTCGTCGTAGTACTCGATCCGCCGACTGAAGTGGTCGTCGACGCTAGCCCACAAGATGAGATGATCGTAGGACGGACCGCTGGGCGTGGGTACGCAGCGGAGCTTCACCGTCTCCACGCCGTCCAGGTCCTCGTAACCCAGCACCTCCGCGGTGTAGTCCTCGGTGAGATCCCCCATGGCGAGATCCTCATAAGAGAAGTCGGATCCCATGGCCCGCTGCTTGCGGTTGTGGCCGGCGAAATGACGGGTGACATCCCTCCGCTTCATGTAGTACCAGAACTGATCACCGCCTTCGAGCTGCAGGATCTTGTCCCCGGCCACCCGGGGAGGATCCACGTACGCCATGAGCGTTACGTCCCCATTCTCGGCGGACCAGACTCGGATGGTGAGCGTGCGCAGCGAGCCACCCGACGTGGTGATCGTCTGCCGCATGACGCCGTAGGAGTGGGGCACCCGCTCGGCGCTGTCGATCTTCGCCAGCCACGCCGCGCCGTCGTCCTGGGCTGATACCGGTGCGGGCGGGAGGGTGAGAATCCCGCAGACCGCGAGTGCCGCGGCCAGAACCGATGGGGTCCCGCCGGCCTGCCATCTATCGCGTCGCATACGTCGCGTCCTGTGCTCGTGGTTGTTCCCTCGGCTGCGTCTTCTGGCGCCCGGCGATCATCCGGATCAGCGCCGGCAGCACCAGTACCGTGGCTAGGAAGCACGCGCCCACTCCCAGGAACAGCACCTGCCCGAAGCTCGCCATCCCCCGCAGCTCGTAGAACGCCACGCTGCCGAAGCCGATCATGGTGGTGAGGGACGTGAGCAGGATGGCCTTGCCGACGAAGCGGAAGCTGTCGGTCACCCGTTCATGACCGGTGCCTGGTTGTTCCCGGTAGCGGTGCAGGGCGTGAACCCCGTCGTCGATGCCGATGCCGAGGATGATCGGCGTCGCGATGAGGTTCATGTAGTTGTACTTCATCCCCAGCACGTACATCAGGCCGAGCATCAGGAGCGCCCCCACGGCCAGCGGGATCAGGGCCAGCAGGCCAACCGGTCCGCGGAAGTGGAGTACTAGGAGGGCCGCGATTACTGCGAGGGCTAGGAGTGCCGCGTCGCGCCCGTCGGCCAGCGTCGAGTCCATCATCACCAGGATGAGCTTCTCCGTGCCCACGACGTCGGGACGGACCGCCTCCGTCTGGGCAGCGAACCGCTCAAGACTCTCCCGCTCCCACAGGTACCGCCGGGGAACGATGTGGACGAGGAATCCTTCCCCCTCTCGGGGCACGAACGATCGCCTGATGTTGGCCGGCACTTCCTCCAGCGCCACCGGCGCGGGATTCGTCATGCGATCGAGATTGGCCTTAAGCCGCCGAGCCCAGACGTAGGCCACTGGACGCATGAGGGCGTCGTCTACCCCCTGGCTCAGCCGGCGTGACAGCGTGGGGAGCAGCGCGCTGGGATCGGTCTCACCCGTTTCCGAGTCGACACCGGTGACCTGATCGATCACCGTGACGATGCGATCGAGTCCGGCAGTGAACGCCAGGTTCGACATGAGATCGAGATTGTCCCACAGCCGGTCGATCTCCCGCGCCAGCCTGGCGCCGTCGCCGGGACGCCACGCCACGTTCTGGCGGGATAGCGGTCCGGCTCGGAACGCCTCCAGTTTCGGCGCGTAGCTGGCGAGACGGGCAGGGGAGGGGATGTAGTCGCTGATGGTGTTGACGTCGCCCACCTCGGGAACCTTGCGGTACTGCTCGTCCAGCTCGCGGCTCTCTTCGATCGTCTCGGCCATGAGCCACGCGCTGTGGTCTGAGGTGCCGAACCGCTCGGGGATCTCCCGTTGGAGCTCCACCGAACGGAGTCCCTCGGCCTCGAGCTCCAGGAAGTCGTACTCGTAGGCGGTGTGCCGCGCGGCCCATATCGAACCGGCAACCAGCAGCACCGCTACTGCCAGAAACACTCCCGGGCGACGCCACCCCGCCGACGCCACGGTGCCGATCCAGCGGTAGCCCTCGCCGGTGAAGAGCGAAGCGCTGTGCTCGCCGCCGGGATTTTGTGCACTGGTTGTCGCCGCCGCCGAGCGACGCACGAGACGGCGATACCGCAGTGCAAGCAAGGCCGGCAGCGTGAGGAAGATGGCGATCAGCGTGAGGATTACTCCCAAACCTGCCGCCAGGCCGAATTCGAACACGCCCTTCGTCTCACCCACCATGAGGGTGAGGAATGCCAGCGCCGTCGTCATGGCGCCGATGGTCACCGCGGTGCCCGTGCCGCTGAACATGGTGGCCATCGCCCGGTACAGCTCGGCGCCCCGGCCCACTTCTTCCTGGAATCGGGCGATCAGGTGGATCGAGAAGTCCACGCCGAGCCCCAGCAGCACCAGCATCATCATGGCGGTGAAGAGATTGAGGCTGCCGAACAGGATCTGCAGCGCACCCATGGTCCAGAAGATCCCGATGAGCAGCGGCGTGAGGGCCAGTAGCGGGACCACCCATCCCCTGAGCGTCCACGCCAGGAGTAGGTAGATCAACACCAGCGCCACCAGTGAGAGGAGCACCGTATACCCACCTACGCTGTTCATCTCATCCTGGCTGATCTTGCCGATGCCGGTGGTGCTGGCGTGCACCGCCGGATGGTTTACCGCCACCTCCGCCAACACCGCTTCCACATCTTCCACCGTGGCCAGCAGGTACTCGATCTCGTCGGTGGTGGCCTTGGGAGTGCAGGCGATGAGCAGCATCCGCCGATCGAGTGAGAGCATCCACGACTCACCGAGAGAGAGCGCATCAGCGGCCTGCACCACCGTTGCCTGTACTCCCCTGCCGGCTGTGACTGCCGACAGCAATTCCAGGGCCCGGGTGAGACCCAGCACGCTCCGGGCGATCTCCACCTCATCCCGACGCAGGTTCGCCTCACTCTCGGTGTACTCCCGTTCGTAGTCGTCGTTGATGCCCTGGAATACGCCGGCAAGCGTCCAGTCCTCGAACGCCCGCAGCATGCGGTCGAAGTGCTCAGGCCTGAGGAGCACGTAGCTGTGGTCCCGCAGGAACTCCAGCGGCACTTTGCCGAGCACGTTGTAGAGGCCGTCTATCTGGTGGAGCCGCGGCTCCAGCTCCTCCGCCATCGCGACGATGGCATCCCGGTCACCTTCCAACGCGATCACGATAGACGCTTCACCGAACCGGTTCTGAACGTCCCGATAGCTCTCAACGGTGGGATCGTCGGCGGGGAGAAGGTCCATCCAGTTCGTGCGGAGCTGGAGATGCTCCGCGAGCACCAAGCTCACCGCCGTCACCAGACCCACCCCCACTAGCGTCCATCGCGTGCGCCGTGTCGCCAGCCCCGCGAGGACAACCACCCATCGCTTCGCTCTATCGTCAGTCATCGGAGGTCTCCTCGATGGCGCCCAATCCCCGGACCACGAACTGCTTCATCTCTTCGGCCAGTACCGGGTCCTCCAGTGGACCCGGGGCGTTCATCACCCTCGGCATGAGGAGGTACACCGTGTCGAGGATGCCGAAGACCACCCACATGGCTGCCCGGGGGTCCAGCCGCCGAAACTGTCCCGCCGCCATCCCGTCGCGCAGGATCCTGTCCAGAGGACCTCCCATCTGGCTCAGGCGGATCTCCTCGGTGCGAGCACCGAACGAGCGCATGAGATCGAGATCTTCCACCAGGACTTGGAGAAATGGGTGCTCCTTCGCGAAGTGGGCGTACAGATCCAGGAAGGAATGGAGCCGCCCCACGGGATCGAGACCGTCGGGCAAGCTCGCTTCCCAGGTTTCGGTCGCGTCGTTGATTACCGCTTCTACCAGCTGGAGCAAGAGGTCTTGCTTGTCCCGGAACAGCTCGTAGAACGTGCGCTTGCTCATGCCGGCGGCACGGCACACGTCTTCCACTGTGGTCTTGCGGAATCCGAAGCGCTCGAACAGCGGCTCGGCAGCTTCGAAGAAGCGGCGCTGCTTTGCTGAGTGGGCATCGGAAGTGGCAGCGCTCGCTCCCGAGGACCCGTCAGGTTGGATCGACGCCCGTTCCATTCTCGCTGTCCCTCCCCGCTGGGGTTACGCGAGCGGTTGGAAACGAATATATTATAAACGTTTATCCGACTTTTATCAAGTCGTTTCGGGCGGGGGGAGGAGGGCAGGGGAGCGGGGAGCGGGCATTGAGGGGGTTAAGCGGCAATGTTGCAAGAAGTTACGTCATGGTAGAGAAAAGCGGCGAGGTGGGACCTCTTGCGTATGTCATATACCGACGTTATTTTCCTAACGCCTTAGTTAGTACACTAACTCCTAAGGGGTGGGAAAATGAGGAACGACCCTTTTGACAAGCTGGTAACACTGGGGTTCTCGGAGTACGAGGCCAAGGCGTACCTGGCCTTGCTGAGGGAGAGTCCCGTCACCGGGTATCAGCTTTCCAAGGCCTCGGGCGTTCCCCGCTCCATGATCTACGAGGCGCTGGGGAAGCTCGTTGCCCGGGGCGCGGCCATGACGCTGCACAAGAACGGGAGCAACAAGTACGCCCCGGTCCCGGCGGCGGAGTTTCTCGGCCAACTCAGGCGCGACCACCACGAGCTGGTTACCTCCCTTGAGGACGAACTGCGCTCCTTCAATTCGGCCTCCGGCATGGAGTACGTGTGGCACATCGAGGGACACGACCACGTGATGGCCAAGGCCAAGGAGATGGTCAGCCAGGCGACCGACCGGTTGCATGTGGCTCTCCTGCCCGAAACGTTCCTGGTGCTACGGGCCGCCCTCATCGGCGCTGTGGGGCGCGGGGTGCGCGTGGTGGTCTACTCCACCAGCGACCTCGATCTTCCCGGGGGACGGGTGGTTGTCTCGCCCGCTCCCGCGCACGCCAGGGAGCGCCTCGAGGGGCTGTGGTTGATCCTGGTGGTGGATGGTGAAGACGCGCTGATCGGTGAGTGGCTCGACCACAATCAGGCCCGGGCTTCGTTTACACGAAGTCCCCTCTTCGTATTCCTCGCCGAGCATCACCTGCGCACGGACCTGTATCTCCCTCGCATCCTGTCGCTGCTGGGGCAGAAAGCGCTGGACTTCATCGATGAGGCGGATCGAGAGTTGTTCGCCACCGCCTTCGAGAGTCGTCTGGATGGGTGAGCAGATGGGCGGAACTAATAAGGAATAGAACCATGACTGTCGCGGCACGTTTGATCGAGGTTCACAAGACCTACCAGGTCGGCACGGTGGAGGTGCCCGCGGTTCGGGGCGTGACGCTCGAGATCGAGTCGGGCGCGTTCATGTCGATCGCCGGTCCTTCCGGCTCCGGCAAGACCACGATACTCAACCTGCTGGGTGCGCTGGACACGCCCACTGCCGGGACCATTTGGATTGGAGACCTGACGACTGAAGGCCTCTCTCCCAAGACGCTGGCCGACTTTCGCAATACCCACCTGGGCTTCGTGTTTCAGACGTTCAATCTGATCCCGGTGCTCACGGCCCGGGAAAACGTGGAGCTGCCGCTTCAGCTCCGGGGCATCGCCGACTCGGGCGACCGGCGGACGCGAGTGGAGAACCTCCTCCAGGAAGTCGGAATCGGAGAGCTCGCCGACCGCCGGCCCACGGAGCTCAGTGGTGGCCAGCAGCAGCGGGTGGGGATCGCCCGGGCGCTGGTGAAGGACCCGACCCTGGTGCTCGCCGACGAGCCGACCGCTAACCTGGACAGCAACACCGCCGGCGAGATCATGGGCCTGATGCAGTCGATGAACGAACGACACGGTACGACGTTCGTCTTCTCGACCCATGACCCCATGGTGATGGAGCGCGCCACCCGCCTGGTGCGTCTCCGGGACGGTCAGATCGAATCGGATGAGCGGCGCAACGGAGGTCGCGATGCCCGGTGAAACCATCCCCGGCAAGCTGGGGATCGGGGCGACCTTGCGCTTGGGCTGGCGCAACCTCAGGCGAAATCGCCGCCGCACCTGGATTACCGCCATCACCGTCTCCATCGCCGTGCTGCTGCTCCACGCCTTCACGGCGCTGATGTTCGGCATCGAGCAACAGTCGTTTGACAATCTGGTGAACTACCAGACCGGGCATGCGAAGCTCTATGCCGAGGGCTACTTCGAGAAGCGCGACGAACTGCCTCTCGACTACGTCCTCACCGGGCTGGAGGATCTCCAGGTGGCGGTTCGCTCGGTTGACGGTGTTGCCGCCACCACACCGCGGTTGACGTTCTCGGCGCAAGTCTCCGACGGCGCTGACCAGATTCCCTGCCTCGGAGTGGGCATCGAGCTGTCCGGCACGGACACCGACGTCTTTCGCATGCCCCAGGCGCTGGTGGACGGCGACTTCCTGCAACCTGGCGAAGAAGGCGTGCTGCTGGGGAGTGGACTCGCCGAGCTGTTCGAAGTCACTACTGGCGACTGGCTGACCTTCTTGACCAAGACCCGGGCGGGCGCCTACGAGGCGCTCGACCTGCCCATCGTCGGTCTCCTGGGCACCGGGAATCCCTTGATCGATCTCAACAGCTTCCTCCTCTCCATGGAGACCGCCCGGTACATGCTCGATATGGAAGGCACGGCTACCGAGGTGGCGGTTCGCTTCTCTCCCATGGCCCGCGAGTCCGCGACGCTCAGGCGGCTCGAGGAGGCCGTTAGCGCCGTGCCGGGAGTCGAGGTGAAGGGCTGGCAGGAGATGGAGGCAGATTTCATGGCTCTGGTGCAGGCGAAGCGGTTCGGTCAGCGGATCATGTTGGGGATCCTCGTAGCTCTCGCTCTGGTCGGGATCACGAACACCATCCTGATGGCCGCCTACGAGCGCACTCGGGAGATCGGGATGCTGATGGCCATGGGGCTCCGCGGTGCCGGTGTTCGAAGACTTTTCCTCGCGGAGGGTGCGTTGATCGGGCTTCTCGGTGGTGCGGTGGGAACCGTGGTCGCCGTCGTGATCATCGGGTACTTCGCCGCCAACGGCATCGACCTCCAGGCGATATACGGTGACATCGACATCGGCTATCCCGTACGTGAGCTTCTCTACCCAGCGGTGAAGCTCGAGGTGATCACGCTGAGTTGGCTCGTGACTGGCGTGCTTGCCGCCCTGGCATCGTTCTACCCAGCGGCCCGGGCGAGCCGGCAGCGGCCGGTGGAGGCCCTGCGCCATGTCTAGGCAACGACGCCGAGTCCCGTTGCTGCGACTGGCGTGGCGCAACACCCGGCGCAATACGCGACGGACGGCGCTCACCGTCTCTGCCGCCGCGGTGGCCGTGATGGTGCTGACCTACGGGCTGTCCCACATCACCGGCATCATGAACGGCTTCGTCGAGACCTATGCGCGGTTGGAGTCGGGTCACGTGCGTATCAGGAAGGCGGGGTACAGCGACAGGGAGCGTTTCCTCCCGGTCCACATGAACGTCAGGGGTCTCTCCCAGCTGTTGCCCGCGATTCGCGCTCGTGCGGACGTGGAGGAGGCAGTGCCCCGCGTACGGGCCTCGGTGCTGGTGGACGGAGCTGCCTCGAACCGACCCGGGCTGCTCCTTGGTGTGGACCTGACTCGTGAGGAGCCATACCTGGCGCCCGTAGGGATGACCAGTGAAGGCCGCCCTCCTCGTGCCGGGCATGCGGAGGCCCTGGTGGGCAAAGCGTTCGCTGAGAAGCTGGAGGTCGGCGTCGGCGACACACTGACGCTCCTGGGGCAGACGGCCTACCGCTCCCTCGGCGGGCTTCGCCTGACAATCACCGGCCTGGCGGTCTCCGGTGTGGCATATCTCGACGGCATGATGGTGGTCGCGCCGCTGGATCAGGCGCAGGCTCTGACCGATCTCCCCGATGCCGCGACTGAGATCCTGGTCTTCGGGGTCGACCATCGACAGGTCGAGTTAATGGCCGCTGGGCTCAGCGAGGAGCTTGATCCGGCCATGGCTGACGGCCTGGAGATCCTCTCCTGGAAGGAGCAGGGAGAGTTGGGGCGGCTCGTGGACACCGTACGTCCGATGCTGGGGGTGCTGTTCTTCATCTTCCTGCTCATGGCGTGCCTCATCATCGTGAACACCATGCTGATGACGGTCATGGAGCGCACCCAGGAGTTCGGGATGCAGGCGGCGCTGGGGATGCGGCGGAGTGACATTGTGAGGCTCATCCTGATGGAAGGCCTGACCATCGGCGTGATCGGCGCGCTGGCGGGTGGAGTGCTGGGAACCGGCGTTGCAGTCTGGTTGGAGAACGTGGGGATCAACCTGGAGGCCGCGGCCCGCGGCATCGACCTGCCGTTTCAGGGAGTGGTCTATCCCGACTGGAGGGTGTCCTTTGTGTTGTCGAGCGCCATGCTGGGCGTGATCACCGCCGCTGTCGCAACCATCTACCCGGCCTGGCGTGCCATACGCCGGACGCCGGCGGAGGCACTACGGGCATGAACATGCGACGACGGACAGTCCGCTCCTCGACTCTTCTCCGGTCTGGTACCGTGGGCCTCGTGATGCTCGGGTCCATCGCTCTGACGGGCCAGGCACAGATCACCCCGCGGGAGATCCTGGAACGGGTTGACGCAAACATGACGGTCCGGACTGCGCGGGTGCGGGCGCGGATGTCCATTGAGTACCGTGAAGGGGATGTCCGCCATCTGACCTATGAAGCCTGGGCGCAGGGCACCGACCAATCGTTCCTCGAGTTCACGGCGCCGGCCCGGGATGCCGGCAGCCGGTTTCTGCGCCGTGAAGACGCCATGTGGATCTTCCTGCCTCGGGTCGGCAAGAGCGTCCGCATCCAGGGACACATGCTGCGGCAAGGAATCATGGGGAGCGATTTCTCCTACGGAGACGCCAGCGAGAATCCCAGCATGGTGGAGGACTACGACGCGACCATCGAGAGGCAGGAGGCACTGGACGGGCGCCCAACCTACGTGCTTTATCTGACGGCGAAGCGGGACGACCTCTCCTACGCGAGACGGCGAGTGTGGGTGGATGCCGAGCGCTGGGTTCCGCTCAAGGAGGAACGGTTCGCTCGCAGCGGGAAGCTGCTGAAGACAGCCCGGTTGGGTGACGTGCGGCGGGTGGGTGCTCGCTGGTATCCGTTCCGCATCGAGATGGACAACGCGCTCCAGACCGATACCCGCACCGCCCTCCAATTGCTGGAGTTCGAGCTCGACGTGGCCGTACCCGCCAATGTCTTCACGTTGCGACACCTAGAGAGCGGCTCCTGAGGCAGTTGCCATGTGGCGGGCGGGGCGGTTACGGGATGTGGTACTTGGCTTCGCGTTGCTTGGGTTTGCACCGTGTAGCGCCTACGGACAGTTGGGAACCCGGCTGACGGGTTATCTCGAACATCAATTCAGCACCAATCGCACAGACCACGGATGGAGGCTGATCGACTACGATCGGGCCCGGGTCGACCTGAGCGCGCGGGCCGGTCGCGGCGTCAGCGCATCGGTGGCCGCCGTGGGGCAGCTCTACCGCGGCAATACCCGGGTCGAGCTACGGGACTTTCTGCCCGACGACCTGGACCCTCTGGTGGATACCGCCTCGGTCACCCTCGACGATCAGTACTTTCTCAATCACGCCTACGTCACCTTCCAACCTGGAGCCCTGGAGCTCATCGCAGGCAAGCAGTATCTGACGTGGGGCGCTGCCTGGGTGTTCAATCCCACTGAGCTATTTCGTCCCAAGAACCCGTTCGAGCCCACGTACGAGCGCGAGGGCGTGGCAGCCATCAGTGCGAAGGTGTCCCTCGGGCCGCTGAGTGACGTGCAGGTGGCGCTGGTTCCAGACGGTGGGTTCGACACCAGTGGCAAGTTGTTTCGCGCCCGGCATCACCTGGTGGGCTTTGACCTCTCGGCCTTGGTGGCGGTGGTTCACGAGCGACAGGCACCGACGGCGTTTGATGTGCCCACTGACCTCGAACGGCGGTTCACCGTGGGGGGCGACGTCTCGGGCGAGATCCTCGGGCTCGGTGTCTGGGCAGAGGCTACGTGGTCGGATCACGCTGACGAGCGGTGGGTGGAGACGGCGGTGGGTGGCAACTATACCCTGGGCGACGGCACACTCCTCTTGCTCGAGGGCTACTACAACGGCCGCGGTGAATGGGATCACCCCTACTCCCCCAGCCAGTGGCTGGCGCGCTTCTCCGGCGACCGGAGATCGTTGGGCAAGGGGCTGGTATACGGCCTCGCCAGCCGACCCTTCGGACAACTGTGGACGCTGGGCATGTCGGCGCTGGCGAATGTGGGAGACGGCAGCATGGTACTCATCCCGTCTGTCGCCTACGCCTTCGCCGAGAACGTCGATCTCCTGTTCAACGGGTTCGCGTACGTCGGCGCAGACGGTGCAGAGTTTGGAACCGATACGTACGGTGCGTTCCTCCGGGGCCGGATCTATTTCCAGCTATTCCCCCAACCGTAGAATGGACTGGAGGGGCGGAGTCCGCCGGAGCGTGACTGCGCCATCTTGAGACTTCAGGTCGTTCGGTGAAGGATCAGATGGTGGGAAGGTTCTCACGCAATAGGTCAAGTGTGTCTGGAGCAGGAGGTTGCTCGATGAGGAATTGCGGGGTTGTGCTTGCGGCCCTGTCGGTGGTGGCGGTCTCGACGGCTTGCTCGGGGGAATCGGTGAAGATGTATGAGACCTCACTGGTGATCCCCACCTACGAAGTTGGCCGACCCGATCCGAACCCTCGGTTCTACATGGGCCGGGCATATCAGGGCGCCGAAGGACGGGTCTACCCCTATCCCATGCTGGACCAGCTCACCGACCATCGCGTCGACAAGACCTACAAGGTGGTCTACCTCGAGAACGAGTACTTGAGGATCGGCGTACTTCCGGAAATCGGGGGCAGGGTGTTCGAGGCGGTGGACAGGACCAATGGCTACGACTTCCTGTACCGCCAGCACGTCATCAAGCCGGCCCTGATCGGCATGCTCGGCGCGTGGATCTCCGGTGGCATCGAGTGGAACTTCCCCCACCATCACCGGTCGCGAGCCTTCATGCCGGTGGATTACGCCCTCGAGGAGAATCCCGACGGCAGCAAGACCATCTGGCTCAGTGAGATCGAGCTGCGCCACCGGATGAAGTTCACCGTCGGCATCACGCTCTATCCCGGCCGATCGTACTTCGAGGCCACTGTCAGACCTTACAATAGAACCCCGCTAGTCAACTCCTTCCTGTACTGGGCCAACGTCTCGGTGCACGCCAAGTCGGGTGAGTACCAGGTGATCTTCCCGCCCGGCACGGAGTACGCCACGTATCACGGCAAGAACCAGTTCTCCCGCTGGCCCGTCGCCCAGGAATCGTACCGGGGAATCGACTACGAGGGCTTGGATATCAGCTGGTGGAAGAACCACCCGTCGCCGATCTCGTTCTTCGCGTGGAACTACGAAGATGACTTCTTCGGGGGCTACGACCACGCGGAAGACGCCGGCGTGGTGTACTTCGCCGACCACCGTATCGCTCCCGGCAAGAAATTCTGGGAGTGGGGACCCGGACCGCAGGGCCGGTTGTGGGACGAGATACTGACCGACGAGGACGGTCCCTACGTGGAGTTGATGGCGGGAGCGTACTCCGATAACCAGCCCGACTACAGCTGGATCCAGCCCTACGAGGCGAAGCTGATCAAGCAGTACTGGTATCCCATCCGCCAGATCGGCGGTGTGAAGCAGGCGACACTGGACGCAGCCGTGAGTCTGGAGGTCTCCGAAGACAACGTTGCCACAATAGGGATCAACGCCACCGGCGAATACGAGAATGCCCGGGTGCTACTCTGGGTCGGAGGCGAGTCGGTTCTCGAAGAGGAGATCGACATCGGCCCGGCCACGCCCTTCTCGATAGAGGTTCCGCTGGCG
>JABAOF010000442.1_pt2 | contig 16767 bp, 18 predicted proteins | sample 7062171 | NCBI WGS metagenome assembly JABAOF01 (sample SAMN14538628, study PRJNA623070) | marine sediment metagenome | biome: marine biome [ENVO:00000428]; feature: marine pelagic biome [ENVO:01000023]; material: deep marine sediment [ENVO:00002113] | place: India: Gulf of Khambhat ...
CTTAACTTTGAGAGGCGTTGTAATACCCTTGTGCGACTTCGGTGATAAGCGTCCGGTGGCACTGCGAACGCGGTGCTACCTAATGCGATTGCGGTTTCAAGATTAGGTCGCAATTCGTTCGCGATTTCAGGATAGAGCGCGAGGCAGCTCTCGAGGTCGGCGCCGGTCCGTAGCGCCTCGAGGCAGATTTCAAGTGCGTCATCCAAACGAGCGCTCATAACATTTCCTCGTCCAAAAGACGACGAAGGGCGGCAAGTGCGCGGAACTGAAGCGCCTTCACGGCGTTGGGGGTCTTGTTGAGTAGCTCTGCCGTATCGATAAGTGAGTGGGCTCCTCCGAACCGCAACGCCAATACGTGTTTCTGGTCTTCCGTGAGCTTGAAGAGCGCGTTGTGGAGGGAACGATAGCGTTCTGTCTGATCGGAAAGCTCGTCGGGGTGTGGTTCATCCTCGACAATGTCATCAGGTAAGTCCACTAACTTTATAGCGCTCGTCTTGGCAAAATGATCTTTGACGAGATTGGCTGTCGTTCCTAGAAGCCAACCCTGTAGGGTTGTGTGTGGACCGCGGCCTCTCGATACCGCTTCCAGAAGACGAACGAAGGTTTCCGATGCGATATCCTCGGCAAGCATTGGATCGCCTAGCCGGAAATATGCATACCGGAAAACCTTCTCGAAATAACGCTTGTGGATCTCAGTGACGGCCTCCGGGTCGAGTGATCGGAGAGCGTCTAATTCTCGCGCCGGGTTACTCACGAGACTACCCAACGCTGGATTTACTTGCATCCTGCCGCGAACACATGCGCCGGAGTATACCATCGTTCGGAAGATCATATTCTCGCTTTTGATGATCAGTCTGAGTGAGTCCATACCCATCCCAATCAGGGATCAATCGTCGTCGTCGCTTTCATCGTCGTCGGGATCGTCCTCGTCGTCCTCACCCTCTTCATCGTAGTCATCATCGTCGTGGTCATCTTCTTCATCATCTTCGTCTTCATCATCGTGGTCAGAGTCGCCGTCGTCGTCTTCATCATCCATGTCATCGTCATCCACCAGTTCGATTTCGGTGGCGGTGAACGACCCCTCTGTGTCACGTTCAGTCTCGACCTTGACGAAATCGCCGACCTCGATGACATCCTCGATTTCCGTGTCCGAGGTAACGGTTACTTGAATGCCTGCAACGGTCCAGACATCGCCGGTTATCGCCTCCACCAAACCGGTAAACTCAATCTCATCTTCGTCGAATTCGTCATCGTCGGTCTCATCTTCTTCAAATAGCTTGATCTCGGTCGCGATCAGCACTCCCTGCTCGCCGGATCGCGCTTCGACTTTTACGAGGTCACCGAGCTTGATCTGCCCTTCTATTTCTGTCTGACTGGTGATCGTTAGTGTCATCCCGTCCACAATCCAAAGGTCTGAAGACATGGATTCGACGGGACCGGTAAATTCGAACTCGTCGTCGAACGCCTCTTCGTCATCATTTGTTTCATCTTCGGATTCATCATTGATGGGTTTGATCTCTAGTGCGAGTAGCGATCCATCTTCCAGGATTCGAGCTTCGACCTTCACATGATCGCCGACGATGATATTTCCCTCGATCTCGGTCTGAGAATTAATTCCGACGGGAATACCTTCTACAGTCCATGAGTCCCTGCCTATCTTATCGACGCTGCCGTCAAACTCCACGGTCGATCTTGACAGGTCGATTTCGACACTGCCCTCGAAATCCGAGGGAAGATCAGGTATGGCACCCCCTTCGCAGGCAGCTAGACCAAAAGTCGCTAAAAGGAATACGGTGAACATTAACACTCTAAAACGCGATTTCATCATCGAGCCCTCCGTGAGCTTGAGATAAGTTTCATCCTATTTGTAGAAAATAAAAGGAAAAGGTTATGGGTCAAGAGATAAAATGAACCCAAAGTACTACTGGGCAATGGCTTAGGTGCAAGTTCTTGGAGATCAGGTGTGAGGAGTTGTAGAGGGTTGGCGTTAGTTTTACCGACGGATTTTGAATTTGTCGAAATCCCTGGCCACGCTCACATTGGGGAAGATGGCGCGAGCTTCGTCGAGGACTTCTCGTTCACGGTAACGACGTGAGATGTGTGTGAGGTACAGATGACCCACCTGCGCACGTTTGGCTAATTCGGCGGCCTGCTTAGCGGTGAGATGTCCGAATTTACGTGCCAAATCTTCTTCGAATTCCAGATACGTGGCCTCAATGACTAATGCGTCCGCTTCTCGGCTGACGTCGACAAGATTTTGTGTGTCGCCACAATCCCCCACATGGACGAGTCGTGATCCGCGGCGGGGAGGGCCTAGGATGTCGTCGGGAGTGACTGTGCGCCCATCCGGGAGCGTGACGGTTTTCCCTTCGACCAGCTTGCCTCGCACAGGACCCGGAGGAATTCCCAACTTGTCTGCCCTTTCCGGCAAAAACGGACGACGCGCGGTCTCTTCGAAGAGAAATCCGTAGCAGTCTGGACCGCGGTGTTGCACGGGGAATGCCGACAAACGGAAACCTGACTCCTCAAGTAGTGTACCAGCTTGGATCGGAATCAAGTCGATACTCATCGGATGTCGGGCACCGCGTAGCACTACCCCAAAGATCAAGTCATGAATTCGTTCCAGAGCCCAATTCCCGCCCCAGATTTCTAGGTGATCCACTGCTTCCCAGCGTGCAAATGTCGACACCAAACCACCGAGACCGAGGATGTGATCGAGGTGTCCGTGGGTAATGAGGATGCGGTGGAGACGCCGAAAGCCGATGCCCGAGCGTAGAATTTGTCGCTGGGTGCCTTCTCCACAATCAATTAAAAATCGATACTCGCGATAGCTTACCACTTGCGCCGTCAACCCCCGGTGTACGGAGGGGGCGGCAGCGGAGGTGCCCAGAAATATTAGCTCAAACAAAAGAGTCCCCGCGGTGTAACGATCTCGGCTTGCTCGCCGACGAGGGGTTCATTGTACCTCAAACCAGTCACTTCTTCAGGAGAGCCGTGGGGCTGTGAGCAGAGACACGATTCCTGCAAGACTCGCTGCGGCGGTGACGGGGACGGGATGGAAGACCCTTGTTGCCAGCGTTAGGCAGAATCCCCAAGCCATTGCGAACGCCATCGCCACTGCGAAGTATCGCTGTGCGAAGGCGCGTCCCCATAGATGCTTGGGGAGGCGCGCCGGTTGTTTATAGCCCAACCAGGCGGTCCCTATGCCGGCGGTGACAACTAGCCATCGAGCCCAGAGTGGCCAATCCTGGAGACCGAGGACAAGAATGGATGCGGGGAGGAAAAGTAAGGCAGCGTACACAATTGTCAGCAATCGCTTCCAATCCCACTCGGCTCCGTGCTGGGTGCTGCGGATCAATACCCCCATCACACCAGCGAAGCCAAAGAACAGGATGGAAACACCAAGCCAAAGGAGTAGGTTGATGTAGTTCAAGTTCGCCTCATCAGATCGAATTCTTCGGTTTTACAGGGTGCAAGGTCCATGCCGGAGGACAGTAGTCAGTAGAAAGTAAGCAGTAGCCAGTAGTCAGATGATTTTTCGTCGTCAGGCAAGCTCCACGAGCTCAAAACTCGTTCGTACTGACTACTGAGTTTTGACTACTCAGGCGGTGCGGGCGATCGCCGTGAGTGCGAGCACGATGATGCTGAAGAGCAGGTTGATGCGGATCAGCAGCGATCGGCGACGAAGCACGGCAGCATTTGAATCCTGGGTATCGTCGGAGGACATGCGGATGCGACGCAATGCCATGCGGTTTAGGCGAGGTTGTAGAATCCAGGTCTGATATGCAGCGAGAAGTACCATGATTGCGATGAACGCATGTTTCACGAATATCGCCAAGGACCAGCGATTCTGAACTGCAAGCAGGCCCTCATAATTAGGATTGGCCGCCATTTGAGTTAGCCCTGTCGCCACGAGCACGGCCAGGCATAACCAAGCGTATGGTTCGAAGCGTCGTCTGAGCGATTCTAGCAGTAGCGGGAGTGATTCCGTTGGTAGATATCGTTCCAAAGCTGGTGCTAGTACGATCGCTTGATAGGCCAGGCCTCCAATCCAGAATACGGTGGCGACCATGTGCAGCCCATAAGAAAAAGTCAATATCCAAGTAGGCAAACGGGATGTCCTTTTTTCTACTCTTCAGTCGGTGTGGGCGTATTCGTATCCGTTGGTGTGGGGCTATCGGCTGGCTCTGGAGGACCGCCCTCTGGCGTGGGCGTGTCAGTCGGCTGCGGTGGTGGGGCGGTGGCTTTCTCGCATTCCTTCGCTGCTTCTGTTGCAGTGGGCACAAGGGTTCCGTTCTCCCATGCTAAGATTGAGCCGTTGTACTGAAACGAAGCCGCGCAAGGATCATAGGCGATCCACAACTGGTCGCCATACCGCCAGGCCGCTTCGGCGTACTTAAAACACGAATCTATTGTGGCACCTTGTTGGCAGAGTGATGAAAATAATTCCGCCGCCTTTGCCCAATTAAGTCCAATGTAGCTATTCGCTAGTAGATATTGCTCCGCAAGTGTTCGCCGGAAATTGGCGTCTCGATCTAAAGGGCCAAACCGTTCCGCGAGGCTAAGATCATAAAGGCCTTCTTCCATTAAGCCTTGCGCGATGAGATCCATGCCACGATTACGCAAGGCGATGAACATCATGCCGTCGGCTTCGACGGCCTTGTAGGTGGGGTCTTTACCCCGTAGGGCTAGCAGTTTGTTGATCACGGTATCCCAATCGCCATTCGCCAGTGCGGTTTGTGCTTGATCAAAGAGATCTTCAGGGGGGGACGGATCGGGTGTTGACGTAGGTCTCGCTGTTGGAGCGAAGGTGGGTTTCTGCAACGCGACATACACTTCGACGAGCTTCTCTTCTGCGTAGGGGTATGTTGGATCGAAGCGGAGGATGGCCTCAAAGCGTTGTCGAGCAATTTCGTAGTTGCCAGTTTGGAGATCCTGAATCCCCAATTCGAATTGCTCCTGGAGGAATTGCGCGACCTGCTCTTCTTGTCGGATTGTTTTTGCGCTTGTCCCTTGAAGATACGCCACAGCGCCCACCGTGATGACGGCAAGCAAATAGGCCAGGAGATACCACGGCCATCTTCGTCGTCTTGCGCGAGTGTCTTCGCTCTCCGCGTCGGCGGCCTCATGTTGTGTGGCGGTTGGCGTAGGTTGAGTTTGTTCTACCCGATCTTGAGAAGAGCGGTCTGAATCCATACGCCGGATTATACCTTACTTGCCTTGCCAATCAGGCTAGATTTTACAGCGAGCCCTGCTCTGTGAAGGGCTTCACAGTGGACCGGCGCCATACGGTAAAGAAAGGGTGCCTCCACCGCTGCGAAATCGTTGGGTTTCAACTGTGGTAGAGGTAGCATGAGAAGTACCTGGCTGCCGCACGCCTATTCTGGTCTATTCGCGCTCGCGCATCCATTGAAAGTGGCTTGAGGCGCAAGCTTTCTTGACGCTGCGTGAGATGGGGTGGTATGATGCAATGCGGTTTCCCCCGATGAGCAGGCTGAAAAGGTGCCATGTATCTCAGTGGTAGTAAATGGAAAATGCGTAAGAGGCGTCGCAGATCCAACCCCTGGCGCGTGCTCTTGCTTCTCATTTTGATAGCGGCGGCCGTTTATGTGTGGCAGATTTACGTTCCCACAGCGCAACCTTTGTTCGTTCCCACCCCAACACCTACTAGGAGTCCTGCCTCCTTTGTGTTGGAAGCTGAGAGCTTTTTTCAAGCTGGCAAGCTTGCGCTAGCAGAAGTGGCGTATCAAGAGGCGATCACGGTTGATCCTCGTGAAATTAGTTATTACATCAATCTGGCACGAGTGCGTGTCTTCGCAGGGGATTACGACGATGCAGAGACTGCAGCGCGCAATGCCCTGGTCATCGATCCGGATTCGGCACTGGCAAATGCTGTATTGGGATGGGCGCTCGATTTTCGCGCAGGACAAGCGCAAAATGAGACCGAGAGAAGTGAACTTCTGGCTGCTGCATTATCACAAGCAGAGCGCAGCATGGAACTCAATCCCAACTCGGCCTTAGTTCGAGCGTTCTATGCTGAAGTTGTCATCGACAACAATATTGAGGATTACGAGGAAGCTCTCACGCATGCGGAATATGCGGTTCGTTTGGATCCGAATTTACTCGAAGCTCATCGAGCGTTGGGTTATGTGTGGGAGATGACGGGAAATTATGCCCTTGCGGTTGAATCCTACGAGGCGGCAAAAGCAATCAATCCTAACTTACCGCGTCTGCATATCGATGTCGGTAATATGCTTCAGGCACAGGGTGAGGTTAACGCCGCGATAGATAGCTACAAGAATGCGATCGCGTTGGCGCCAACGAATATCGAACCACTTACCCTCATCGCACAGGTTTATGCTCGTATCGGGGAATTCGGTAAGGCCAGTCAGTTTGCAGCTGACGCCGCTGATCTCGATCCTGCGAACCCGCGACTACGCGGTAATCTGGGGCGCATGTATTACCACAACAATGTGTTGGAAGATGCGATCACGCAACTAGAACTGGCGATTCGAGGCGGATGGGCCGAAAACGGCGTCTGGGTTCAGGGTTTACCTCTCGCTGAGCCCGGGCTGCCACCGGATCCTCGCGTGGTCGAATTTTATTACACCTACGGACTCGCACTCGCTAAACAGGCGCGCTGTGATGAGGCTGTCCCCATCTTCGAGGCGCTTCTTCTGGGTGTACCTGATGACGAAATCGCCGTTTTCAATGCTCAGGAAGGCCTAATCCTGTGTGGTCAGCTCGAGCGCACCCCAGTTCCCGAAGGCGAAGCTTCGCCGACACCGGAGTCTTAGAAAGCCATACTATTCATGCGTTTAACGGGTGATCGTTTACACCTGGGCCAGGAGAAGGGTCGCTCGAATCCCTGGCGGATGTTGGTCTATCTCCTACTGATCGTCGGGGGAATCTCCCTCGTACGTTTGGTTGATGTGGGGCGGGTACAGCCCTTATTCCAAGCGACACCGACGCCAACCAGGATCACTTCTTCGTTCATGGAAGAAGCGGATGCGCATTTCTCAGCGGGCAACCTCAACGGAGCTATCGGCGCCTTGCAATCGGCAGTTTCCATTGATCCAAATAATGCGGACCTGTGGTCGGAACTAGCACGCGTGCAAACCTACTCCAGCGACTTGCAGACGACGCTTGACGATCGGCGCTCCTTACTCGCACAAGCGCGCGATTCCATTGAACAGGCGATCCGAGTTGATCCGGACAATGCCAGAACTCATGCTATCCGCGCACTCGTATATGATTGGTCTGCTGCGGCCGAGATCAAAGACAACATCGGAATCGGTGATCAAGTCCGAGTGGAAGCCACCATCGAGGAGGGAGGAAGGATTCTTGGTCGGCGTATCGAATTGCCGGGTAGTGTGCCCTCCCCAGATTTGAGTCAGGCGAACGGCGAGCAAGCGACGGTCAACTTCACTGGGGTTGTAGAGGAAATCCGTCAAGGTGAGTGGGTGGTCAGCGGACGCACGATCATGATCACGGAGCGCACAGTGATCCAGGAAAAGAACCGGCGCGAAGCGTTTCTTGCAGAGGCCGATACATCCGCAACCAGGGCCCTGCAATTAGCGCCCGGTGATCCGTACGCGCTTGCTTTTCATGCGGAAGTGCTCGTCGATCAGCAAAGTTTCGCGCAGGCGATGGATCTTGCGCAGGAAGCAGCTTCGAACGATGCGCTCGTGCCACTTCAAGATCGGTTGGATATATACCGCGTATATGGGACCGTACTGGAGAGCAATGGGCGTTACCTGAGTGCGATCGAGGCTTATCAGAAAGCGGTCGAGATCAATCCCAACCTGACGTTCCTATATTTGCGCATCGGCGCAAACTATCGTCGTTTGCGCGACGTGGACGCTGCCCTGGCAGCTTTTGATAAAGCGGCGAGGATCAATCAACAGCTTGGATTTGAGGACCCTACACCTTATCTAGCAATTGGAAGGACCTACGTACAAGAGGGTCAATTCTTTATTGCCGCAGTTAATATCGAAGCCGCCTTGCGCATCGACCCAACCAATGCGGATATCTATGCCCGTCTGGGAAGCGTGTATTTTCAGGCACGCAATTATGAGAGCGCCATACCGATCTTCGCGTGCGCTCTGGACGGTTGCTCTACTGAAGAAAATCGTGAGATCCTGTGTAAGCTCGAGATCTACCGTTGTGCAGACGGAGGCGGCGAGTCGGACAATGTAGGTTGGGAGGTATTTGGGCTCGAACTGAATTCCAGCACCGTTGAGTACTACTACACCTACGGATCGGTGCTTGCCGCTTTTGCTGGGACGGAAGAATTTCCTGACGCCTGTGTGGATGCAGAGCGCGTCTTCAAGCAATTGATGACCGAGTACGGAACCGATGCGATCGTAAAGACGATCGTGGCAGAGGGGCGGGCGATTTGTGCCAGCCCCGGACCGCCTGAACCCCCTCTCACGCCAACCGAGATCTCTACAGATTCCTCTTGACAGTGCCGTACATTTTGTGTAAACTTTCGACGCAATTTAGCACTCTCTGGTTGCGAGTGCTAAATTGCGAATCATGTCCGCAAGACGAACATCATATGCTTGAGGAGGGTCCGCATGTCACTGAACATTAAACCGTTAGCCGATCGGTTGGTCGTCAAACCTTTGGAGGAGGAAGAGAAGACGCCCAGCGGGATTGTGCTCCCCGAGACGGCCAAAGAGAAACCGCAAAAGGGCGAGGTTTTGGCTGTGGGACCGGGAGCCCGCGACGACAAAGGCGAGCGTATTCAGCCGGAAGTATCGGAAGGCGACAAGGTTTTATTCGCAAAGTACGCAGGCACGGAGATCAAGATCGACGGCGACAAGTACCTCATCTTGAAAGAAAGTGACATCCTGGCGATCTTTGCAAACGGATGACGCTCGGGTAATCGACAGAAAGAGACACGGAATCAAACATAATCAGAGGAGCAAGTGAGCAATGACAGCTAAGCAACTCGCATTTTCGGAAGACGCCCGACGGCGTCTAAAAGCCGGTGTTGACATTTTGGCCACTGCAGTGGCTACGACACTGGGTCCTAAGGGGCGCAACGTGGCCTTGGATCGAAAATTCGGTTCTCCGACGATCACTCACGACGGTGTGACCGTCGCCAAGGAGATCGAGTTGGAGGATCCTTATGAAAACATGGGCGCCCAACTCCTGAAGGAAGCTGCGACAAAGACGAACGACATCGCTGGTGACGGCACAACGACCTCGACCGTGCTGGCGCACGCCATCGTTACCGATGGGTTGAAGAGTTTGGCTGCGGGTTCAAACCCCATGCTGCTCAAGCGCGGCATTCTGGCTGCCTCCAAATCTGCATCTGACGCCATTGGAAAGCAGGCAATCGAGGTGACCACCAAGGAAGAGATCGCTTCCGTCGCCGCCATTTCTGCGCAGGATCGCGAGATCGGCGAGTTGATCGCCGAGGTGATGGACAAGGTGGGCAAGGATGGGGTCATCACGGTCGAAGAGTCGAAAGGCCTCGAGTTCGAGACTGAATACGTCGAAGGCATGCAATTCGACCGCGGCTATATCTCACCCTACTTTGTAACCGATCCCGAACAAATGGAAGCCAACATCGAAGAACCCTACATTCTGATCCACGACAAGAAGATCTCGGCTGCCACAGACATCGTCCCGATTCTTGAGAAATTGGTTCAGATCGGCAAGCGTGAATTGGTGGTGATCGCTGAGGATATTGACGGCGAGGCGCTGGCGACCTTGGTGCTGAATAGGTTGCGCGGCATGCTCAACGTCGTGGCGGTGAAAGCGCCAGGTTTTGGCGATCGACGCAAGGCTATGCTCCAGGATATCGCCATACTCACCGGCGGAACCGTGATCACGGAGGAACTGGGTCGTAAGCTGGAATCGGTCACCATCAACGACCTGGGTAAGGCGGGCAAGGTGGTCGTCTCCAAGGAGGACACCACCATCGTCGAGGGCCAAGGTGAATCGGACCGGATTAAGGGACGCATCGAGGAGATCAAGGTCGAGATCGATCGTTCGACGAGCGACTACGACAAGGAGAAGCTCCAGGAGCGCTTGGCGAAGCTGGCCGGCGGGGTGGCCGTGATCGGTGTCGGTGCAGCCACCGAGACCGAGCTCAAGGAGAAGAAGCATCGCGTGGAAGATGCACTCTCCGCAACGCGCGCAGCAGTCGAGGAAGGCATTGTGCCCGGCGGTGGCGTCGCCCTCATCAACGCTTTGGCAGCGATTACAAAGCTGAAGGACGCCGATGAAGACGCCAACATCGGGATCAACATCGTGCGTAAAGCTCTCGAGATGCCCATGAAGGGCATCGTTGAGAACGCCGGCGAAGACGGTGCCGTGGTCCTCGAAAGCGTTCGCCGCAGACAGAAGGAAGAGGACAGCAAATACATCGGATACGACGTTCTCGAGGAAGAGTACGTAGATATGGTCAAAGCGGGTATCATCGACCCGGCGAAGGTGACCAAAGGAGCCTTGGAAAACGCGGCCTCCATTGCGGCCATGATCTTGACGACGGAGGCGCTGATTACCGACATCCCAGAGAAAGAGGCACCGCCCGTACCCCCGATGCCGGAATACTAGACCGAAGCATATAAATCGAGTGAACAACCCCTTCCTGCGAAGGGGTTGCTTCCTTTTTATAGAACTTTCTGTCAATTAGATCGCCTGCCTTGTGTTTGCAACACTCTTTGAGGAAATACGTATAGGTTGAGGGACAGGTTAAGTTGGTAGAGTTCGCGAGAACGGAGTCGGTTGAATGTCAGATGATTGTCTTTCACTCACGTTCCCGACAAGTCAGAATTGAAGCACTACCTGAGGAGGTGAATAATGTCTTACGGTGAACCCCAAAAACTCAGGCGCTCAACCACGGACCGCAGACTTGCAGGGGTTTGTGGGGGCCTGGGGAAATTCTTTGGGATCGATCCGGTATGGTTCCGGCTCGCATTCGTGCTTACCGCGTTGCCGGGAGGAGTGCCAGGCATTCCGCTATACGTGATTTGTTGGATCGTGATCCCGGAGGAAGAGGTCTGACCCTCCCAAGATAAAAGCTTTGTATGATCGATCGTTTCAGCGCTCGTGGAGATCTGTCCACTTCCGCTGGGAGATTGATGAGCGTTTTTCGGCGGGATGTAGAGCGGATCAAAGCATGAGCATGGGAATCTCATTCAGGGGGGAGGCGTTCAGCCGGCTCATTTAGAGCAGTGGACCAGCATCGAGTGTAAAGGTAAATAGGCTACAACCGTAAAGGCGCACGATTGTGCGCCTGCTTACATTCCTTGAGGGGTGGCTACCTCGCCCGATGAAGAGCAGCTTTAACATCCACACTGATTAGTCATGGGTAGGGTTCCTCACACGAGGATAAGAATCCAGCGCTTCTATATCATACAAGGAGACAGTGCGCGTTTTTACGAAGGATCAGAGAACGTTGGTTATCAGCAAACCTATGCCCGCGAGCGCCAAAAGGGCGAGACACCCACAGGCGAAAATGCGCATCGTAAGGCGTAACACAAACCTGAGAAGAATCCAACCGGCGGCTAAAGCGAGTAAAACCAACAGAATGGTTTGGGTTGTCATGTGAGTTCATCTCCTTCTCTGATGAATATCATACTACCCTTCTTAATCACTGCGCGAACCAAATTGGTCCCGAATCGATATCCCAGGTGTCTATAATCAGGAGCGTCGAGAATCGACAGATCGGCTTGCTTCCCCACCTCGATGCTTCCGATATCCTCCTGTCGATTGATGGCTGCAGCTGCGTTTATTGTCGCCGCGGCGATAGCCTGGGCAGGCGTCAACCGCATGTAGCGGCATGCAAGTGCGATGGCGAACTGCATGTTCTCACACCATGCCGTGCCGGGATTGAGATCGGTTGCCAATGCGAGGATACCTCCCGCATCCAGAATCGCTTTGGCAGGTGTGTAGGTGCTCTCGGCAAGGCCGAATGGCGTACAGGGCAGAGCCACAGCGACGGTTTCACTTTGACCCAGCGCGGAAATGTCTTGCTCTGGGGTGTGTACCAGATGATCTGCCGAAACAGCTTTGAGGCGCACCGCTAGCTCTGTGCCACCAAGTGCTTCGAATTCGTCGGCATGTATCTTAAGAGGGAAACCTAGATCGCGCCCAGTCGATAATACGCGCTCGCTTTGTTCAAGATCGAAGGCACCCCTCTCGCAGAAGACATCAACAAAAGGCAGTGACCGTCCTCCACTATTCGTGTCCCACCAAGTACGAACAGCGGGAAGCATTTCATCGCATACCAAGTCGACGTAGGCATCCGTTCGGTCTGCAAACTCGGTAGGGACGGCATGGGCGCCTAGAAACGTTGCCGCCAAGTCGAGAGGTCCCGCGTCGTCGAGTTTCAGGATTGCTTGCAGCATGCGAATCTCGGCATCGGTTTCGAGCCCGTAGCCCGTTTTCGCCTCAGCAGTCGTGGTGCCATGCTGGAGCATGCGATTCAAGCGTGGGAGCGCTTCGTAAACCAGAGCTTCCACGCTGGAATTACGCGTGTGACGTACAGTTGAGGGTATCCCGCCCCCGGCAGCCATGATTTCCATATAGGAAGATCCCTGAATTCGCATTTCGAATTCTGCTGCCCTGTCTCCCGACCAAATTAGGTGTGTGTGGGGATCGACGAAACCTGGAAGCACGACTTGACCACCGGCGTCGATCATCTGAAGGGCTTGACATTGATTGATCAGTTCGGCACTCGCACCTACGGCGAGGACCTTTCCCTGACCGATGGCGACAGCGCCATCTTCGATAAGTTCCAGTCTGCCAAGATCATTGCCTCGCTGGGGACCTCCGGAGAGAGTGAGCAGTTGAGCGGCATTGTGAACAAGTAGGTCTGCGTTCAAGAGTTGACTCCTTTTAGGACTTCCGAAGTCTGTACTGAGCCTATTCTACCTGCACAAAGAGAATCAAAAATAGAAGCGCGAGTATGGCCAGGATTGAGGCGGTGAGGCTATTCGCTAGAATACCGAATGAATAAAGCGCCGGACCGATCACCGCTCCCAAGGCACGACCCAGGGCAGCGGCTGCCATGTACCCTGCCAGCAGGGTAGCCCGGGCTTTGGGCGTGAGCTCGGTCATCAGCGAGATGGCGCTCACGTAACTTAATTCAAATGTGATGAAGATCAAAAACAATCCGAGCAATGACCCAGGCAGACTTTGGCCGAGAAAGGGGAAGGCAAGGTATGTGAGAGCTAAGGAGGCGATACCACTTCCGATGGCCCGTTTCTTTCCGATTCTGTCGGTGAAACTGGCCACAAGGCTCTCCCCCCCAAATTCCGCGATCCCGATCACTGCAGCAGCCGCGCCCAGTGCAACAACCTTCAATCCGAAGGCTTGCTCCATCCACACTCCGAAAATGATATTCACGGTCTCGTTACTGGTACTGATTAACGTTGCGACGGCGAGGCCGGCGACGGCTGAAGGGTTGGAAAGGATCGTGCGAAAAGCCTGGCGCAGGGTGAAAGGAGCGATTGACTGTGTTCGGTTTACAGGTAGCAGACGCCAGAGGCTGAATGCAGCTATGACCGCTACGCTTGCCAGTACAGGGAAGGGTGCGAGCCAGCCGCTTCGTGCGATGAGCCAGCCTATGATAGGAAGACCAATGAGCGAAGCGCCCGACCAACCAAATTCAGTTATGGCGATGGCACGGCCACGCTGTTCGAACGGCACACGATCGCCAAGGTAAGCCTGCATCGCTGAATCGAAGATGATTTTCCCCACCGCACCGAGCATGAAAGCGAGAAAAAGTGTGGAATAACTGGGCCACAAAGCAACCACAAACAACCCGATGAGAAAGAAACCCAAACCTGAAAGCATTCCGGTTTTTCGCCCGATTCGGTCGGCAGTTGAACCCATGAGCGGACCAAGAATCCCCAATGTGGAGCGCGCGGTAGCGATGCGGGTCATTGCCATCAGGTCCACATCCACAGCGCGCGCAAGCACGGGCAGGAAGGGGTAGATCATGCGAAAGCCAGTGTTGATGATGGTACGCGTAAGAGAAAAAACCGTCAGTTGGAGCCCCAGTCGGGAGCTCGCTCCCCGGTCCATCAACGGATTGCTGCGCGAGCGAAGAGCCAGCGACTCAACTGCCAGGCAGTCAGTAGACAGGCAATCACCAGGCCGCTGAAGAACAGTGGGATAACGCTAGATTGCGAGGAGAAGATTGGAGAAGGAGGGTGCATCACTTGCTCGACACCTACCAGCTTGGTGAGGAGTAGGACAAAATAAATCCCGTTGAGAGCGCTTGCCCAATCGGTACGTCGCCATAGAACGATGGCCGCTTGCAGTAGAAGCCCGATGAGAGCAAGATCTATACCTATCCTCCAACGCGGCTCATCAAGATAAAGGCCATTCCAATTTGCTTGCATTGTCCAAAGACTGATTGGAAGGTAGGTGATCCAAAAGAACGTGCCTACCTGCCCCCATGCCAGTGACCATCTTTGGAGATATGGGCGCGAGGCTACGAGCCCTGCGATCCCAAAAAGTGCCGCGGCCATGAAACTGATCAACGCGGTCCATACCCAAGCGCCATGCAGGTAGACCAGGCGAACATTGGCTCCTAAAGTTCGCTCCTTTGGGCCAAGGCTAACGACAATACCAATCACAATAAGGAACACAAGGAAAAGGATGAGCGGTGAAATTCGTCGAAACATGGCTGAATTTTACCCTAGAAAGGCGAGTACCCAGGCACCGGGGCACCTGGATTAGGGAACATACCAGGATAAAGGTGTTCGATAAGAGGATTAATTAGGTATACGGAATTCCACCCTCGGAAGGGATTCGGGATCAGGGATCAGGAGGCGCAAATCATGCCTGATCCCTAATTGTCGACCTCCATTCCCTTCCAACTTCATTTTAACATCGGCATCTTAATGCCGTGTCGTTTTGCCGCCCGAATCGCTTCCTCGTAGCCTGCATCGGCATGACGAACGATCCCTATCCCCGGGTCGGTTGTCAGGACGCGCTCCAGCCGGCGTGCAGCCTCAGGCGTGCCGTCGGCAACGATCACCTGCCCAGCATGCTGGCTAAATCCAATGCCCACGCCTCCGCCGTGATGGAAAGATACCCAAGTCGCTCCACCGACAGCATTCAACATGGCGTTCAACAAAGCCCAGTCGCTGATCGCGTCTGAACCGTCGAGCATGCCTTCCGTCTCACGATTCGGAGACGCTACAGAGCCGGCATCGAGGTGATCGCGTCCGATCACGATGGGTGCTTTCAGCTCTCCAGCGGCGACCATATGATTAAACTTGAGCCCCGCTTTTGCGCGTTCTCCATATCCGAGCCAGCATATCCTCGCCGGTAAGCCTTGAAAGGCGACTTTTTCTCGAGCCATTGTCAGCCACCGATGGAGATGTTGGTCCTCAGGGAAGAGTTCCATCACCGCTGCATCAGTGCGGTAAATGTCCTCCTCCTCTCCAGACAGCGCCACCCAACGGAAAGGGCCTTTGCCCAAGCAGAATAGGGGACGGATATAGGCAGGAACGAAACCGGGATATGAGAAGGCATCCTTAACACCAGCGTCAAATGCGCGCTGACGCAGATTGTTGCCATAGTCGAAGACCTCCGCTCCCTGGCGTTGGAAGGCGAGCATCGCTTCTACGTGACGCGCCATGGAGCGTAACGAATGAATTGCATACTCCTCTGGATCGGATTCCCGCAAGACAAGGGCATCTTCCAGGCTCATACCGTGTGGTACGTAATCGATTACATCGTGTGCCGGTGTCTGATCGGTCACAACATCAGGCTGCACACCGCGTAGGGCAAGCTCAGGGTAAACGTCTGCCGCATTTCCTATCAGGCCTATGGAGCGCGGTTGCTCGCCGTCTAATGCCTCTTCCACTAGCGTCATGGCTTCTTCCAGTTCGTCCACAACCAAATCTACGTAGCCGTGTTCGAGGCGGCGCTGTGCGCGAGCTGGGTCGACCTCGACGATGAGACCCACGCCTTCGTTCATGGTGATTGCAAGTGGTTGCGCGCCACCCATTCCACCAAGACCTGCAGTAAGGACAAATTTGCCTTTCAACGAACCCCAACCGCGCAGGCGGGCCAATGAACCGAGGGTTTCGTATGTGCCCTGTAGGATTCCTTGCGTGCCGATATAAATCCATGAGCCGGCCGTCATCTGCCCGTACATAATCAATCCCGCGGCAGCCAAATCGTCGAAGTGTTGTTGGGTAGCCCAGTGAGGGACGAGATTCGAATTGGCAATCAGGACACGTGGCGCATCTGGATGGGTCTCGAAAACTGCAACCGGCTTCCCGGATTGAACGAGCAAAGTTTCGTATTCCTCCAATGTTTCGAGGGTAGATAGAATGGCTTCGAAGCTGTCCCAATTGCGTGCCGCCCTGCCGCGACCTCCATACACGATTAGGTCTTCAGGTCGTTCGGCCACCTCGGGATCGAGGTTGTTCTGGATCATACGGTATGCAGCTTCGGTGAGCCAAGATTTGCAGGTCAATTTCGGTCCGCGTGGCGAGCGAACGGTTCGTGGAGCTGGCATGCCAACCTCCTTCATGTTGATCCAATCGACGTGCCGATTCGAGATGTCAATCTCTTGGCGTGTTTATTGCGTCAATCCAAGTTGGGCAAGAGAAGCCCAGCATCTAATCCTACTGTTTGTGACTCCATATCCATAAGGGATCGTTCACACAGAGAATCACTGCAACTCGTCGTCGTTGGACAACGGTTATTCGAGGACATCAGTCACATGTGTGATCGTATGGATGTCCCCAACAATCGAAATGAACTGTACCATGCAACGAT